>Ga0182027_10002976_pt1 | contig 27175 bp, 29 predicted proteins | sample 712E1DmetaG_FD_121300 | JGI IMG/M metagenome (GOLD analysis project Ga0182027, IMG submission 121300) | Permafrost microbial communities from Stordalen Mire, Sweden - 712E1D metaG (Illumina Assembly) | ecosystem: Environmental > Terrestrial > Soil > Wetlands > Permafrost | place: Sweden...
ATCTCCATGTGGATGATATTTTCCCATGACTTCTCCGACGATTTTTGCAGATTTAGCATATTTGGCGCTGTGATTAAGGCCAAGTTCGTGGAGAGCAAATAAGATTCTTCTGTGGACCGGTTTTAGGCCATCCCTGACATCCGGAAGTGCGCGGGAAACGATGACCGACATGGCATAATCCAAATACGCCCGTTTTACTTCCCCTGTAATTTCTGTTTGCTTGAGTTTACCAATGTTCATAATAATCTAAATTCAAAATTTTAATTTCTAAATCTTAAATCCAATTTATATCAAGAAGGGGGCAATCAAGAGAGCCACAATGTTCAGGATTTTTATCATTGGATTTATTGCGGGCCCCGCGGTGTCTTTATATGGATCCCCAACAGTGTCCCCTGTTACTGCTGCCTGATGAGCAAAGCTTCCTTTGCCGCCCAAATTTCCTTCTTCAATGTATTTTTTAGTATTATCCCAAGCTGCGCCACCGGTTGTCATAGAGATTGCCACAAATAGGCCCGTGACAATGCTTCCGACCAGTAATCCACCTAAGGCTTTAGGACCAAGCAAGAATCCGACCAAAATTGGGGCTACGACCGGGATTAAGGCTGGGAAAACCATGGTTTTTATAGCTGATTTGGTAACTATATCTACAGCTTTTGCGTATTCAGGCTTAGCTTTTCCAGTCATAATTCCTTTTATTTCTCGGAATTGGCGCCTGATTTCTTCTACGATTGCGCCACTGGCTTTTCCAACTGCTTCCATTGCTAGCGCGCCAAAGAAATAAGGCAAAGAACCGCCTATAAATAATCCGACTATTACCTTTGGATCCGAAAGAGAGAATATTATATTGCCAGTGCCTTTTGGAGCTTTCGCAAGTTCTTCGATGTAGCTTGCGAAAAGAACTAATGCTGCTAATCCGGCTGAACCAATTGCGTATGCCTTGGTTATAGCTTTAGTTGTATTCCCGACCGCATCCAATGGATCCGTTACGTCTCTTACTTTTTGTTCCATGCCTGCCATTTCAGCGATTCCTCCGGCGTTATCTGTAATTGGTCCGAAAGCGTCAATTGCGACGATTATTCCGGTCAATGACAGCATGCTCATGGCCGCAACTGCGATTCCATAAAGACCTGCTTGCGAGAAAGCTATCAAAATTCCGACAGAGATTAAGACTATTGGAAAGAATGTTGATTTCATGGATACAGCTAAACCGGCAATGACGTTGGTTCCATGTCCTGTGGTTGATGCCTGGGCAATTGTTTTAACCGGGCCATATTTTTTGGATGTGTAATATTCGGTAATAACTACCATGCCGATAGTAATCGCAAGTCCGACTAGAGCAGAGTAGAAGATGTTTATTGTGGGAATTCCGTTTAATCCATTTGCGAAAATTGCATTGGTGAAAAAATAAATTCCGATGATTGCTATTGCCATGGTTATCCCCAATCCCTTATATAAGGCGTTCATTATTCCTTTGCCTTTAACTTTAACAAACCAGCTCCCAATTATGCTGGCAATTATGGCAATTGCGCCCACGATTAATGGATAGTACAAAACCGACACATTCCCCTTGAAGGTTAATCCTCCCAGTATCATAGCCGCTACCGCCGTAATTACGTATGTTTCAAAAAGATCGGCTGCCATTCCCGCATCATCTCCCACATTGTCTCCAACCAAGTCGGCAATAACGCCCGGATTTCTCGGATCATCTTCCGGGATATTTTTTTCAATTTTTCCAACCATATCTGTTCCGACATCGGCACTCTTCGTAAAGATTCCTCCACCAAGCCGAGCAAATACTGAAATTAGGGATCCTCCAAAACCCAGAGAGATTAAAGGTTGAAGACTGCCGATATTTAAACGCGTCAACAAAAAATAAAATCCGCTAATTGATAAAAGCGCCAAGGATGCGACAAGCAATCCCGTAACCGCCCCGCCCTTGAAAGCTAAAGAAAAAGCCGAAGACAAGCCTGATTTCGCAGCCTGAGCTGTCCTGACGTTGGCTCTGACAGCAATAGTCATTCCGATAATTCCGGAAATTGAGGAAAATACGGCTCCAATCAAAAACCCAATGGCGTTAATTGGTCCAAGAAGAAAATACAGAATGGCAAAAATGATAGCACCGATTATGGATATTACCGTATATTGTGTTTTCATGTACGCATTAGCGCCTTCAACGATGGCATCGGAAATTTCATTCATTTTCCCGTCACCGCGAGGTTTTGCTAGAACATTGAAGATTAAAAAGGCACTATATATAAGAGAAAGTATTCCAACAAAAATAACGTTCCTGACAGCATGATCCAGAAAAAAAGATAAATTCATATACTCAAACTTTAACTACATTATAAAGTAATTAAGCCCCCTTTTCAAGACATTCTTAACTAAATATCCAAAGTTGCGGTAGTCGCATTACTTTGAATAAAGTGTTTTCTCGGTGGAACCTCATCGCCCATTAACATTGTAAATGTTCTGTCTGTTTCCTCGATATCCTCAACAGTCACTTGTTTTAAAACTCTATTCAGGGGATTCATTGTCGTCTCCCACAACTGGTCTTTGTTCATTTCTCCAAGACCTTTATATCTTTGCACATTTATTATGGCGTTACCGCTTTTCATTTCTTTCAAGACTATTTCTTTCTCCTCATCGGAATACGCATATCTGGTGTCTTTTCCGCGATTAAGTTTGTAGAGTGGCGGTTGGGCGATATATAGATATCCGCCCGTTATAATTTGCGGTAAGTGTCTATAGAAGAATGTCAGAAGCAGCGTCTCAATATGTTCTCCGTCAACGTCGGCATCGGTCATGATTATAACCCTGTGATATCTTAATTTTTCAAATTTGATGGTCTCCCCTATTCCCATACCCAAGGCAATAATTACATTTTTCAGTTCTTCGTGTTCAATTATCTTATCGAGTCTTGCCCTCTCGGTATTTAATATTTTTCCTCCGATGGGTAAAATTGCTTGAAATTTGCGGTCACGTCCACCCTTGGCGGTACCGGCTGCAGAATCTCCTTCAACCAAATAAAGTTCAGAAACTGATGGATCCTTCTCCTGACAATCTGCCAATTTTCCCGGAAGACTTGATCCTTCCAGCGCTCCCTTTCGAAGTATAGCTTCCTTGGCGGCCTTTGCAGCAAGTCTAGCCTTAGCTGCTAAGTAGACCTTTTCCAGGATTTTTCTTCCTTCCCCCGGATTTTCCTCAAAATATGTCGAAAGACCTTCTTTAATTATCGTTTGCACGATCGGTTGAATTTCTGAGTTACCTAACTTTCCTTTAGTTTGTCCTTCGAATTGAATTCTGTCCTGGGGCATTTTGATAAAGACGACCGCAGACAATCCTTCTTTGGTATCATCTCCGGTTATGTAATCGCCTTCATCTTTGAAGCTTCCAATCTTCTTGCCGTAATCGTTGATAGCGCGGGTTAATGCCATTCTGAATCCAGTTAAGTGAGTTCCTCCGTTTACGGTGTTTATAACGTTTACATAGCTTTGAACATTTTCAACATATCCATTGTTGTATTGTAGTGATGTTTCAACCTGAACATCGCCTTCTGTTTTTTGAATAAATATTGCTTCATGAAGAGGTCCTTTATTTTCATTTAATTTTTCAACCAAAGAAGTTATTCCGCCTTCAAAATAATAGTTTACTTCCTTTTCCTGGCCTGCTCTCAGATCTTTAAAATGGAAATATAGTTTCGGAACGAGATAGGCTCTCTCTCTGATTGCTTTTTTTACCGTATCAAATTCAAAAATTATCGTAGAGAAGATTTGTTTGTCGGGGAAAAAAGTAACTTTAGTTCCGGTAGGAGTTGCAGGGTTAAAATCATTTTTTTCATCCGACTTGACGTCTTTCAACGGGGTTTTTGCAACTCCGCGGGAATATTCCTGCCAGTAAATTCTGTTATCTCTTTTTACTTCAACTTTCATGAATTCAGATAATGCATTTACAACTGAAGCGCCTACTCCATGCAGACCTCCGGATATTTTATATGCGCTGCCGCCGAATTTTCCTCCGGCATGAAGTTTGGTCATGACAATTTCGAGAGCCGATTTTTTGTAGGCTGGCATCATATCAACAGGAATTCCTCGACCGTCATCGACAACTGTTGCGGATCCGTCATTGTTCAAATTGATCCAAACATTTTTGGCGTATCCGGCCAAGGCTTCATCGACGGAATTGTCAATAATTTCCCTAAGGCTTTCATGAAGTCCGATGACGTCAGTTGAGCCAATGTACATTCCGGGGCGCTTTCTGACCGGCTCCAATCCTTCCAAGACCTGAATTTGTGCTGCAGAATAGTCGGAAGTTTTTTGAGCTTTTGGGGTAGTTTTTTTTGTAGTCTTTTTTGTTGCCATAAACAGTATATTAGCAAATCCAGACAACAATTTCCAGAGGCTTGTTTCAAATAGTTTTTATTTTGTTGATTGTAAAGTTAATGAAACTTTTGTATATTGATGTCAAATAAATGGGACACAAAGAGATGGGGTCGGCTAAATGGAACGAACTGTTAATCGTAGAAAATGGCGTAGATTTTAGAAATGGCTACCATGGAAGACATGATTCAAAAAGTATTGCGTATGAGGACTTTTGTTTTCACACTATTTTAGATAAGCTTGAGCCTAACAATTTTGCAATTGGTCCACACTTTATAGACAATATATTTGGCATTAGTTCAGCGGATTTGGCTAGACCTGATGCCATCATTTTTGACGTAAAAAATTCCGAACAGTGGAAGATTAAACATCTATACGAATTTAAGTCAGGTAAGGGTAATGGGATAGTGAACAAACTTGACGGATTTTCGAAATTTCTGACCCATTTACGTGAGCATAAATATTTTCTTCCGTCATTATTAAAAGAGAATTTAGGAGAGGACATGAAGATTCCTTCGGAAATAATCGTACTTCCGGATGAACAGGTTCTAGTAACAATTATGAAGCCAAAATCTATCGAAGCTTATGTTTTATACTCAAACGTTAAATTTCCTGTTGAATATAGCGTGATAAATCCATTTTCGCCAAAACTGGGACGATCTAGACCCTTCTGATTTTTTTTCTAAATTGCTCGATGAGGTAGGTAATTAAATATTTTGGATAGTTGATGACTAGATCCTGGGCATGAAGATATTCAAAATCTACTCCGCCGAAACCACGCTTAAATAAAGAAAGACCGCTGAATCTATGATTTGTATCATTTTCCGGCGCCACTCCCCAAAAATTATATCGGGTCATGCCGCGTTTTTTGGCTTCCTTAATTGCTTCCCATTGGATTAAGTACGCGCCGGGATACCTTCTTCCCTCATTTGTAGAAGCGCCGTAATGATAGACCGCTTCTTTTCCATAAAAAATTACGAAAGCTTGAGCCAATAATTTATTTTCAAACTCCGCTTTATATAATAGTGCATTTCCACTTTCGGCAAATATTTTGAATTGTTCAAATAAAAATTTATAAGAAAAAGGAACGAATTTTTGTCTTTTGGCTGTCTCTATTTGTAGGTCATAAAATTTTTGAATTTCCTTTACGTCTTTGGAAATGGAAATTTTTATATTTTCTTTTATTCCTTTTTTAATTTCATAACGCGTAGCTTTTCTCATTTGAACCATTAGCTCCTCCTCGCTTTTTTTAATATCCAACTGCGATGTTAATTCGGCGTGTAGGTGCATGGGTGCAGTTATAAATCCCAAATTTTTGAAAATGTTTTTTGAGAACGTGTCTGATTTAAGTTGAGGCCTGACCCTTATAAATACACAATCGCTATCTTTTGCAATCTGTTTAATTTTGTTTACAAAAACATTCACAACATCTTTATTTTTCCAATCTATAATCGGTCCTCCGGGAACTGTTAAATATCTTCCCCGCTTTGCCGGTTCAATTACGGAGAGCATTAGGCCAACTAGTTTGCTGTTATTATAAAAACCATATCTAAAAATATCTTTACCCAGCGCTTTATGAAATTCTCCCCAGTACCAGCTTTGCAGAAAATTAGCCTCAGAATAAGCCAGAATAAAATTTTCCCAGTCTTGTTTATTTTCGATATTCTTTACTGCGATTTTGTCCATAAATTTATTAAATCGACGATCCTTAAAGCATAGCAGTTAGAAACATTAATATGGGTCGGCAGATTAAGAATTGTTTTGGAAATTGCTACTGCATTGGAACATTCCGGGGCAACATCGGCATACCAAATATCCGACACGTAAATTTTATTTTTTTCCAAAAATTTTATGAGCTCTCCCCTATTTTTAATAAAAATTGGAAATCTTAAGTTAACGGAATTTGAGATATTTTTCGTAATATTTTGATTTATTATTTTTTTATTTAAATTCTTGGCGTAAATTTTTGCAATTTCTTGCCGATGTTTTAGCTGAACAGATAATTTTTTAAATTCGTGCAAAGCTAAGTTGCAATACCAATTGGGCAAAGAATAAAAATTATATAAACCCCTCCGCATGGGTTTTGATAAAAGATCTAAATTTTTAAGCAGATAATGTAGAATCTTTCCAATTCCCAGGTCGTATAGAAATCTGATTTTGTAAGTAAATGCAGGATAAAATCTATCTTTCAGTTGATCTTTGGGAGTTTTAAATTCGTAATTTTCTCTGTTGAAATATTTTTTATTTCTGATGATTATGGCTCCGCCTGAAACTGCATCAACAACCTTGTCTTGGCTAAAAGACAAAACCGTGATATCCCCAACCCCTCCCGCTTCCTTTCCGTTTGCATATTTTGTTCCGATGCAGTGAGCCAAATCTTCGATTAGAACAAGATTGTTTCGTGAGCATACTTCAATAATCCTTTCAATATCGCAAGGATAACCGAATGTGTTTTGAATGATTACCGCTTTTATATTTTTATTTTCAATCAGGGTTCTTTCTAGAGTTTCAGGTGAGAAATTTAGGTCCGAATTTTCTTTATTCAAATCCAAGCAAACAGGAACAAGACCGGCCTCATGAACTGCTTTATAGACTGCGTAGCAAGTAAAGCCATTAATCGCAACCGCACTATCTTGAGGTAAGTTTAAATTTTTAAGTCCGAGAATTAACGCCTCTCTTCCCTTGTAGGTCAATATTGCTTTTCCGCCATACTTATCTTGCAAAAAAGTCCTTAGTCTCTGATCTTGTCTGCTTGAGTCGGAAAATAAAGAGTTTAAAATATATTGAAGATTATAATTTGAACCTAATGAATTAAAAATTGCCATAGCTTACTTTAATATTTTAACAACAATGTCAGTTACAGTGTCGGGATGTGTAAATTGCGGAGAATGACGGGCGCCTTCAATTATCTCGAGTTTTGAATTTTTAATCAGCCTGTTCATTAATTCACCGTCGGAAAGTGGTGTAATTTTATCTTCCTTGCCCCAAATAATGAAAGTCGGAACCGATATTCCGGAAATATTCAAATTTTTATCAGAATTCAAAAGATTAATCATAGTCTGTTTCATAAGTGGATCACTTTTTCGGTAATCGCCTTCTCTGGCAAGCTTGTAGAGCAAATCTTCCAAAGTTCTTGATGAGGTTATTTTTTTGCCAATTTTAGCTAGAGTTTTAAAAACAAAAATCTTTAATCTATGCGGTAATTCATTATGATAAATTCCGGCACTGTCGATGAGAATTAATCTCTCAACCTTATCGGGATAAAGATTTGTAAAAGAAATTGCTATGCGTCCACCGTTAGAGTGTCCTATCAAGATTACTTTTCCGTTTTCTTTGTCGGTAATATTTTTAAGCCAATTAACATAGTCGGTAATTGTCCAAGTCTTACTTAAGCTTTCGGTTAGGCCAGGAATTCTAGGTAGATCAACCAAAATTCTGTTTTTTTTCAGGTTAGCAACGAGCAGTTGCCACTTGTCTAAATTCCTTGTCCATCCGTGTAATATAATTATTTTCATAGTCCGAAAGATTCTCTTCTTTCTTGCCAGGCTTTTTCCCGCCTTACAAGTTTATTGATATCTTTTTTGTCAACCAGTAATTGTTCGATGATTCCCTCCAGAAATCTCGCGCCCTTGAAAAGTATCGTTTCTCCGCCTTTAATATTTTCCAAAATATAATTTAACCCATCTTTTGGCATTAGAAATTTCTGAAGCTTGTCTGTTTGGCAATTCAGATTAGGATAAGTGTACTTTGAAACTCGCGGACCGATTAAAATTATTCTGTCCAACCCGATGCAATTTATAATTGCGGCTAATTTCTCATGCTCTTCCTTTTCTCTTGTACCCAACTCAACCATGTCGCCCAAAACAAGCCATTTTTTGTCGGAAGGATACTTTTCCAGCATTTCAAGAATTGTTTTTACGCCCTCAGGGGTTGCATTGTAGGTGCTGTCAATGATTGTTGTGTTTTTAATTCCTTTAAAAACAGAATTTCTGCCGGGAGGAAGTGTCATGTTTTTAAAGCTTGGGTCAATGGGCAGTCCTAAAGACTTCATAAGAAGATTAGTCATTTTAATGGGGTTGAAAGTGGCTTTTGGAGTAATAAAATTAATCGAATACTTTTTATCATCGATAATAAATTCTGTCCTATTTTTATACATTCCCCATGATTTAAGATCTTTTTCTGACGTAAATTCAATCGGACATTTTGCTCTTCCTAATTCTTTCCGAATTAAGACGTTATCCCCATCGACGATGGTTAGTTTTTTTGTATATTCCAAAAAGTATCCAAATTCATGGGCGATCGCTTCTTCTTCCGATGCGAAATGTTTATTTTTTACCAGCGAATCAAAATTAGCGCTATGTGTCAGGCTGGAGCTAATCCACAAAGTGAAATCGGGATTCAAGAGGCTGGCCAAAAATTTTCCTTCTCCCGGTCGATCGGAATCCACTTCGACTACGTAAAGTTTTTCCAAGGGCCTTGCTGAAAAAACTTTAACTGGTGCCAAGAAAAAAAGAGAAATCCATTCATCGGGGGTCAGGGTTTTGCGTTTCAGTCCGAGTATGTCAAAAGGAATGCCGTAAGAGCTATTGGCGTGATGAGAATATTTAGCTTTTTTGCCGATTTGAGATTCAATTAAATGTAAAAGCGTGGTCTTTCCGCTTGATCCCGTTATTGCTATAACTCTTGGTTTCCAAAACTTAAGCCTGATTTCTGCCCAAAACCTGAAATAATTAGCTATTGGAAAATAAAATATCCTCTTAATCTTCCTGATCATCCTCTAATTTTAGCAGAAAGTAAGCTAGAATGACAAAAAGAAGTTTTCCAAAGAGGTCCTCTGACTCACGTTGGTACTTTTTATAACTTTATAAGTTTTTTGAAGTTCTTTTAGGAAACTTAAATTTTTGGGGTTTTCATTTTCTTTTATCAATTTGTTCTTTACGAAAATCGCCATTCTTTCTAACCACAAAGCGGAATCATCTTTGTTTTTTGTGACATCTTGGGCAATTTTTAACCTATCTCCAATTTTTCCACTCAATAAAGTGTTTAAAGTTTTCTCCAGCTCGGATAGATCATTTTCTGTTAATTTGATCTCATCTTCCTGCAAAAAAAGTACCTTACATCTTGAAATAATTGTGGGTAAAATAAGATCCTTTTTGGCTGTCAGGATTATCAAAACAGTATTTGCCGGTGGTTCTTCGAGAATTTTAAGCAAGGCGTTTTGAGCTTCTGTGGTAATACTTTCGTAGGCGTCAATGACGACAGCCTTTGTTTTTCCCCGAAAAGGTTTTAACAAAATAGCTTTTTGAATATTTCTGACATCCTCAATACCCATTATTTTTTCATAAATTTGAGTGTTAATGTCTATGGGATCAACGTTATCTTTTTTCAAAAGGTCTGAGGCGCAAGAGGATGCCAGATTTTTATCTTTAGCTACGATCAAAAAGCTTTGCATAGAATTTATCTATTGTCCCGTATAGCCTTTTCCACGGAGCGGTTTTAACGGGACTGCGTGAAACGTTTTATTATTTCACTTGAATTATAGTTTATTTTTACCTATTATTAAAGTAATGCCTACTTCCGATATAACTACTCAACAATTGCAGGAGCATAAAACGCTTATTGATATTTTGCTTGCCGATAATTTAATTACCCAAGAACAATACGATGACATTAAAGTTAAAAGCGCTAGTCAGAATATCTCAGGCGAGAGTGTTTTAGAGTCAATGCAGATCGTTGATGATAAAAAACTTGCTGAAGAAAAAGCAAAATTGCTCGGCGTTCCTTTCATATTTTTGGAAACAAAGTCTTTTGCTCCTCAGGCCATCAGTCTTATTCCGAAAGCAGTTGTAGAAAGATTTTCGTTAATTCCATTTGAATATGATGAAAAAGCGAAAACTCTTTCAATCGCAATGAGCAACCCCGTTGACTTAGAAGCTTTGCAATTTGTTTCCCAGAAAACAGGATTAATAATTAAATCTTTTGCAGCCGCAAAGGAAGAAGTAGAAAAAGCAATCAGAGAACAATACAGTCAAGAGATTGTCGGAGAAGTTGGTGAGGCTCTCGCAGAAACGGAGGACTACAGCAAGAAGACGAAGACTGTTGACAGTAAGCAGATTGGCCAGATAATCAAAGAGGCTCCAATTGCAAAAATAGTTTCGACAATCTTGGAATATGCAGTCACAAGCAGAGCGTCAGATATTCACATAGAGCCTCAGGACGATAGGGTTAGAGTGCGTTATAGAATAGACGGAATTTTGTACGACAAATTAAGTTTGCCCAAAAATGTCCAGGATGCTGTTATTTCTCGTATAAAAATTTTATCGGAAATGAAAATTGACGAACATCGCCTTCCTCAAGACGGTCGGTTCAATTTTAAAATTGCCGATGAAGAAGTGGATTTGCGTATATCGGTTTTGCCGACATCGAAGGGAGAGAAAATAGTAATGAGGCTCCTAAGGAAAAGTGGCGGAATACCAACCTTGGATGAATTAGGCTTAAATGGAAATTCGCTTAGAAATATAGAAACTGCGATTTTAAGACCTCATGGAATTATTCTTGTTTGCGGTCCAACCGGATCAGGTAAAACGACAACTCTTTATTCGATTTTAGCGAAACTTAATACGGCCAGGGTTAACATTATGTCTTTGGAGGATCCAATTGAATATGAACTTCCCGGAATAAATCAAGTGGCTGTAAATCCTGCAGTGGGACTAACTTTTGCAAACGGACTCAGGGCTTTTTTACGACAAGATCCAAACGTAATATTGGTCGGAGAAATTCGTGACAATGAAACAAACCAGCTTGCATTACAAGCTGCTCTTACCGGCCATTTGGTTTTTTCAACTCTTCATACCTCAAATGCTTCCGGAGCTCTTCCTCGACTTTTGGATTTGGGAGCGGAAAATTTTCTACTTGCGTCAACAATTAATGCGATTTTGGGGCAAAGAATCGTTAGGAAAATATGTGACAATTGTAAAGAAGAATATACTCCCCTACCGCAAATATTGGAAGAGATTAAAAAAATATTAGGAAAATATTTTCCTCAGACGCAGACAGAAATAAAACTTAGCAGAGGTAAGGGTTGTGACCAATGTGTTAAATCGGGATACTTGGGTCGAATTGGAATCTTTGAAACACTTCCTGTCACGCCCAAAATAGCAAGTCTGGTTTTGGAAAATGCAGATAGCACTACAATAGAGAATGAAGCAATTCGGGAGGGGATGATTACAATGAAGCAAGATGGATACTTGAAAGTTCTACAGGGTGTAACAACGGTAGAAGAAGTATTACGCGTTGCCCAAGAATAGTATGAATATACAGGAACTTTTTAATATAACAATTAAAGAAAAAGCGTCAGATTTGCATCTTTTGGCAGGTATTCCGCCTACTCTTCGAGTAGATGGAGCATTAAAATATTTGACAGGATATGCTCCGCTGAAATCAGAAGAGATAGAAGAGATGGTCAACTCTTTGTTAACTCCTGTTCAGAAAGAACTTTTGACGGCAAACAAAGAATTAGATTTCTCTTTTGGTATTGGTGGAGGAGCCTATGGAGATCTGGGGCGTTTTCGTACAAATTTATATTATCAAAGAAGATGCTTGGCAGCTGCTTTTCGTCTGTTGCCCTCAGGCATATTATCTGCCGAAGAACTTAATTTACCTCAAATATTACATACTTTTTCTGATTTAACATCGGGCCTTGTTTTGGTAGCAGGACCTACGGGGCATGGAAAATCTACCACTCTTGCATCGATTATCAATGAAGTAAATCTCAAAAGGGCAGCACACATAATAACAATCGAAGACCCAATTGAGTTCGTCTATCCCGAAGGAAAAAGCATAATAAGCCAGCGCGAAATGGGCATAGATACTCACTCTTGGGATTTTGCGCTTCGGGCAGCTCTCCGTGAGGATCCCGATGTAGTTTTGGTTGGAGAAATGCGTGATCCTGAAACAATTGCTGCCGCAATTACAATTGCTGAGACAGGCCATTTGGTTTTTTCAACCCTTCATACAAATTCAGCGGCTCAAAGCGTAGACAGAATTATTGATTCTTTTCCTGCGGCTCAACAAACGCAAATAAAAATTCAATTGGCCGCTACTCTCAAAGGCATTGTTTCGCAAAGACTTTTGCCTATGATAAGCGGAGGAAGAGTGCCCGCCGTAGAAATTCTTCTCGGAACTCCTGCAGTTGCGAGCATAATTAGAGATGGAAAAACTCACCTTATAGATTCAGTTATACAAACATCCAAGGATAAGGGAATGATTGGAATAGACTCATCGTTAGCCAATCTGGTTTTGTCGGGAAGTATTAGTTTGGAAATGGGCAAAAGCTACGCCCTACATCAGGACGACTTCTTGAGAATGGTGGGTTAACTATGAAGCTTTACTACAGAGCAGTTACCGGCAAAGGAGAACCAATCGACGGATTAATTGAAGCAAGAGATCCGAGCGAAGCCGCAGCCTATTTGCGAAGCAAAGAGCTTCTTCCTATAGAGATAATTAAAGAAGAAAAAAGTAAATTTAAAGACCTAATACCCTTCTTGGGGGACAGAATTAAAACTTCAGAGATAGTTAGCATGACCAGGCAATTGGCCTCAATGCTTTCTTCCGGATTAACTCTCTTGAGGAGCTTGGAGATTCTAAGAAATCAAATTGGAAATCGCGCTTTGGTTGATGTCATAGACAATATCATAAAAGATGTTCAGGAAGGGTCGAGTTTTTCCAGGGCAATTTCAAAACATCCCGAGGCTTTTTCCCCGGTCTATGTGTCGCTGATAGAGGCATCTGAAGGATCCGGTCTTTTGGATAAAGCTTTCTCAAGACTCGCTGACACTCTGGAAAAACAGCAAAAATTAAAAAATACGATAAGAGGTGCTCTGACATATCCTATTATAGTTATCGCGATGATGGTTATTGTGGTTTTCGTTATGATGATTTTTGTCATCCCGCAAATCTCAACTCTTTATCAAAGTTTAAATGTTTCTTTGCCGTTGCCCACTTTAGTGTTGATAGCTGTTTCGAATTTTTTTGTTTCATTTTGGTATCTCATCATAGGATTTTTCTTCCTTACGGGATTTATTTATAGACGTTGGCATGCAACTATGGAGGGAAAGATCACCATGGATAGCATATTTCTGAAGATTCCTATTTTTGGCAATCTTATAAAAAAAACAATACTTGCCGAGTTTTCCAGAACCCTGGGTGCCTTATTGGCGTCGGGAACGTTAGTGGTTGAAGCTTTGGATAAAGTTTCCAACATTACCGGCAATATTCATTATAAAGACGCGATTGTCGATGTCTCAAAGAAGGTAGAAAAAGGAGTAAGTATCGGAGATGCAATGTCTCTGTATTATCTTTTTCCTCCTAATTTAATAGAATTGGTTAAGATCGGAGAGCAGACGGGGAAATTGGACGAGACGTTGGTTAAGGCCTCCGAGTATTATGAAAATGAAGTCGACGGAACAGTCAAAACTCTTTCTACCGCGCTGGAACCAATTATTCTGGTAGTGCTGGGTATTGGGGTGGCTTTTTTGATCATTTCCATTATTACGCCAATTTATCAGATCACTAATTCTATTCAATAAAATTCTTAAAATTAGCTTCAAACTAGGGGCTTGACAAGGAAAAAAGAATATGTTCTACTTAATGTAGATTAGAAAATGAAAAAAATATTTCAAAAAGGTTTCACTCTCATCGAACTCCTCGTCGTTATCGCAATCTTGGGAATTTTGGCTGCAGTTTTGGTGACAGCGATAAATCCGGCAGCAAAGATTAATCAAGCAAAAGATGCTGCTCTTAAGTCCGATATTTCGGGGATTGGTAACGCAATGCAGTCATACTATACAAATAGCGGAACAACAGGAACTCCCTATTATCCGGCAGTAGTGGCTGATTTGGTGCCGGGGGAACTCAAATCGGAGCCAAAGATTGGCGGAACAACTTCATACACGGTAACTCTTAAGCCGGCTGGTTGCACGACTGCTGGAAAGACTTGTACTGACATTGCTGTTTCAGCAGCTTCGAACGTAACTTCGGGAAGTTATATCTGTTGGGATTCGACAAATGCAGCTTTAAAAACGTCTGCTAGTGCTCCGGTTGCTGGTACAGCGACCTGTCCATAGAATTGCTCCACGGTTTTTTTTGTTTTAAGTTTTGTTGGCGTGTAGTCTGGTCTTGTTTCTTTCTTGACATTTTCTTCGTAAAATGCCTTACTAGAGGTATAGATAGTGGATTTATAGATGAAAATTAACCGTGTATTTAATAAAGTTTCCCGGAAGGGTTTTACTCTAATAGAGCTTCTTGTAGTGATTGCAGTTCTCGGAGTTTTGGCCGCGATTTTAGTAACGGCGATAAATCCGGCCAATAAAATGAATTTGGCAAAAGATGCAGATATTAAATCTGATCTTTCAGGGATTGGTAATGCGATGCAATCCTATTACACAAACACGGCGACATCAGGGACACCTTACTACCCGGCAGCGGTATCTGATTTGGTGCCTGGAGAACTTAAATCTGAGCCCAAAACTACTGCCGGCGCTTCCTACACCGTGGTCAGCAATGTAGCAGGTGGTTGCACAACCGCAGGGAAAACCTGTGCAAACATAGCGGTTTATGCGCAATCGAACGTAACCACGACCAACTATATTTGTTGGGATTCGACAAATGCAGCTTTAAAGACATCCGCAAGCGCGCCAACCAATGGCTCTCCTACCTGTCCATAAAATAATTCTTCTTTTTGTGGTATTCTTATGTACATGGTACTTGTTTTTATCTTTGTATTAGGTTTATTCATCGGGTCGTTTTTGAATGTTCTGGCGGACAGGCTCCCCAGAGAAGAGTCAGTTATCAAGGGCCGCTCGCATTGTGAGGAATGCAAGAAGAAGCTGGCTTGGTTTGATCTAATTCCCCTACTCTCCTTCGTCTACCTCAAAGGGAGATGCCGGTATTGCCGCGCTCGCCTATCGTTATATTATCCAATCGTGGAATTAACTACTGGAGCAATGTTTGTACTGGTTCTTTTATTTTTGCCCCATGAAAGTATCAAGCATCAAGCGTTAAGTATTAAGTATATTTGGGAATTAATTTATTATTTATTTATTGTTTCTTCTCTTGTTGTAGTTTTCTTTGCGGATTTGAAATATGAAATTATTCCTGACAAAATTGTTTTTCCCACAGCAATTGTTTCTGTCATATACTTAATATTTAATACCCAATACTTAATACTCCCCCATCTACTTTCCGCTCTCGGGGCGTGTTTGTTCTTTCTGGCGCTATATTTTGGGACCAGAGGACGCGGAATGGGACTTGGGGATGTTAAGTTTGCCTTCTTGATGGGTCTGATTTTGGGCTTTCCAAATATAGTTGTCAGTCTCTATATAGCTTTCTTGACAGGTGCAATTATCGGTATCATACTAATTCTATGGCGAAGAAAAAAGATACGAGGCGCAACAATCCCCTTCGGTCCCTTCTTGGTTTTGGGAACATTATCGACACTTTTTTGGGGAGAAATCATCATTCAGAAGATAATGTCGGTATTGGCTTTACACTAATAGAATTATTAGTCGCCATCGCCATAATAGGGATTTTGGCCGGTTCTCTCTTTGCCGTACTCAATCCTATATCCCAGTTTCAAAAAGCCAATGATTCGAAAAGAAAATCTGATCTTAAACAAATTCAAAACGCTTTGGAGTTATATTATCAGGACAATAATGCATATCCACTAAGCGAAGTAAGCAATTCGGTAAATCAAATAAAAGGATTTCCTTGGGGAAGTCCTTGGCCGCCATATATAGGTACCTTGCCTAAGGATCCCAGTTCGCCCTCAAAGAATTATGCCTATTCTGTAAGCTCGGACGGACAGACATATTATCTTTATGCTTCCCTAGACAAGAGCGGAGATTCTCAGCAATGTAATGGGGGCAATGCGTGCGCAAGTCTTCCCTCAGGCACAACTTGTGGAACGGGAACATGCAGCTATGGAGTCTCTAGTCCGAATGTGGATGTAGCAATTGCTGTTATGCCTACTTCCGCCGTGCCCACACTGGTTCCAACCGGCACGCCCAAACCAACCTCAACTCCTACTCCCACCATAACTCCGACACCGACACCATCCCCCACTCCCACTCCGACTCCGCCGCCGCCAACAACTTTCAATGCAACCGGTACAGGTGCTACAGGCACAATCCAGACATATACAGTACCTGTAACCGGCACCTATACAATAGAAGCTTGGGGAGCGCAAGGTGGCGGAGGCGGATATACTGGCGGACTAGGTGCTAAAATGAGGGGCGATGTGGTTTTGACAGCTGGGACAGTATTGAAGATTTTAGTAGGTCAGCAAGGTGGTGGCAGTTACGGCGGTGGTGGCGGTGGGTCATTTGTTACGAAAAGCGACAATACCCCACTCGTCGTTGCTGGCGGTGGCAGCTCGTTGTCCCCATGGAACACTAGTGTTTCGGCCCCTGGTGTGATAGAGACATCGGGAACAGGTGGAACCAATGGTGCGGGTGGCAGTAGTGGTAGTGGTGGAAGCGGATATAACGGTTCCCCTGGTGGCGCTGGTCTTACCGGCAATGGTGGTGCTTCTACTTGTGCTAGTGCCGTTGCGCCTCTAAGCTTCATAAATGGCGGTACTGGAGGTACTACTTGCAACGGTATTGGTGGATTTGGTGGCGGTAGTGGATCCGATGGTTGTTGTTTGGGTCAGGGTGGTCCGGGCGGTGGATATAGCGGCGGTGGTGCTTCTAGTACTTCTAATACGTATGGAGGCGGAGGGGGGTCATATAATGGTGGCACTAATCAGACAAATACGGCTGGCGTTCAGACTGGAAACGGAAGAGTGGTTATAACAAAAATTAATTAAGTTTTTTGTTTGACACGAGATTATGGTTGCTGATATCATAAACTCATGGGGAAAACTTCAGGTTTTTTTTCTTTTCGTGGTTTTACTCTAGTAGAGCTTCTCATTGTAATTGCCGTTGTTGGAATAATGGCCACAGGATTAATCGTTCTCTTGAATCCATTGGCCCAGATTCAAAAATCCCGTGATGCCCAAAGAAAATCTGATCTTTCTGAAATCCAGAAAGCTCTTGAAATGTATTATCAGGACTATAATAGATATCCTGTCAGCACATCGGATTTCAAAATTAAGGGTTCGGAGGGAAATCCTGTCGAATGGGGTACTGTCTCCTGGTCGCCATACATGAGCGTTCTACCAAAGGATCCTTCGGGAACTCGGAAATATATCTACTATTCCCCGGACGACCATACATATCTTTTGTATACCAGCCTGGAAAGAGGGGCAAATGATCCTCAAGTCTGTACAGGGACAGGTAATAAATGTACAAATGTTCCGACAGGAGCCGATTGCGGAAATGATGGAAATAGTGCAATATGTAATTATGGGGTGTCCAGTCAGAATGTTTCTATATGATCAAAATTAGAAAGAAATTATTAGGTTTCACGTTAATTGAGCTTTTGGTGGTAATTAGCATTATTGGTATTCTAGCTAGCTTTCTCTTTGCCAATTTCGTTGGGATAAGGCAACGATCCCGAGATGGCGTGAGAAAATCCGATCTTCGCCAAATCCAATCGGCATTGGAACTTTATAGAGCAGATAAAGGTAATTATCCAGATTCTCTTCCCGTTTGTGGATCACCTTTTACTGACGGCTCTTCTACGCCGGTAGTTTACATGCAGAAAATTTCCTGTGACCCTTCCGGTGGCGGAACTTCCTATACCTATATTCCCTCTGGTACTAATAATTCCTCATATACCTTAATCGCTTGTCTCGAAAATTCAGGTGATTCTCAAAGAGACGGTACGCTAGATTCGCGTTGCACAACACCAGCATCGTACACAGTTGCTAATCCATGAAACAGAAAGGTTTTACCCTCATCGAGCTAATGGTCGTAATAAGTATTACAGCTATCTTGGGAGCATTGGGTACCGCCGGATTTGTCAATTACAACAAGAACCAGGTTCTTCAAGCTTCTACGAACGAAGTTGTAACAATGTTAAATTTAGCCAAATCACGGGCTCAATCACAGATCGTCCCGTCCGGGTCGTGCACATCGACTAATCTTGCCAGTTATGCCGTAGCAATTACTGCCTCATCAAATTATAATGACAATTCGAACAAACCTAACGAATACACATTAGAGATTATTTGTTCTGATGAGAATATTGTTCCTGTTCCTGGCGAGCAAGATAAAAAGCTCCCAACGGGGTTAAAATTTGATAATACCGTCACATTCACTTTTCCGGTACAAACGGGTTATACTCAAACATCCGGGTCAATTACCATTTCCAATTCTGATGGAAATAAGAGAGTTATCATGGTTAATTCTCTTGGGGGAGTTAGCGTGTTGTCCGATAGTAATATTGCTCTAATAACCTCTACTCCTCCACCCGCAACTTCTACTCCGGCACCAACTTCTCCACCTGCAACTTCTACTCCAATGCCATCTTCTACTCCTCCACCGGCAACTTCTACTCCGGCACCAACTTCTTCCCCAACGCCAACTCCTTCCCCAACGCCTAAACTTCCCCAAACTCCCGTACAGACGAATTTTCGCAATAGCGTTTACTTCTCTGCGAGTGGTTATGCTAATTCAGCCGGGGGTTTTCGCTTCAAAGCCAACGTGAATGGAAAAATAACTGCTTTGTGGGATTACTCTGCGGGAGATCAAACATCAATTATTCTTTGGTCAGATACGGGAGCTATGTTAACGGGGGTTAATGTTACGGGTAATAATAATGCTTGGGTACAAGGAACGCTATCTACGCCTTACAGTATTACTGCCGGAACTTATTATAGAGTTGCCAACAATGTGCTTTCTTCAGGATATCATTATGCTTTTAATGACGATAATAATTCCTCACCCCCAACCCCAAGACAATACGGAGACATAGTAATTGATTCATTTTATATCTCTCCATACGTAAGTAATTTTCCTAATACTCCTGTCGGATTTCTGTTTGGAATGCCTGATATTACTTTCGTTCCCAACTAATTAGGATTTTAAGTTATAGTATATGAGAAAACAATCAGGGCAGACGCTTTTGGAAATTTTGTTAGCTTTTTCCGTTGCAATATTGGTACTAGGCTCGATAGTATTTGGCGTAACTACATCTTTAAGTAATGCCCAATATACCAAAAATCAGGGACTGGCAACCTCTTTTGCTACGGAAGGAATGACAGTTGTCAGAAAAATAAGGGATTCCAGTTGGAATAATATCTCCAGCTTAGCAGATTTTACAAATAATGAAAAATATTGCCTTGACAAAAATTTACATTTTACAGAAATCCCTGTGGGACAAAATTGTGACGGAAGTACTTATGGACTAGGAGATAGTGGAATTTTTTCTCGGGAAGTCAGGTTTGAACATAATAAATCGGAATGTTGTCCAAGTTCTGGCTGTTCCTCGGGTTCCGTGGTGACAAGTAGGGTTACTGTGAAAGTTTCTTGGGCTGACAATAAATGTCCTGCCGGCGCCTCAAATCCCTTATGTCACAGTGTTCAACTTATCAGTTGTTTCTCAAATATTGATTCAAAACAAATGCCGTGAGAATAAAAATCAAAAATCAAAAATCAAAAATCAAAAACGGGTTTACATTGGTTGAGTTGTTGGCATCAGTTATTGTTTTAGTTGCCGTGGGCTCAGTTATTGCGGGGGTAACAGCATTTTCTTTAAGGGGAGCCAATAAAACAAATACGATTGAGAATATCAGGCAAAATGGAAATTATGCCTTGAATCAGATATCGAAAAACATAGAATTTGCTACCGTTTTTAACGGATTAAGCACGGACGGAAGCACCTACGTTACAAGTTGTCCGTATTCTTCACCTACTCCTCCGGCGTTGCCTGTACCGTTCGTAAGTAAGTATGAATACATCAAGATAACGCCGTTTAACGGTAATCCGATAGAATATCAATGCATATCTCCCCCTACAATGCCTGCGACGTTTACTGCTAACGGAGAGTCAATTTTCAATACTGATCCTAACAATGCTAATTCTGTTACTTTGGAGAGTTGTTCGATTGCTTGTACCAAAACTAATGCTACGGATGTGCCGATAATCGGAATAAGTTTTACTCTCGGGCCTAAGATTTCAAATGGCAATGAAATGGCAGAAAATAACAATAACTCGTCAATTACATTTAAAACGTCGGTCACAATGAGGAATTACAAAGAGTGAGTTCGTGAGTTGACACGGAATAATACACTTGTTATGCTGATTGTATATGGCTTTGGGGAGACAAAAGGGTTCGTCTTGTAGCGAAGCAGGTCAAATTCTTCTGATTGTAATTTTGGTAATTATTGTCGTATCGACGGTAGGATTGTCTTTGGCGTCAAGAAGCATTACCAGTCTTCGAACCTCGACCGAAGAAGCAGAATCTCAAAAAGCGTTAGCGGCTGCGGAGGCAGGTATTGAACGGACTATTCAAAGCAATAATCCGACAGAAAATGCATCAAGCAAAACTCCGATATTGGACTCTGAAGGCAAAACAAATTCCTACTATCAAACTAAAGTTACCTCAGTTAATGGCGCCAGCTTTCTGATAGATGGAGGGAATATGATTCCAAAAGACGAAGGGGTTGACGTATGGTTCATTGGGCATAGCTCTGTCGATAGTAGTCTTGATTATTCCAATTATTCTCTTACTAACCCCAGCTCTGTAAATCTTTATTGGGGGTCATCCGATCAGGACTGCAGTAGTTCCAACAAGCCCGCAGCGATTGAAGTAATTATAGTTACGAAGAGTGTTTCAGGAACAGTAATTTCTTACCGTTATGTTTACGATAGTTGTTCAAGGGGAAATGGTTTTGCATCTGCAAGCAATGGAAGTTTTCCCATCGTTAGTAACGGGGTTACATATAATTTTAAATACGCTACGCCTATGAATAGCTTGTTAGCCGGAATACCTAGTCCCAAAAATGTAATTTTAATGAGAGTAATTCCAATTTATAAGGATACTACGGTTGGGATATCCTCAGATATTGCGTTGCCTACCCAAGGTTACACTATTACTTCGACGGGAACATCTAACGACGCAACTCACACGCTAACGGTTTTTAAAGGATATCCTCAAACTTATCTGCCTTTTATATCATACGGTCTTTTTGTAGCAGCGAACTAATTTTTTAAAATGATATTTAATAAGTCAATAGGATTAGATATAGGCTTAAGTAAAATTAAAGCGGTATCCTTGTCACGACAAAATAATGGTTTTGTTTTAAACAGTTTTAACGTAATGCCCTCTCCTTCCAAGGGAATGCTTTCGGAAGCCATAACTGATGAGGAAGAAATGGCTCAAGCCATTAAAAAAACAGTAGATAATTTAAAAATAGACAGCAAGAATGTAAATATCGCACTTTCTGACAATCAGGTTTATACCAAGGTTATTGATATGCCGATTTTATCGGACAAAGAATTGTCTCTTGCGATTCGTTGGGAAGCAGAGCGCCATATTCCGGTTGCTTTATCAACAATATCTTTAGTTTGGAATATTCTTAAGCGACCATTAAGTTCATCTGCAGATCAAAAAATGCAAGTGTTAATGGTGGGTGCGCCGACCAGAATTATCGATAAGTATCAAAAAATATTGCAAATGGCAAATCTGACATTAAATTCGATCGAAACGGAGACATTGGCAATTGTTCGAGCATTAACAACTCCCAGTATGCCCCCAACAATAATTGTAAGTATAGGCGCTATCAATACCTCGTTGGCAATAATAAGAGGTGGAATTTTAGTTCTAACATACTCAATACAAACAGGCGGAAATGCCATCAGTAGATCAATAGAATCAGACTTTGGATTGACTTTGCCTCAATCAGAGGAATATAAAAAAACATATGGATTTTCTAAGGAAGGGGCCGGCCAGAAAATTGGCAAGTCTACCGAACCGATTCTCGCTTCAATTTTGCTTGAAATCAGGAAGGCCTTAGCCTTTTATTCTCAAAAGTATAAAGACGACTCTATAATCCAGCAGATACTATTGTCCGGAGGTACAGCTCGCTTGCCCGGGATTGACTTATATTTTGCGGAAAATTTAGGAATAGAAACTGTCATTTCAAATCCCTGGAGAATTCTTGAAGGCAAATCTTTGCCGTCAGAGATACTTAACAGTGCATCTGACTTTACTATTGCGGTTGGTCTTGCAATGAGAGATCTATGAGTACAGACATTAATTTACTTTTACGCACAAATGAAGAATCATTAAAGCGAAAAAAAAGAATTAAAATTCTTAATTTTGCTGCTATTGCATCCCTGATATGTATCGGTTTAGTTTCTTTAATTATTTTTATATTAATTCAGACCGCTAATCCTACAGCTATTAAGAAAGAGCAGGAAGACGTATTGGGAAAAATATCTCAGTTTCAGGATCGACAAAGTAAGCTTTTTATATTGAATAATCGGATTGAGAACATTAATAAAATTTTAAAAACAAGAAAGGATCTCTCGAAAACGATGAATGAATTGCTAGCGAAAATGCCTAGCAATTTATCAATAAATAATTTCGAAATTAATAATGCATCAATTATCATTGCCGGTCAGTCAAAATCTCTTTATACGATCGCAGAGTTTATAAATAATTTAACAGACATGGTTTATAGAAAAGAAATAATAAAATCCCTGACCCTTAATTCATTGGTTCTTGACGCGGGTAGCAAGACTTATCAGGTTTCGGTAAAATCAGACTTGTAATATGAACGAAAAGATAAACATAGAGCTAAGATCCTTTAGATTTATTCTAGAAAAGAATAAATCTTACATCTTTCCGATTATTGTCATAGTGGCCTCAGTATTGCTTTTTTTTCAATTTGTAATTCCGCAATTTAATCTATTACTTAAAACTCAGGCGGAGGTAAAAGATTTAAGATCAAAAACGGAAATGTTAAAAGAAAATCTAAGTATAGTTAGCATTATTGATGACGATACTCTTAATTCACAATATAAAACAATGATTTCAGCATTGCCCCTGAGCAAGGATTTTATTGGAATATTGAATTCCATTAATGCTACTGCGCAAAAAGCTGGAGTCAGCCTTGGTAGTTTTTCATTTAAAATCGGAAATCTATCTAGTTCCGAGAATGGAGACATTTTTCCGGTAGTAAAATTTACAATACCTGTTAACGCAGGGATTACGGGATCGAATAGTTTTATCCAGATGATAAGTAAAACATTTCCTTTGGCCCAAGTAGATTCTATATTGGTAAACAATAATTCGTCGATAATTAGCTTAGGGTTTTATTATAAGTTGCTTAATATAGCTAGTGTTAGTCAATATATTCGCGTGAGTCCTGTATCTCAAAACGGATTAGAGTTAATAGGGCAAATGAAAGAATTTGAAGCAGCATCTTCTTTTCCTATATCATCAGTTCCCATAGTGAATGCATCGGCATCAGCGACTCAATAAATCGGGACGAAGTTTTTGAGTAATTTTAAATGAAGTTATATTTCTCCATGATTTTATTTCTTCATGATTCCCGCTCAAGAGTATTGGTGGAACCTTTAGATTTTTATAAGTATTTGGCTTTGTATATTGAGGATATTCAAGAAGCTGTGAGAAAGATTCATTTGATGTAACCCCTTCTTTTAAAACTCCTTTTATAAGCCTTGTCACGCCATCTGTCACAAGCATGGCAGGTATTTCTCCGCCTGTGACAATAAAATCACCAATAGATAATTCTTCGTCTATAAATTCCTTAACCCTCTCATCGACTCCTTCATAATGACCGCAAATAAGAATAAGGTGCTTTAGATTTGCAAATTCCGAAGCTTTTTTTTGATTGAAAGTTTTACCATGTGCTCCCAAGAGAACAATTCTTTGTTCAGATTTGGTAAATTTTTGACTTATGGTAGCGTTAATCGCTTTTTCAAGAACGTCGACTCTTAAGACCATGCCGTGTCCTCCGCCGTAGGGTGTATCATCTACGGTTTTATGTTTGCCGATGCCGAAGTCTCTGATATTTACAAAATTTACATCAACCAATTTTTTCTCTTTAGCATTTTTAACAATTGAATGATCAAAGGGCCCTGAAAACATCTCGGGGAAAAGAGTCAGGATCGATATCTTCATATGGAACTATGGGGTTGGAATTTCACTGAGCGCTATATTTATTTTCTTATTTTGTTTTATTGCGGAAATCTTAACCACATTTCTGATAGCTCGAATTACTTTTCCGTTCTTTCCAATGATTTTTCCCATGTCCGCCGGCGCTACGGTTATAGTAAAATTTATCATCCCGTTTTCTTCTTTCTGATCAATTTTTACTTTTTCCGGATCATCGACAATTTGGGTAACAATATATTCTAAAGCTTTATCCATAAAATTTATTTACCTACAATTTTTTCAACAGTTGGGCTTGGCAGTGCGCCCTTTGAAATCCAATAGTCATATCTGACTTTGTTTATCTCTTTACTATCGTTTTTCTCTCTTTTTTCGTACCATCCGAGAGTTTCTATGGGTTCCCCATCACGCCTGTATCTTTTTTCGGTTACGACAACACGATAGCGCGCCTCTCCTCTTTTTCCGATTTTTGATAATCTAATTACAACTGACATAAAGAGTATTGTAGCATTTTTAGGCTTTGTTCTCAAGGGCTTTTTGAGCTGCGGATTCTTCGGCTAATTGTTTTGATTTGCCTGTTCCCTCTCCTAGTTTTTTTCCATCAACAAAGACACCTACCTTGAAAGTTTTGGCGTGAGCCGGTCCGGTTTCTTCAAGAACTTTGTATAGAGGAGAACCTCGTTTTTTTGCTTGGACTTTCTCTTGAAGCATACTCTTTGGATCCTTGAAGGCTTTTTTATCGACTAATTCCTGTATTTTTGAAAACAAAGTCTCGTTAAGAAATTTAACTACGGCCTCGATTCCTTGATCTAAGAAAAGCGCCCCCACATAAGCTTCAAAACTATTTTCCAAAAGTGTGGCATTTTCTCTGCCTTTTGATTCCTCTTCGCCCCGGGAGAGCTTTAGAAATTGCCCAAGATTAAGTTCCCTAGCAATTTCGGACAGGCTCTTTGTGTTAACCAGTAAGGACCTCAAATTAGTTAGGTTTCCTTCATCAAAATCGGGATATTTGGCGTAAAGATGATTGGAAACTACGAAAGACAAAATACTGTCTCCCAAAAATTCCAGACGTTCGTTTGAAGAAATCTTAATCTTTGCTTCATTTAAATAAGACCTATGGGTAAAAGCTTCGTCAGATAGTCTTTTGCTTTTTAATTTTGGAAGATTCATAATTATTTTTTAATGGGAGATATATTTCCCAAGGCACCGTTTACAAACGAAGGACTTGAGTCTCCGCCGTATTCTTTTGCCAATTCTATGGCTTCATCGATAATAACCTTGGTAGGTTGAGTTTTTTCAATCAACAATTCATAAACGGCTAGTCTTAATATTGCCAAATCAACCTTATTTATTTTGTCTATAGAAAATTCGGGCGCAGCAGCCTCTATCTGTTTATCGATATAGTCTTTGTGAGAAAGAATTGTTTTAGTGACGTCGTTAACTATTTGTTTGTGGAAATCATATTTAAACAAGCTCTCGACTATTTTCTGTCGTTTTTTGTGACGGGGGTCCAAAGGAGTTTTCATATCTTTAGGCGGTCTTTTCTTTTTTCTCTTTTGCCTTGATGGTCAAAATTTGTTTGCCGTTATAAAAACCGCATTTCTTGCAGATTGTGTGGGGATATGTGGTTCCTTTGCAATTTGGACACACTGCAAAACCGGGAACTTGGAGCTTAATAGCTGCCCTTCTTTTCCCTTGTCTGGCCCTTGAATGACGTTTTTTTGGTTCGTGTGGCATTGGGATATTATACTCAATTTCTGAATTATTCGCAAGACTATTCGTAATGCAGGGCGTCAATCGGAGATAATTTTGAAGCACGATAAGCAGGATAGCTGCCGAAGGCCACACCGATTACGATTGAAATGCTTACGGAAGCGAGTACCGGAATGATGGGCAGCCCGAAAGGCACCTTAATGGCGTTGGCAATCAAGAAGCCTATCCCGATTCCTAAGACTATGCCAATGATTCCGCCGGTTACTGTCAAAACTACGGATTCAATCAAAAATTGCATAAGAATATCTTTGCGTTTTGCTCCGATTGCTTTTAGAAGTCCGATTTCTTTTGTACGCTCAGTCACCGTGACTAACATAATATTCATAATCCCGATTCCTCCAACTACTAAAGAAATGGCGGCAATGCCTGAAAGTACCAAGGTCAAGATTGACAGCACGCTGTTGATGGTCGAAAGGATATCTTTAGAGCTGGTAGCAATAAAATGATCTTTAACCGATTGGTCGGTAATCGTATGACGTTCAAAGATAATGCTCTTCACATCGGCTTCGGTTTGATCCAATAATAAGGGATCTTTCACGTTGACGGCAATTGCCTGGACATAGTTAACTCCGAAAAGTACCCGCATGGCTGTTGATATCGGGATAAAAACGGCATCGTCAAAAACGCTATTCTTGGGCGCCATTATGCCGACAACCCTGAATGGTTTATCTGCAATTTCAATGGTTTGTCCGACTGCATTTGTTCCTTCTCCGAAAAGATCGGTAACCACCTTGGGTCCTAGGACTGCAACTCTGGATATGCTGGCATTGTCATCTTCTCCGACAAAGCTGCCGATGTCCATTGATATATCCGACATGTCCTGTATAGATGGAGTAACACCATAGACAAGTACGAAAGTATTTTGTCCGTTGGCTACCACGGTTTCGCTCTGAGCAAAACGTTCCCCCACTTCCTGAACATTGGAAATCTGGCTAGGATCG
>Ga0182027_10002977_pt1 | contig 27168 bp, 18 predicted proteins | sample 712E1DmetaG_FD_121300 | JGI IMG/M metagenome (GOLD analysis project Ga0182027, IMG submission 121300) | Permafrost microbial communities from Stordalen Mire, Sweden - 712E1D metaG (Illumina Assembly) | ecosystem: Environmental > Terrestrial > Soil > Wetlands > Permafrost | place: Sweden...
GGCGGCAGGCGCGGCATGGGCCGGTCAGCCAGCAGAGGCGGCATGGGCGAGTCGGGGACCGTCACGTCCTCCCACAGACTCGGCATCAGACTGATGACCTTGGACGGCAGCTTGCTCTGCGACTTGGCGCCCGGGGGCAAGAGCGCCGCGAGCAGATTCTTGAGTTCGCCCGCCTCGCCGTTTTTCGGCCGCGGTATGGTTGCCAAGGCCTCGCGGCAGGCGTCGACGAACTTGCGCGCGTCGGTGAAACGGTCGCGCGGATCGGGGGCCAGCGCACCCGCCAGCACGCGCTCGATGGCGGGGGGAATGTCCGGCCGAAAACGCTGCGGCGAATTCACGATACCGGAAGCCGCTTTCAAGTAGTCGTCAGGGCTGCCGCTCAAGGTACGCAGCGGACTGCCGGTGAAGATCTCGAAGGCCACCGCGCCCAGCGAGAAAATGTCGCTGCGCCGGTCGGTTGGGGCTCCGCGCGCTTGCTCGGGTGAAATGTAGCCGAGCTCGCCCTTGAGCGAGGTCACCACCGAAAGGTCGTTGTTGCGCTTGGCGACGCCGAAGTCGGATAGCTTCACCTCGCCAGCGTACGAAAGCAGAATGTTCGACGGCGAAATATCGCGGTGAACGAGGCCGAGCGGGTTGCCGTCGGTGCCGCGCAGTTCGTGCGCGAAATGCACGCCCTCGCCCACTTCGCCCATGATGTACAGGCCGACGGCATCGTCGAGGCGTTTGCCAAGCCCTGGCCGCGTTGGCCCAGCGTCGGTGTCGAGCAACGTGCCCAGGTCGCGTCCGTCGACGTACTCGAGCACGATGAAGTATTCGCCCTCGGCGGAAACGCCCAGGTCGTGAATCTGAACGATGTTCTTGTGCGACAGCGAGGCATGGATGCGCGCCTCGGTCTGAAGCATCTGCACGAAACGCTTGTCGTCGGCCAAGCGGGGCAAAAGCCGCTTGATGACGACCATTTTCTCAAAACCCTCTTCGCCACGCGCGCGCCCAAGGTACAGCTCGGCCATGGCGCCAACGGCGAAGCGATCGAACAATTCGTAGTGTCCGAGGCGCGTTCGCCTGGCGGCGGCGAACACGGATGTCCCCATGGCTGGCGTGGTGCCGCTCATCGACCGCTCGCTTGCTGGGCCTTCGTTGCCGTCATCGTTGCCGTCTATCGTCGCGCTCTTGGGGAACTGAAACCTGATAACTTGCTTCCGATGGCCCCCGATTACAATAGCCTACGCCGCTTGGCGCTTGCGGCCACCCACGATCGCGTTATTCCGGGGCTGGTCATAGCAGCCGGCCGGGCCGGCAAAGTGCAAATTCTGGAGGCCTTCGGGCAGCGCCAGCTGGACCCCGAACCCGCTCCCGCGACCGTCGACACAATCTACGATCTCGCCTCGCTGACCAAGGCCGTGGTCACGAGTTTGCTGGTCATGAAGGGTGTGGAAAATGGGCGCTTGCATCTGGATCGACCGCTGGGCGACCACCTTGAGATGCTCAAAGACCGGCCTGCGATCACATTGCGGCGAGTCTTGGCCCATGCCGGTGGCTTTCCCGCCCACCGCAAGTTCTATGAAAGTGACCTGACCAAGGTCGAGCCCAGCCAGGCGAACCGGGCGTTTGTCGTCGAGAAGGCAGCCGCCGAGCCGCTGGCCTATGAGCCAGGCAGCCGGTCCATCTATTCGGATCTGGGCTTCATCCTGCTTGGCGCCCTGATCGAGCAAGCCATGTCCGCGCGCCTGGATGTCCTGGCCGAGCGCCTGCTTTTCCAGCCCCTGGGCCTTTCCAGCCTGGGCTTCGTGGATCTGCTCGCGGGTGCAGGAGCGGCCCGATTTCGCGGCCACGATGTCGCGCCCACCGAACGCTGTCCAGTGCGCGGCCGGCTCGTGCTCGGCGAGGTCCACGATTTGAATGCCTTCGCCATGGGCGGCATCGCAGGACATGCCGGATTGTTCGGCGGTATCCAGGATCTTCTTCAGCTCGCTTTTGCCCTTTGTACTGCCTTTCACGGCCGGGGCGCAGATGGTGGTGCCCCCTTCGTGCGGCCCGAGGTGCTGCGCGAGTTCTGGCAGCCGGCCGGAATCCCTGGCTCGACCTGGCGCCTGGGCTGGGATGGGCCATCTGCCCAAGGGTCGCTCGCGGGATCGCTGATTTCCCGGCGCGCGGTCGGGCACCTTTCCTTCACCGGGTGCTCGCTGTGGATCGATCCCGAGCAAGAAACCTGCGTGGTCGTGCTCACCAACCGCATCCATCCCCAGGTGCGCGACGACCCGCGCTTTCGGGCGCTGCGTCCCGCGCTCCACAATGCGGCTTTGCAGGCCATCGGGTACCGGGCAAGGTAAGGTAACAGCAACGTGAAAATCGCACTCGGCCAACTCGACCCCACCATCGGCGATTTCGAGGGTAATCTGCGCCTGGTCCGCGAGGCCATGGCCGACGCGAGCGCGGCCGGGGCCGATTTGCTGGTCTTGCCCGAGCTTGTGGTGTGCGGCTATCCGCCGCGGGATCTGCTGGAACGCGAGGCCTTCTTGCAGGCGAGCAGCCGCTCTCTCGCCGACCTGTGCGGCAGCGTGCACGGCCAACTGGCCGTGCTGGTGGGTTTTCCCGAGGTGCTGCCCGAGGTCGAGGCCGGCCGCCACATCGCCAATTCGGCGGCCCTGATCGACGACGGGAAGATCGTGGCCATCCGGCGCAAGTCGCTCTTGCCCACCTACGACGTCTTCGATGAATGGCGCTACTTCGAGCCCGCCACCACCATTGCGCCGGTTTCATTCCGCGGGCGCAGCTTGGGCATTTCCATCTGCGAGGACATTTGGAACGACGGCGATTTTTGGCCGCGCCGGCTCTATCGCGAAGATCCCGTCGAGAAGCTGGTGAGGGCCGGCGCGGATCTTCTCATCAACATCGCGGCGTCGCCCTTCACCGTCGAGAAACGGCACTTGCGGCCGCGCATGCTGGCCTCGGTGGCGCGGCACTGGCAGCGCCCGCTGGTGTTCGTGAACCAGGTCGGGGGCCAGGACGATCTGGTGTTCGATGGCTCGTCGCTGGCAGTGAATGCCAAGGGCGAGGTCATCGCCCGCGCGGCCGAGCACGCGCCTGATCTCGTCGTCGTGGACATCGATGCCGGCCGTGGCGACGTGCGGCCCTTCACCGAATCCGACGCTCGCTCGGCGCTCGATGCGCTGGTGCTGGGCACGCGCGACTACGCCCGTCGCTGCGGCTTCGCCGGCGCGCTCATCGGACTCTCGGGCGGCATCGATTCGGCGGTGGTCGCGTGCATCGCCAGTCGCGCGCTCGACCCGGCCCAGGTGCTGGGCGTGGCCATGCCGTCGCGCTATTCGTCGGATCACTCGCGCCGCGACGCCGCTGATTTGGCCAAGAACCTGGGCATCGAATTTCGCGAGATCTCGATCGAGCCCATGTTCGCCGCCTATCTCGGTTCGCTGGAACCGGCCTTCGCCGGACGCGAGCCCGACGTCACCGAGGAGAACTTGCAGGCGCGTATCCGCGGCGGTCTGCTTATGGCCCTGTCCAACAAGTTCGGCAAGCTGTTGCTGTCGACCGGCAACAAGAGCGAGATCGCCACCGGCTACTGCACGCTGTACGGCGACACCAACGGCGGGTTGGCAGTGATCTCGGACGTACCGAAAACTTGGGTCTACAAGATCGCCCGCGAGATCAACGCCGAGCGGCCGGTCATTCCCGAGTCGACTTTGCGGAAGCCGCCCTCGGCGGAATTGCGCCCCGGCCAGATCGACCAGGACAGCCTGCCACCCTATGACGTGCTCGACGAGATCCTGGCCGCCCACGTGGAAGACGGCCTCGATACGCAAGCCCTGGTCGCCGCCGGCTTCGAGCGCGCCGTGGTCGAGAAGGTTCTGCGTCTGGTGCGCATCTCCGAATACAAACGCCGCCAGCTCCCGCCGGGCTTGAAGATCACCAGCAAAGCCTTCGGCACCGGCCGCCGCTATCCCGTCGCGCAGGGATTCCGGGGATAGAAGAGAGCACGGAGAAGACAGAGGTCGCAGAGCCCGGAAGGTACGCCTTACCGAGGCGGCCGTAGGAGATTCCACAGGTTCCGCGTGTGAAGCCTCCGCGCCCTTTTCCTCCTCTGCGCCCTCCCCCGCGGTTCAAGCCAGCCGCACAAGCCAGATCCATGTGCTAAGAACCGCGGCCATGAAAGCCACGATTGCGGTTCTCCCAGGTGACGGCATTGGACCCGAGGTCACGGCCGAAGGCGTGAAAGCCTTGCAGGCGGTGGCGCGCAAGTTCGGACACGATTTCGAGTTTCGCGAGGGGATCATCGGTGGGTGCGCTATCGACAAAACGGGCACGGCCTTGCCGGCGGAGACTTCGGCGTTGTGTCAGGCCGCGGACGCGGTCCTGCTGGGGGCGGTCGGCGGCCCCAAGTGGGACGACCCGAACGCATCGGTGCGGCCCGAGCAGGGCCTGTTCGCGATTCGCAAGGAGATGGGTCTGTTCGCCAATCTACGGCCGGTCACCTGTCATCCCAAGCTGGCGAATGCATCGACCCTGCGGCCCGAGGTGCTCAAGGGCGTGGATCTGCTCGTGGTGCGCGAGCTGACCGGCGGCCTCTACTTTGGCGAAAAAAAGCGCGGAGCGGACAGCGCCAGCGATCTACTCGCCTACAGCGGCGACGAGATCCGACGCGTGGTCAGGCGCGCGGCCGAGTTCGCGCGCGGCCGGCGCAAGAAGCTGACCTCGGTCGACAAGGCCAACGTGCTCGAAACCTCGCGCCTGTGGCGGCGGGTAACCGAGGAAGTCGTGCGCAAGGAGTATCCGGACGTCGCGCTCGAACACATTTTGGTCGATTCCTGCGCCATGTACCTCGTGCGCAGGCCGGCGTCGTTCGATGTCATCGTGACCGAGAACATGTTTGGGGACATCCTCACCGACGAGGCTTCGGTGCTGGCGGGCTCGATGGGACTTCTGCCCTCGGCCTCGCTGGGCGTGGGCAAGCGCGGGCTTTACGAACCCATCCACGGCAGCGCGCCCGACATCGCGGGCAAGGGCATCGCCAACCCCTTCGCCACCATTCTCAGCGCGGCCATGCTACTGCGCCATTCGCTGGATCTCGAGGCCGAGGCCGTGGCGATCGAGAAGGCGGTCTACGTCGTCATCGATCGCGGCATCTTGCCCACCGACGTCGCGCCCGCCGGAAGCAAAGCCGCGACCACGGTCGAAGCCGGCCAAGCCGTCGTCGCTGCGCTTTGATCTCCTAGGAGTTCACCACAGAGGCACAGCAACTCGCCGAGGGTTCTTCGCTCCTAGCACAGTGACGGAAAACCACGCGGGGTGGGCGCGGGGTAGGTAAGATAGCCGACGATGCGTGGGTTCCGCACCTCGCTCTTTGTCGCTATCGTCGTCTTGCCCCTCGCGCCCGCGCTTGCGCGCGCCGCAGGCTATGACGAACTCGGTACGCTCGAACGCGGCGCGGTCGATGCGGCGCTGGCAGCGCGCGGGCTCGCGCTCGATCCTATGCCCGAGGGCAAGGTGGTTGGATTCATCCACGTCGTGAACCTGGACGTGTTCCAGCCCAGCGACGGGCGTCTGCTCGAATGGTTCAATCATTTTCATCGCACCAGCCGTGAACAGTACGTGCGGCGCGAGTCGCTGCTCCTGCCCGGCATGGCCTACGATCTCAAGCTGGCTGACGAGACCATGCGCAACCTGCGCAACCGAACCACCTACAGCGCCAACGATCCGCCAGTGTCGAGCATCGTGGCCATGGTGGCCGTGCAGACCATCGATCCTGGCACCGTCGATATCCTCATCGTCACGCGCGACGTCTGGAGTTTGCGCCTCAACAGCGATTGGCTATTTGGACTTTTCTCGCGGGATATTCCCAGCTTCAGTGCTTCGCTCTCCGAGAACAACCTCTTCGGCTGGCGCAAACAACCCGCTTTAGCCTTCGTCATGAACGACGGAGACATGTGGCTCGGCCCGAACTACATCGATCCCAACGTACTCGGAACTCGACTGCGCCTGACGGCAGCCTTCTACGAGATCTGGGAGCGCAAGATCGGCGAGCTAGCCGCGGGCCCTCGCGAGGGATCTGCGTCCTGGTTGCGCCTCGAGTATCCGCTCTACGCGCTTGCACGACGCTGGGGCGGCTTCATCGATGCGAGCTACACGACCAGAGTCGCTCGCACCATCGTCGGTCCCGGCGGATCCCTCTCGTCCCCCACCCTGGCCCGCTACCTCCCGTCACCGAGTGCCCAGACCGGTGGCAGTTGCGTCGTTCCCAACGGTAGAGTAAACGACCCGTATCCGACGCTCACTGCGGATTGCGCATATCGAAACCGCGTCGGGGGAATCACTTCGGGGGTCACGCGCTCTTTCCCAAGCACCTGGCTTGTTCAGCGGGTCACGGCAGGCAGCGAGCTTGGGCTTAACCGAAGGTCCTTTCTCCCAAGTTTTCCGGCGGATCCGAATCTTCGCGCGAGTTTCACTGCCTACGAATTCGGTCCCTCGGAGCGCACATCGTCGCTCTACTTGCAGTACGAAGCCTTCACCCCTCGCTACCATACCTATCGCAATCTCGATAGTTTCGACCTCGGCGAAGATCAGCGGCTCGGTCCCTGGGTAACACTCAAATTCGGTCGCGCCAGTACGCTCCTCGGCTCCGAAGCCGACTTCTTCCCCTTCAAGACCGAGGCCCACGTCAACCTGGGCATCCTTGGTGGTTTTCAAAGCATCGGTGCCTCCTGGGAAGCTCGCGTCTATGACCACGGATTCGGAGACCAGCTGATACGTGGACAGCTTTTGGCGGCCACCCCGGTCTTGGCACGAACCCTTCGCGTGGTGGCCTCGGGGCAGGTCGGACTCGTGGCCGACAACAAACACCGAGACAGGGTCTACGTGGGTTGGGCGGAAGGGTTGCGCGGATACCCGATCCACACGTTCTACGGATACAACTCGTACTTGGCCCATATCGAGGTGCGCTCGATGGCGTTTCCCCTATGGTCCTTGCGAGTCGGAGGCCTGCTGTTCGCCGATGCCGGGCACGCTGCAGACTCGTGGCAGGGGCTCGCCTTCTACGACACGGCAGGTGCCGGCTTGCGTGTCCTGATCCCGCAACTGAACGCAGACGTCTTGCGTTGTGACTGGGGCGTTCCACTCAGGGATTACCTGGTTGGTGGCGTGCCCGAAGTCAGGTCGGGCCTACGCAACAGCCTTGCATACTGCGGATTTCGCCAGGCTTTCTAGTCCTGCCAGGGCAGCCTTGGGGGGCCCGGCCCGACCTTCGGCCGGCAAGGCCATGGCCGGTTTCGACGCGGAATTGGACATCCATTGTCAAGATCTGCTAGGGTTATTGTAAGTAGCGAGTCCCTCAGGTGTCTTCCGGCCGTTCATCTCTTTGTGCTCAGTCCATGAGCCGCTTTTTTCCGACCGAAAACCCAGGGCTCGGTAGGGTGAGGCATGGTGGTTTTTGCCCATCGCTTGCATGCTGTCGAGGAGCGGCTTCATTCTGAGTTACGCAACCATGAGGACACGAGGTCCGTCCTGGCCGGTTCGCACGCCTACGGCCCAGGAGACAAAGAGAGAGACGTGAGACGCAAGAGGAGAAAGTAATGGGAACGAGGCTTTATGTAGGCAACCTGTCGTACAACGTCACCGAGCCCGAACTGAAGGATGTGTTCGGTGAAAACGGACGAAATGTCAAAGAGGTCAAGGTCGTGCTCGACCGGGACACGGGCCGTCCCCGCGGTTTTGCGTTCGTCGAAATGACCACCGATGCGGAAGCTGCCCAGGCCATCGAGACCCTCAACGGTCGCGAAATCCAGGGCCGTCCCATCAACGTCAGTGAAGCGCGTGAGCGCGCCCCGCGCAGCGGCGGCGGTGGCGGCGGTGGATTCGGTGGTGGCCGTGGCGGTCGCGATCACGGCGAAGGCCACGGTCGCGGTGGTCGCCGCGGCGGCGGCGGCGGCGGCTGGTAGTATTCTCTCGTCTCAGATCCGGAGAGGGCGAACCCCTCTCCGAAGGTTCGTCCATTTCCGTCTCGGATCTCTAGGTTTCCCGCGAACGGCGTAGCCGAGCAAAACCTGCGCCCGGCGCCGGGCGATACCGCTTGCGATAGTAAGTTGCGATGAAGCTTGGGCAGCCTTCGGCAAGCAGCGCGGAAGCTGCGTGATCCGCGGCTGTGACGAAGGATTCCTCGATCTCGCACAGCACGGCGTTGATGCGGCCAAGTTCGCCCGTCAAGGCCCAGTGCTGGCAGCCGCAGTGACTTTGACAGCGAGCGCGGAGTGCACACGGAGCGCAGGTTTCTTCCACACGATCCTTGGCCCGTTGGAGATCTGCCAGCCGCCCGCGATCCAGGTCTGCGTCCACGGTTCCGATGACTCTGACATCGGGTGCGATCCAACTCAGATTCTTGAGGGGCAGACTTGTGGCGGAAGGGGCGTCCTGAAGCCCCCGCAGGGGGAGCCGGGGGCTCCCCACGCGACTAGTGGATCAGGGTCTCGATCGTACAGAAGGACGAGCAGCCGTCGCCAGAGATGAGGTTGCCGTCGTCGCAGGTCTCGCCATCGGCGGTGTCGATGACGCCATTGCCGCAGGCGGGACGGTAGGTGCAGTTGAGCTGGCAGCTGCTGTCGGGCAATTTCACGCCCTTGGTGTCGCACTGTTCGCCGAACAAGCTGTCGGTCTGGCCGTCGCCGCAGAAGGGACTCAGCTTGCACCCTGGGGCGCAGCCGGGCTTGCCGTTGATCCCGTAGGTGGTCAGGTTGACACCGTCGTCGCATTCTTCACCCTCCGCGGCTTGCACTACGCCGTCGCCACAATGCGGGGCCAACCCGCTGCACGATTCGTTGCAGTGCCCGTAGGTTCCGTTGAGCGGACCGTCGTCGCACACCTCGCCCTTGACCACGATGCCGTCGCCACAAATGGGTGTGCACACGGATTTGGAGCGGCCGAACCCGTTGAGCGTGAGTTTGAAGTTCGATTGATTGGTGTGCCGTTCGGCGTGAAAGAGCGCGATCTCGTAGATGCGTCCCTTGGTGAGACTGCGTGTCGTGATCTCGGCGTCGGTCAGACTGATGGTTCCGGTGGTCTGGGCGTGCCTGCCGCCCAGATCAATAAGAAGGGTGTTCTTGAAAAAGACCCAAACGTCGTCGTCACCCGAGAAATCGAGGCGCTCGCCGCCTTGCAGCTGGAACCAGTAGTGGATCTCGGTGGTAAAGCCAAAGTCGCCACCCCCCGATGGGAGCTCTTTGCCCTGGGCCACCCAGCCCACCCCGGTCAAGTCGTTCCTTCCAAAGGGTAGGAAGGGGTTCGTTGGGGTCCCACCGTCGAACACATACTGCCCGGTCGTGTTGAGAGCCAGGGTGATGAAACTGTCCCCGCGCACACTCACGGTGGTGTCGCGATACCACTGGTCGAAGTCGGCCTGGGTCGTGAGCTGGCGGCCGTGGGGGCAAGCCGTCGCGCTGACACTGGCGTTGTCACAGATCCCCGCGTAGACAGGCTTGCCGTCGCTGCCCAGCGCAGACTGCACCAAGCCTGTCGTAACACCCGTACCGATGTTGTCTTCGAAATTGGGGTGGCGGGTGGCGCCCGCGGCGGGAATGGAAATAAAGTCGCGGAACACCACGGGCAAGGAAAGCTGGCTTGCAGTCGCAATCGGAGTGACCACGCAGTCCCAGCCGATCTCCTTCGTGCAGGTCTTGCTGCAGCCGTCGCCATCGCGCTGATTGCCGTCGTCGCACTCCTCGACGTCGCCGGCCAAGATCATGCCGTCTCCGCAGACCGAGGTGCATTCACCATCCTTGCAGGTGGGTTCGCGCTCGCAGGTTGGCGAACAGCCGTCCCACGGCTGCTTGTTGCCGTCGTCGCAACCCTCGTCACCCTCGACAACATTGTTGCCGCAAACGGTCTTTTGGCAGGCAGCACCGGGCGCGGGGCAGAAATAGCCTGGTTCCACGTGACAGGTGTCGCTGCAACCGTCGCCGCTGGCCGTGTTCGCGTCGTCGCACTCCTCGCTGCCCACCATCAGGCCGTCGCCGCACAGAGCAGCCTGGCAACGCTCGGCTGGCGAGGGGCAGATCCAACCATCCTCGACCTGGCAGTCGGCGCTGCAACCGTCGTCGCTGGCGGTATTGCCGTCGTCGCACTGTTCGGTACCCGAGATTCGGCCGTCACCGCAAACCGTCGTGTTCACGCAGGGCTGGCCTGGCGTCGGGCAGATCCAGCCTTGATCCAGCAGGCAGGTCGGGCCGCAGCCGTCAGCCGGATCGAGATTGCCATCGTCGCACTGCTCGCCCTCGGGGGCATTCAAGATACCGTCGCCACAGACGGCCACCGGGGGAGGAGGCGCATCGGGGCCCGGCGGAGGCGCAAGGTCGGGCACTTGGGCAGACACGTCTGGAAGGACGATGATGAACCGATCGGAGGTCGCCCCATCCTTGGTGCCTGGGTTCGTTGGGTGCAGACTGGCATCCGGGTCGTAGTCATCGACCGGTACCGCGTCCTGGCAACCGGCGAACGAAATAGTCGCCGCAAGCACTGCAAGGAATCCGTTTTGCCGTTGATACAACTGTGGCAGCCGCATGAAGAACCTCCGCACCAATAGCCGGTCAAATGTCGTGGGCCGCACCAGCGCCCAGAAAAGCGTTGGACACAGCCTACCAGTGATAGGGGGCTGGCGGGGAGGGCAGAAGGTCATTTCTCTTGCTTGCCAGCTCTGCCCTGTGACTTGAGTCCCACTGTCGCGTCGCTTTGCCGGGGAACGAGATCGGGGAAGGGGCGGCCTCGATGCTAGAAAGTGATGTCTACGGTGGTGCCGCGGATGTCGGCCCGAGCGCGTGGACCGCAGCGGGGCCGCACAGGAACCATGTGGCCAGGCTAAGGGCCTTCCGAAAAGCGGTCATCGCAGCACCAGCCTTGCGTCCTTGGGACGCTTGATGCTGTAGACGAACTTCAGTTTCACGGTAGCCCCAGGGCGTAGACTGGGAATGTACGGAGGGGTCACTTTGCGAACATCAATCTACTCAGGCGCAGCCTTCTTCATCGCAATATTCGCTGGCGGCTGCGGCACGAGCCACGACGGCTCGGGCGGCGGCTTGTCCGATGGCGGCGGCGGCGCATCAATGGGCACTGGCGGCGCCAGCGGCACAGGCGGCGCATCTGGCGCAGGGGGTACGACCGGGATCGGCGGCGCTACGGGCACCGGCGGCGCTGCGGGCACCGGCGGATCATCTGGCGATCCGGGGACGAAGACTTGCGGCGGAATCGTGATCCCAAAAGGCTCGGGCGGACCGAGCGGAGGACCCGTCGGCACCTGGGCCAACGTCACGCCCGGGGCTGTCACGCTGGTAGCGAGCGCGTTTGGCGGTGACAACTTCGGCGCCCAGGACGTCCTGGTCGATCCGGTACGGCCAAGCGACTTCTACGCGTTCTTCTGTCACCAAGGCGTCTGGAAGTCCACCGACTACGGCCAGACGTGGAGCAAGGTCAACACGGGCACGAGCGGGACCGTCATCGACGGCGGCAAACCGTGGGGCGAGGGTATCGACTCGAACCGATGTCGAGATCCGGAAACACCACCTACTCTCTACAGCTTGGGCTCGCAGGGCTCGTTTTGGCGATCGAACGATGGCGGCGTCAACTGGGCGAGTTTCCAGCTACCGAACGACGGCAAGGCGCGTCCGCAGGACGGCTACGACGTGGACGTCGACCCGTACGACGGCAAGCACCTCATCGTGGGCTTCCACGAAGAGTCTGGGATGGCCGAGTCCAGCGACGGCGGCACGACCTGGCACAGCGTCGCCATGGCGCCGGGCATGGCCGGCGGCATATCGTGGTACGGTTTCTTCATCGACACTGGCGATCCTGCGACGACGGCAAAAACCTGGCTCTTCATCGCGCAGGCCAACGGCACCAACGACGGCACGTGGAGGACGACGGACGCAGGCGCCAGCTGGACGAAGGTCGATTCCAACGAGCACCCCCACGGAGGCATGCAGATCTTCCAGTACGGTGGCGTCGTCTACATGGCCGGCGTCTACAGCGCGAATGGTTGGGGCGTTCTTCGCAGCACGGACTTTGGCTCGACGTTCACCCACGTCGGCAGCGGTGCGAGTCAGAACACGGTCTACGGAACGCCGAAGTACGTCTATGCGCAGAGCGCGGGTGCGAGCGGCGGTATCATCGACCAGACGCAGAGCGAGCTCGCGCCTCAGCCTGGGACGACGTGGTCCACCTGGACCCTCACGATGGGAAACGGTCCGAAGCACGCGGCAGTGTCGTACGACGGGACGAACTACATCATCGTCGGCGGCAACTGGACCGCGGGCCTGTGGCGCTACGTCGAGCCCTAGGCCTAGGTGGCTGGTGTTCTTGGGGGTGGGGTCTTCGAAACCGAGGCTTCCCCGAAATCAGCGCAGACGCCGGTTAGGGAATGTTGATGAGTCGCATCGACGTGCTGAAAGATCCATGGCTGATATTGACCACGGCCGTCGGCGTGCGCGTGACTCCCGCGTTGATCTGGAGAGGTACGATGGCATCATCGCGGGTCGTACCCGGATTCTGAAACCTGCCGCTGGACTGGACCGTGAGGTAGCTCGATGTCGAAGCCCAGGTGGCGTCCGCGTTGACCGAGCGAATCTCGCCGGTGTTGTAGTAGGCGATGAGGTTCATGGTGAAGTAACCCTTGGGATCGGTTCCCGAGGGGAAGGTCGCGAAATCGATGTCGGTGGTGCCATTGGCCGGGGCGGGCACGAAGTGCCGCATGCGATAGCCCGAGCGGTTGGGATCGTCTATCCAGTATTCGTACTTGTAGTTGTCGATGACCGAGGTGGTGTTGTTGCGGGTGATGTCCAGGGTCATCACCGGCCCCGGCGCGGAGACGTTGCTGATGGTGTATTGCCCGATCGTGAAGGTGTCGTTGTAGCCTTTCAGGGCGTAGAAGTTGCAGATGGTCTCGTCATCGTTCCCGTCGTAGGTGACGGCGGGGTTGCGGCTGGCGATGCCAGGAATGTCGAGCGGCATCAGATACTGCGCCGGATCGGTGGCGAAAATCCCGCCGGTGTGGCCGTTGCAGAACGGGATCGATCGATCGTAGCCCTCGGCGGTCCGGTTCTCGAGATAGAGGTAGCCATCCGTGATCGGCAGCTTGATGACATTGTAGTTGATGCTCTGAGGGCTATACAGCTGCAGGCCGGGCGTGGTGTCCGTGATGGCCGTGGGGGTGACGAGCCCGCCTATGATCCTGCCCATGGCGGTTGGCCCGGTCGGGCGCGTGGCATAGTGGTCCGTGCTGCTGGAAAGCAGCGTGATCACCGGATCCTCGGCATAGGCGCCCATGCCCATGAGATCGTGAACGGTCGGATTGGGCGCGTGCGAAAGGCCGAGGATGTGGTGGCCGAGCTCGTGGCAGGGCGTGCCGATGCTTGTGTATCTGTGCACAACGCGGAGAAACTTCTCGAGGATTACGCCGTTGCCGCCGATGGCGTGGTTGATCTTGATGTTGGCCTCGGCGCCGGCGCTCGCGGTGTTGATGTTTTCGAGATTGAGCACGAACAGCACGGACAGCTCGCGGTTGCTGATGCTTCCGTTGTGATCGAGGTCGTAGTCCGCGAAGCGAACGTACTGCGCGGCCTGGTCCAGGGCCTCGGGTATCCACGGCTGATCCTGCACGACGTAGGTTCCCGTGGTGGGTTTGCTTTCCGACAGGCGCACGCGGATCACGCCGTCGTCGGCCTGCCCATAGCTTTCGTGGGCTTTGATAAGTTGCAGCTGCCCCATGGTGACTTCGTACCAGTAGTGGTTGCCCTGCCCCTGGTTACGGCCGAACATCAGGTTGGACCAGGCGACATCGGGATTCGGCAGGTAGCTGGCGATGTCCGAGTCACTGAAATCCGTGAGGATGATGAGCAGCGGCGTCGACAACGGCGCGGCCCCTGCCTGTTCGTACGTCGGCCAACCTGGGTGCACGGGAGCACCAGCATCGGGAGACGTACCACCACTGCCCCCTGCCGCCGTTCCCCCGCTGCCGCCGGCGGATGTTCCACCGCTGCTACCCATTCCAGCATCGGACGTACCACCGCTGCCGCCAGCTGCCGTACCACCGCTGCCGCTGTCGCCAGTCGCCGTCCCGCCGCTACCGCCAGTACCGGCGTCGCTTCGTGTGCCCCCGGCGCCCCCCGCCCCGCCGCTCCCCCCGGGTCCACCTTGATGACTGGTTGACGAGCACCCGGCAACCACGGCGGCACCCAGGACGAGGCCGATCACCAGACCGGAAAGAATCGCATTGGAAGTTCGCTGGTTCAGCATCCTCATTCCACCTTCCTTGCGGATCATGCACCTTCGGCCGCGAGGAATCAGTCAAAGCTTGTGTGGACAGGATCACCAACAAGGGGAGATTAGCTTGGTGTCCGGAAATCCGTGGTCACGACTCACGTGTGCGTGCCGCCGCCTCCACAATGGAGAATGTCGGCAAGCGGCTCGCGAAAGTTGCGAGCTGCGGGTAGCCTGCGGCCTGCTCGCTAGCTGACCAGCTTCGCGATGAAGTCCCCAACCTCGCGCGTGCCCATGCCCATCTTGCCGGCGGAGAGGCTCTTGATCTTGCCCGAGGCCAAAGCGTCGTGCACCGCCTTGTCGACGGCCTTGGCGATCGCCGGCTCGCCGAGCGTATCCATCATCATGCCGCCGGCGCAAATGGTGGCGAGAGGGTTGATGACGTTCTTGCCGGTGTACTTCGGCGCGCTGCCGCCCATGGGCTCGAACATCGACACGCCCTCGGGGTTGATGTTGCCGCCGGCCGCGATGCCGAGGCCACCCTGAATGATGGCCGCCAGGTCGGTGATGATGTCGCCGAACAGGTTCTCGGTCACGATCACGTCGTAGTACTCGGGCTGCTTGACGAACCACATGGTGCACGCGTCGACGTGGTTGTAGTCCTGCTTGATGTCTGGGTAGTCCTTGTCGCCCATCTCCTTGTGCACGCGCACCCACAGGTCTCCGCAGTGGGTGAGCACGTTGCACTTGTGCACCAGCGTGAGCATCTTCTTCTTGCTGTTGCGCCGGCGCGTGAGCTCGTAGGCGTACTTCACGCAGCGCTCGACCACCGGGCGCGAGTACTGCATCACCTGGGTGGCCACTTCCAGCGGCGTGCCCTTCTGGGTGACGCCGCCGATGCCGGTGTAGATGCCGCCGGTGTTTTCGCGTACCACCACGAAGTCGATGTGCTCGGGGCCCTTGTCCTTGAGCGGGGTCTCGACGTTCGGGTACAGCTTGACCGGGCGCAGGTTGATGTACTGGTCGAGGGCGAAGCGGGTCTTGAGCAGGATGCCGACCTCGAGAATGCCGGGCTTGACGTCGGGGTGCCCGATGGCGCCCAGGAACATGGAATCGAACTTCTTGAACTCCTCGATCGCGCTGTCGGGCAAAATCTCGCCGGTTCGCATGTAGCGCTCGCCGCCGAAATCGAAGCTCTGGTAGTTCAGCTTCACGCCGTGCTTGGCGCAAGCGGCGTTGAGAACCTTCACGCCCTCGGCGAGAACCTCGGGTCCGGTGCCGTCTCCTGGAATCAGCGCGATGTTGTACGATTTCATGGTCGCCCTTTCAGAGCCCTTTTCTTGGAAGGAATCGAATCCACGCTGATAACACAGAGGCGGGATCGGGAACAAGGGGCGTCGTCAACACATCGAGCGCTATTGGAGGTGCGAAGGCTGGAGCACAGCCGATTGCTCTACGCGTAGATCATTTAGCCAGAGGCGGGTCAGTGCCCCACGATCCGTCGGGCCCGGCAGCTCGACCCGCACGCGCAAGCGTAGCGATCCTCCAGCGTGGTGAAGCGGCGAACTCAAAGTGAATGTCTGGCCTTCGTTCGATGCGCGCGCCAAATCCGCAAGCGCAACCGCAGGCGAGAGCGGCTGGTCGTTGGCCAGAAGCTGGATGAATCCGTTGGGGATCGGCGCAGTGCGATCGAAGGGCGCGATGTCGAGTGCGGCGCTGAGGGTGTAGTCGCCAGTGGCGAGAGCGAATTCGGTTTCGACTGTGACCGCGGCGTTCTTGCCGGGCGTCGGCACGGGCAGCGCGACGCCAACTCCATTCCACACGCCCTTGACGGCGGGCTGTCCGTCGATCTCGCCCTTGCTGGCAAGCGTGCGCCACTTGCAGAACTGTGGCCTTCCGACCAACGCGCACTCGGTGGCCGCCCAGCGATGATGCTCGCGCAGCTTGCCGCCGGCCCAGGCCAGCGCCGGCGCGGCGGCGAAGATCAGGGCTGCAAAGCTGACGGCTAGCGCGGCTTCGCGCTTCCATCCTGGCGGCTGCGTTCGGCGCATCAGATCGCGCCCGGTTAGCCAGAACCAATCGAGCGCGAGGGCGGACAGGGGCAAGAGCAGCATGAAGATGGGCAGGCGGTACCTCGGCTCGGAAAAGATCGTGGTGTACAGAACGGCCAAGGCGGCGACCTGAGGCACGAGCGAAAGCGCGATCCACTGCTTGCGCGCATAGGCCACCGCGCAGCCCATGAGCGCCAGGGCCAGCACAACCAGCCAGAAGGTGTCGGCGACGGCTTCGAGGGTGCCGCGGTGGCGGGCGAAGAAGGCCTGGTAGGGCGGTGGCAGCACGCCGGCGCGAAAGAGCGGCCAGTAGAGAAGCGCGCGTTCGTGCATGAGCAAGCGCTCAGCCTTGCTGGCGAGCAAGCCGACTGTGAACAAGGGATCGAAGCCGATCCAGTTCTTGGCGATGGCCAGCGCGGCGCGATCGGCCTCGCGATGGGGTTCGGCCAGAAGGGCGAAGCCGGTGACGTCGCGGAACATGCGGTTGAGCGAGCGCGAGTAGCAGCCGTCGGTGTTGGGGTTGGCGCCGACCAGCGCGGTCAGCCCGCCGTGGCTGTCGCTGAAGAAGGTTTCGCCGTAGCGCAGGCGATTGCGCGCGGCCCAGGGGATCAGCATGAGCAGGGCGACCAAGCACGCGATGGCCGCGGACTTGACCGACGCGCGCCAAGACTTGCCGTGGGCGCGGAAGACCAGCGCGGACAATGCGGCCAAGGGCACGACGACGGCGCGAATGAAGGCGGCGAAACCCGTGAAGACGCCGAACAGGATCGCGGCCAAGACGGGCCGCTCGCTCGCGAAGCGCACGAGAAAGTAGGCTGCGATGACAAGCAACAACGCGGCTGGCATATCGGTCCCGGTGACGCTGGCGATGGCGATTCCGGCCGGCCAACACGCATAGAGCATCCCGGCCACAAGGGCGACCCGCGCAGATCCGCCGGCCATCCTGCGGGCGATGCCGATCACCGCGCCGGCGCCAAGCCCGCCCAGCACCGCGCCCACCAGCTTGGTGGCAAGCCAGCCGCCCCCTAGGGCCTGCACCGGCGCGATGAGGAAGATGTAACCGGGCATGTACACGTATTCCGGGTCGAAAGCGCCGTGCTCGACCAAGTGCGCAGCCGACTCGACGTACATGGCGAAGTCGCCCACGGGCTTGGTGGGCACGACCAGCACCCACAGCACCCGCAGGGCGATTGCCAGCGCGACCACGACGAGGGACATGAGGTGCAACTATTACACCCTCGGCCGACTATCCGTGCATTGCGGAGGATCGGATTTCCGCTACTGCCACCCTGGCAGGCGGTGGCTGTGAACCACGGCTTGGAAGAGCCAGTTCACCACCGTGATCACGGCCGCCGAGGTCAGCAGCGCGCGCAGGGTCTTGATTTCGAAGCTGGCGATGAGCTTGTCGGTGAGCCACAGCATCGCGGTGTTGACGATGAACGGGATGAAGAGGAACAGAAGCCCCAGGGTGAGCAGGGCCGGCACGAAGAGCACGACGTGAATCAGCCAACCGAGCAAGAAGTTGAGCACGCTGAACACCACCGACACGACAATGGCGGTGCCGAACCCCTTGACCTCTACGTCGGGCAGAAAGCGCGCAACGGCAAGAACCGTGGCTGTCAGGATCGCGAGGTGTACGAGCGTGTGCATGGCCGAGAGGTTACGCCCAAACCCACGATCAAGTCGATGGCTGGTAGCTACATCGCCGGCCAGGTCGTGCGCGTGATCGAATCGTCGAAGTGCAGGATGCGCGCTTTGCCGGCGCGCTTGCCCATGAGCAAGGCGCGATCGGCCCGGCGCAATAGCTCTTCTTGATCGAAATTCATGGTCGCGGGATCGAAGGTCGCCACGCCAAAGGTGGCGCCCACCTCGCCCTGCTTGTCGACCGGCTCGCCGATGACGCTTTGACGGATGCGTTCGGCGGCGGCACGCGCCTGGGTGCCGTCGGTTTCGGGCAAAAGGATCACGAATTCGTCGCCGCCGTAGCGGGCCACGGTGTCGAACTCGCGCAGGCTGCGGCGCAAGCGCTCGGCCACGCGCAGAAGTACGCGATCCCCGGCGTCGTGACCGAATTGATCGTTGACCTGCTTGAATCCGTCCAGATCGACCACGACGAGGCTGAGGCTGCGCATGTGCCGGCGCGCGCGCGCGAATTCACTCTCCAGGCGGCGAATGAGATGGCGGCGATTGTAAAGTCCGGTAAGCGGGTCGGTGACCGCCAGGGCCTCGACCTCTCGCCGCGCATCCTCGACGGCGCGAATGAGCTGGGCACCTTTGAGCGCCGCTCCCAACACCAAGCGCAAGTCTTCGTAGACCATGGAATCGGACGCACCGTATTCGAAAAGCGCCAAGCCCAGACACTCACCGCGAAACCCAAGTGGCTCGACGATGACCGAGCGGCCATCGAGAAAATCCGTTGGCGCGAGCAGGCTGGCGCGATAGCGGACGGGCGCCTGCTGCCGGCCTTGTTCGGTGAAGATGAGCGCGGTCTCGAGTTCCTTGCTGACCTTGCCAGGCTGGGTGAAAAGCGCAATCACGCCGGCGCCGATGCCCAGGCCTGGCAGATGGTTCGCCGCTGTCTCCGCCAGCGTGGTCACATCGGGCGCGGCCAGCAAGGCCGCGGTGGTCTCGGCCAGCATGGTCATGCGATCCATCAGGGCGCTGCGCCGGCGCGACTGCGCGATGGCCGCAAGATCGCTGGCCGACAACAGCGCCTCTTGCAGCAAATCTTCGATGCGCGCGCGCACCTCGGCGTCGTTGGCGCACGCCATGACGTGGCGGCGAAAAACCACCAAGACATCCTGGGCAGCGCCGACCTCGCTACCCCGCCGGAGCAGCTCGTAGCAGATGCTCTCGACGCAATCGAGGAACGACTCCTGGCTGGGATCGTTGAGCTGCAAGAGGAACGAGTCGAACAGACGGTCCTCCCAACCCTCGGGGATGAACTCGAAGCCGCCGTGCGAGGCGTGGTCGAGGTCGCGAACCAAGGTGGCCCGCCGGGCTCGCAAAGCCGCGCCCAACTCCTTGCCGTCGGCCGTGGGGTTGTGGGAGGGAACGGTTTCCCGGTGGTGCACGGAGCAACCGCAGGAGCGCCGTTTGACGAACTCGGTTTCGAAGGTCAGCACCTCTTGCCCAGATTCCCTCCCGTGGACCGCCGCGGCCAGCACCGCAACCGCATGGCGCACCTGCTCGTCGATGGGCTGGCGAACCGTGGTAAGCGGCACCCGGGCATAGCGCGCGAATTCCGTGTCGTCGAATCCAGTGAGCGCGATCTGACGAGGAACATTGAGGCCGCGCTGGTCGAGTTCGTCGAGCGCGCCCAGGGCCATGAGATCGTCGGCGCACACGATGGCGTCGATATCGCCGGCCACAAACCCACGCTCGCTAAACAAGGTCGCGACCGCGCGCGTGCCGCTCTCGCGCGTGAAGTTGCCGGTGACTACATAGCGCCGATCGAGCGCCAGCTTGCCCTCGACCAACGCACGCTGGTAGCCACGGTAGCGTGCCTGCGCCTCTTCGCTGCCTTCCGGCCCGGCCACGAAGGCAATCCGGCGCAAGTGGTGCGTGTCGACCAGGTGCTTGACCACGGTGTACATGCCGGTCTCGTTGTCCATCAGCATGGCGGTCACACCCGCCAGCGCGACGCCTAGGCAAACCCGCGGGACCGCATCGAAGCGCGCCACGAAATCGGTCAATTCGGTCAGCGTCGAATGGTGCCCGATGGTATGGGTGCAAATCAGAAGCGCGTCGACACAGTCGGGGCCCATCAAGTCGTACGCGAAACGCTTGGGATCGCGCATGTCCACGCCCAGCACGCCGCCAGAAACCGCGACGAAATCGAGACCATGCTCGCGCGCCGCGCGCTCGGCCGCGACCAATACGCGCACCTGGAACTCGTAGTCATAGTTGTCCGACAGCAGCCCCAAGCGAGGCCCGCGACAACGAGTGCCTGATTTCTTCTCCGCCATGAGCGTGTTGCTGGGAAAAACTCCCACCAAGAAGGTAGTGCCCCGGCCCTCGCCCTGCAAGTACGCGCTCGCTGTACGTGAAGGGATCACATGTGCAGAATCGTGCAACACTAGGGGCCCGGAAGAACCCGCCATGTTCGCGCTACGAAGACATGCAAAGGTCGCGATTGCAGAGGAGCCAGGCGCAATTGCAGATCTGGATGACCGCGTGCAGCCCGAGCGCACCATCGTCTGCGCCGCGTGCGGCGCCTCGATCACAAGCCCAGAACATCGCGTCGCCATGCACGGTGCGCACGAGCACAGATTCATGAATCCAGCGGGCCTTCTGTTTCACATCGGCTGTTTCTCCCACGCCATCGGCTGCACCATCGTTGGACCAGACAGCCTGGAATACCCGTGGTTCCCCGGCTTCGCCTGGCGCTTTGCCATGTGCGGCTCGTGTGGCCAGCACCTCGGCTGGCATTTTCGCAAGGAAGCCGAAGCGCGCGAGCGCGGGCGGGCTTTGCCCGACCGCACTCACCGCGGGAGTCTGAAAGAACCCTCCCAGGGTTCTTTCCCAGAAGACGCCTTTTTCGGCCTCATCCTGGATCGCCTCCGCCAACCACCAGCCGATGGCTAACCTGTCGACTGGCGCAAGCGCAGTCTGTATAACCTCGGCGTGGAAACGGCGGACTCTTTTTCGACCACGGCGGGCGAACCAGCTGGCCGCTTCTCTGCGCACGCGCTCGGCCGCGAACTGAACCCACCTCAAGTCGAGGCCGTGCTCTATCCGCCACGGCCGCTGCTGGTCATCGCCGGGGCCGGCTCGGGCAAGACGCGCGTGATCACCTACCGCCTGGCCCACCTGCTGACCGAGGGCGCAGACGCGCGCAAGATCCTGGCTGTGACCTTCACCAACAAGGCCGCGCGCGAACTCAAAGAGCGCGTCGAGCGCCTGTTCGGCGGCCACGGCCATGGCACCCACGGCATGTGGCTGGGTACCTTCCACGGCATTGCCGCGCGCCTTTTGCGCCTCTACGGCACGGCCATCGGCATCCGCAAGGAATTCGTCATCTACGACGACGACGATTCGCGCCGGCTCATGGCGCGCGTGCTGGCCGATATGAAAGTTCCCGAAAAGACCTTTCCCGTCCGCCAGGTGCTCTCGATGATCGATCGCGCGAAAAACCAGGGCACCACCGCGGATCAGTATCCCTCGGGCGACTACTTCGACGAAGTCGTGGGCAAGGCCTACCGTCTGTACGAAGAGCGCCTGACCGCCGCCAGCGCGGTCGACTTCGGCGGCTTGTTGCTCTCGGCGCTCAACCTGTGCAAGGCCGACTGCCCGGCTGCCCCTGCCCTGGCCCAGCTTTTCGATCACGTGCTCGTCGACGAATTTCAGGACACCAACAACGTGCAGTACCGCTTCGTGCGTTTTCTGTCCCACCGCACGAGCAGCATCACTGTCGTCGGCGACGAGGATCAGTCGATCTACCGCTGGCGCGGGGCCGACATCCGCAACATCCTGGATTTCGAAAGCGATCACCCGGGCGCCGGCGTCATCAAGCTGGAGCAAAACTATCGCTCGACCAGCAATATCCTGCGCACGGCAAACGCCGTGATCGCGCGCAACAAAGAGCGGCGGCCAAAGCGCCTCGTCACCGAGCAAGGCGCGGGCGCACCGGTCATCGTGTTCGAGGGCGACAGCGAGCGCGAAGAAGCCGAATTCGTGGCTGGCACCATCGAGGGCGACTTGGCCAAAGACTGCGCGCCTCGCGATTTCGCCGTGTTTTACCGCACCCATGCCCAGTCGCGCGTTCTCGAAGAAGCCCTGCGCGTGCGCAACATCCCCTACGTCATCGTGGGCGGCACGCGCTTTTACGATCGCGCCGAGGTCAAGGATCTGCTGTCCTACCTGCGCGTCCTGCAAAATCCCGAGGACGCCATCGCGCTTCTGCGCATCATCAACGTGCCCGCGCGCGGGATCGGCAACACCACCGTCGATCGTCTGATCGCGGTGACCAACGACCGGCAAGTCAGCCTCAGCGCCGCCATCGCCATCGCCGCGGAAGATCCGGCCATCCTGGGCCAGGCGGCCCGGCGCAAGGTGGCCGAGTTCCAGGCCTTGCTGGGCCGGTTGCGCGCGTCGCTCGCCCTGCCACCCGCCGAACTGGCCGAGAAGGTGCTGGAGGAATCCGGCTACCGCGACTTCCTCGCCGCCGACACCAGCATCGAGTCGGAAGGCCGCCTGGAGAACTTGCTCGAACTTGTCGGCCAGATGCGCGAATACGAGCGCGAAACCGAAGAGCCGTCGCTGTCGGGTTTCCTCGAACGCATCACCCTAGCCTCCGACGTCGACGGCTACGATCCCGACAAGGGCGCGGTCGCGCTCATGACGGTGCATACGGCCAAGGGTCTGGAATTCGACGTGGTGTTCGTCACCGGGCTGGAAGAGGGCACCTTCCCGCACCAGCGCAGCATCGACGACGACGGCGCCATGGAGGAAGAGCGGCGCCTGTGCTACGTGGCCGTCACGCGTGCGCGCAAGCGCCTGCACCTGTGCCGCGCGCGCTGGCGAAGGCTTTCGGGACAAACCTTCGGCGGCATTCCCAGCCGCTTTCTTCGCGACCTGCCGCCCGATGGAATCGAACACCTGGTCACCCCACAGCGCAACTATCAGGAACAGAACACGGAAGGCGCTGGCCCTTGGCAGGGGCGCTGGAACCGCGACAGCGCCAAGCCCCGCGGCCCGCAGGTCACCGCGAAACCCGCCGCGCGTGGCGAGATCACCCGCCACTACGACGAAGGCGTCGCCCCGAACGGCGCTGGCGAGGGCGAGCTCGGGCTACGCGTGGGCGTGAAGGTTCGCCACGCCCAGTTCGGCATCGGGGAAGTGCGCGCCTGGCAATCCTCGGGTGCGGATCTGAAGGTGACTGTGCGCTTCGCAAGCGTGGGCGCCAAGACCGTGCTGGCGCGTTTCCTGGCGCGCCCGTAGGTGAAGGTCTTCAACAATTGCGATCAGGCGAATACAGGTCTAGCCTGTTACGTCCAATCCGGGAGAGGTAAACATGACCCGATCCGCATCTTGGCTTCTGCCCCTGGTCACGTGGAAAGCCCGCCAGCTTTGCTGGCGGCGTACCATCGTGGGAAGGTATGGAAACCCTCTCAGGGTTTCCATGCTGGTGATTTCTGGCTTAGTGTCAGGCTGCGTGGTTCGCGCCGCGGTCCCCGTCGGCCCGCCGCCGCCTGAACCACAGCCGGTCTACTACCAGCCACCGCCGCCTCAGCCCGTCTACCAGCCCCAGCCCACGGTGGTCGTGGAAGAGCAGCCGACGGTCTTCGTCCCGGGCGCGCCGCCGCCACCCCAGCAAGAGTTCATCCCCATGGCGCCGGGCCCGAACTACTTCTGGGTCCGCGGCTACTGGAACTGGGGCGGCTACCAGTGGGACTGGGTGCCGGGCTATTGGGAGTACTCGCCGCCTGGACACATCTACGTCGAACCCACCTACGTCATCGTGAATGGTCGCTGGGAGTATCGACGTGGCTACTGGAACGACCGCGAAGGACACCGAGAGTACGTGCGGCCCTACGAGCACCGAACGCCGCGTGAAGACTGGCGCCGGCCTGGCCCGCCGCCGCCTGGTCCCGGTCGCGCAGCTCCCATGGGTCCCCATGGAGCGCCGCCACCGCCCGAGCCGCATCGCGGGTTTGCCCCACCGCCGCAGCAACAACCCATGGGCCGCGCAGCTCCGATGGCTGGACCAGGACACCCCGGAGCCATGCCACCGCCACAGCAGCAACCCATGGGCCGCCCGGGTCCGATGGCAGGACCAGGGCATCCCGGGGCCATGCCGCCGCAGCAGCAGCCCATGAACCATCCAGGCCAAATGGGTGGACAAGGGCAAGCTCCGCCCCAGCAAGGTCGACCCGCCTTCAGCCCACAGCCGACCCCTGGCCCTGCCCCGGGCGGTAGCGCATTCCCGAGCCGCGGTGGCCAGCCGCAACCCACGCCACAGCAGCCAGCTCCTCAGGCAGGCGGTCCTCCCCATCGTGGACCGGCTCCCATGGCTCCGTCCGCAGGTGCGCCGTCGGCTGGCAAGCCTGGACCCCAGCCAGTGCAGCCCAAACCGGCCTCAGCACCGCCCAAGCGCGGACCGGCACCGAAGAAGTAGCGCGCAGCGGGCTTGGCCCAACCGTGCTCTGCGCGGGAAAAGGACCCTCGGAAATCAATCCTCCGAGGGTCTTTTCTTTTTCGGGATACTAAGGACCCGCTCGAGCGGGTCTAACGCGGCTTTCTGCGGGTGGCATGTCGCGTGCACAAGCACCCGGCATGCGTCTCGTATTCGATCGCGGAACCATCGTTATCCTGGGCCTGGATGGATCAATAAATCGGCCGTCACTTGGGCCGGGAGATCTTGCAGATCTGCCGGCCGTGCTGTGGGATCCTCGTATCGCGGCCTTGCGCTGCCCAGCGCGATTTCATCAGGCCCTGGTGGCCGATCTTCGTCAGCGTGGCGTCCGGTTCGCGGACGAGGTGGCTTGCCGGCCGGCCACTTCGTTGATGGAACCTGCCTCGGTCGATCTGCGGCCCTATCAGGAAGCGGCGCTCGCGGCTTGGGAGCTCGCAGGCTGTCGAGGCACCGCGGTTCTACCCACGGGTTCGGGTAAAACCCGGCTGGCTATCGCCGCCATTGCGCGCATGAGAGTCCCTGTGCTCTGTCTCGTGCCCACGCGCGTTCTGCTTGACCAGTGGGCACGTGCCATTCGCGAGCTTCTGGGCTTCGAGCCCGGGCGTCTGGGCGACGGCGAATATCGCGTCGACTCGGTGACCGTGGCGACCTTCGAAAGCGCCTGGCGCCATATGCACCGCCTGGGAAACCAGTTCGGTCTTCTCGTAGTCGACGAGGCCCATCACTTCGGCACTGGCATGCGCGACGAAGCGCTGGACATGTGTACGGCGCCGCTTCGCCTCGGGCTTACCGCCACCAAACCGCGGGGTCAGGCGGCTGCACGGCTCGACGAACTCGTCGGACCCACGATCTACGAATTGCGCGTCGACGATCTTACCGGTGAGTTTCTCGCGCCCTTCGACACCGTGGTGCTGCACCTGGATCTCACCGCGGAAGAGCGCACTGAGTATGAATCGCTCATGGCGGTCTTTCGCGACGTCATGCGCCGATTCCGGCGCTTCAACCCCGACGCCACATGGGACGAATTCGCCAAGGCTGCGGCGCGAACCGATGAAGGCCGCCGCGCCATCGCGGCCTGGCATCGCGCGCGCAAGATCACCGCTTTTCCACAGGCCAAGCGCACCATGGTCGGCAGCTTGCTCGCGCGCCACCGCGCAGCCCGCACCATCGTGTTCACCGCCGACAATCCCACCGCCTACGCCATCAGCCGCGAGCACCTCATCATGCCGCTTACCTGCGACATCAAACGCAAAGAGCGCGAGCGCGTGCTCGACCTGTTCAAGGAAGGCAAACTCCGCGCCCTGGTCTCGGCCCAGGTGCTCAACGAAGGCTTGGATGTGCCCGACGCCGAAGTCGGCATCATTGTCGCCGGCAGCAAGGGCGAGCGCGAACACGTGCAGCGCGTGGGTCGAGTACTGCGACCGCGGCCGGGCAAGCGCGCTTTGGTCTACGAACTGGTGGTCCGCTCGACATCCGAGGTCGAGCAGGCGCGCAAGCGAAGGAGCGCCCTTGCTGCCTGAATCGGCCATTCCCTTCCGCATCGTGGGCGGGCAAGTATTGCCTGCATTTCTCGATGCGCGCGACATTCCGTGGCTGCGCGTCCTGGTCGAAGAGGTCGATCGATTTCGTGCCTTGCCGGTGCGCGAATTGCTCGAACGGCTGCGCCAACCGTTGCCTTGTGCAACGCCGCCTTTCAAACTGCGGGCCGCCATCGCGGTGGTGCTGCGCTTGTGGAAGAGCGAGCTTTGCGCCAAGGCGCCGCCGGAGAAAGCTCGCGAGATCTTGTTCTGCGCGGCAGCGGCTTACATCGAGCGCGACCGAGCCGCTGCCTTCGCAGAGGCTGGGCAAGCGCTTGCCGTGGCGCCTGCCGACATCGAACGAGCCCTGTTCGCGGATCTTCCCGGCGAAAAGCTGGTATGCGCCCCGGCCCGCATCCCATCCGCGAACGAGATCGCCCTGCGCACGAACCAGCTCATTCTGCGCAGCCTGCTCTTCCACGCCCGTCGCGTCCGCATCAAAGCCGAGGGCGCGTCGAGGCCACTCGTCCGCCAAGCCAAACTGCGCGGCCTCCTGTGCACCGTCACCGATGGCACCCCACCCATCCTCGACCTGTCCGGACCTTTCACCGTGTTCCGTCACACCTTGCTCTACGGCCGCGCGCTCGGCGAGCTGGTCCAGTTCCTTCCCCACTGCGCCCATTTCAAATTGCGCGCCGAATGCGTGCTGCGCGACCAGAAAGCTATCTTGGATGTGCAATCCGGGGATCCCATTTTCCCGGCTGAGGAGCCGAAAACTTTCGACAGCAAACTGGAAGAGCGGTTCGCCCGCGATCTCAAGCGGGCAGCACCCGACTGGGATCTTCTGCGCGAGCCCGAGCCCGTGCCCGCGGGAGGCACACTTATCTTTCCCGATTTTTTGCTGTGCCACAGGCTCTGCCCGCAGCGCCGGTTCTTCATCGAGATCCTCGGCTTCTGGTCCGCGGACTACCTTGCGCGCAAACTCGCGCTGTTGCGCGAGGCCGGCCTTCACAACCTCATCCTCTGCGTAGACGAGGCGCGGCTCTGCGGCGACGATCTGGTGCCGCCCAACGCGCGCATCGTGCGCTTCCATCGTCGCATCGATCCGCGCGTTGTACTGGCCGCCGCCGGCGAGGAAATGCCTACAGAACGTATTGCGACAGATCTTCGTCCTTGAGCAGTCCTTGCAGGCGGTCGCGCACGTAGGTCGCGGTGA
>Ga0182027_10002978_pt1 | contig 27165 bp, 35 predicted proteins | sample 712E1DmetaG_FD_121300 | JGI IMG/M metagenome (GOLD analysis project Ga0182027, IMG submission 121300) | Permafrost microbial communities from Stordalen Mire, Sweden - 712E1D metaG (Illumina Assembly) | ecosystem: Environmental > Terrestrial > Soil > Wetlands > Permafrost | place: Sweden...
AGGTGGAGCGCGCCCTCATCGGCGAGCTCGGTCAAGCTCTCAAAGACACGGCCACTCATGATCATGGTGCGGGGTTTTGGTTGAGCCATCTTCTTCTCCCAAGTGATTGCACGTGAGGCGCCGACTTGTGCGACAAGGGACCTTAGGCTGCCGGATCCGGGCTGTCAAGGAAGGGCTGGCTCCGCGCCGCAACTTCCAAGGACCTGCGCTGCCGGCCCACGAGCAGGTTCTTGAGCTTGACAGGGAACCCCGCCCAACCTAAACTCCTGGCACTATTGTGGGACCGCTTGGAGGAAGAGATCAATGGGCATGTTCGACCGCCTGCGCTGCCTCTATCCGCTGCCGGCCCCCGGCGCCAACGAGATCAATTATGAGACCAAGTCGCTTGACTGCGTCCTGGACGAATACGAGATCGGCGCCGACGGGCGGCTGCGCCGGCAAGAGTATGACATCGAGGACCGCAGCGACCGCAATGCGCCCGGCCTGCTGGGAATAGTCGGGATGATGACCCGGATCAACCCGCGCTGGGTAGATGATCTGCGCACTGGGGAAGTCCGCTTCTACGGGGGACCGAAAGGTGACTACTCGCCCGACACCGAGCTCACTTGGTCGGCCTATTTTGTAGACGGGATCTTGCGGGAACTGCATCAAATCAAACGCCCACTCCCTGCCCAGAGCGCCGGCGGAAATCGATAAGGGCGCGGCGGCCGACCCCGATGTGATTCGCATAAGCCACTGCCTCCGGCGCGCCTTGACGCACAAACCGTCCGCCCCACACTGGGGCTGAACGATTTTCTCCCCAGGAGGACAAGCCGATGGCCGAGACACACTTGCTGCTGGCCCGGGTCGAAACAGCGGCCTCGGGCTTCGCGCCCGCCGAGCGCCGCTGGCTGTTGGTCCGGGGCGGCCGGAGCACCGATTGGAGCGCCCTCCAGGCCCGTCATCGGCGCCTTGAGGTCGCCCGTACCGCCGGACGCCTGGTCGAGATCGAGCCCGGACGGGGCTCCATATCCCACGCCAAGTTCGCCGCCCGAGTCCTGTTCCTGGCCATCCGGGCGGCGGGCGATCCGGAGGCCGCGGCGGCCCGCGGCGAGATCGCCCTGGCGGCCCTGGAGCCTGGTCGGGGCACCATCGATCGCACCGTCCCCTTCCGGCGCTGGGGCGAACGCCAGGGGCTGCACAGCCATGAGGGCGGCTGGATCTACCGGGGGGTATCCGGACATCCTGGTGGGCCGGCGGCAGCCGGCCATCCCCGGCCTGAGTGCGCCCTCACTCGGACCCAGGGCTGGGAGGCCGTTAGGGTCCCGGCCGGGACAGTGGTCTACATGGTCGACGCCGCTGCGCCGCCGAACCACCGGCTGCGCTACTTCTTGACCGAAGGCGGCGAGGCCTGACTAAGATCGGTGTCAACAGAATAAAGAAAGTGGCCTGTTCTGGCACAGACGCCGCTCTACGGACGCCCTTTGCCGTACGCACGTTTCAGGTAGTCGCCGAAATGGGGAACGGTGAAGTCGATCTGGTTGTGCCCGGGGCTGTAGATGAGGCCCTTGTCGATGAGTCGAGCGCGCTGCATCGCCCAGTTCTTAGCATCACCATGAGCCACTCGCTCAATGATGACTGAAGGGATATAGGGCCCGGGCCCGAGCTCGGCCATGGCGAGCAGGTAGTCGCGCTCCCGGTCTGAGGCGCGCGCGCCACGGGCCTGAAAGAAGCCTTTGTCTAGATCCGCCAGCACGAGCGGCGTCGAGGCGATGACCTCGTCGGAATCAATGACAACCGAAGGTGCCTCATCCCAAATCTTTTGTCCCCACTCCTGGATGAAGTATGGCCAACGGCCGGTGACCCGCAGGACCTCGACCAGGGCGGAAGGCGTGTAGGAGACCCCGGCGGCCTTGGCTGGATCGACTAGGGCGGCTTCCGCCGCCTTCTCGTCAAGTTGCCCGATCGACTCCATCTTGAATAAGCGCTCGACATAGGTCTCGACTTGGGAGGCTAACTTTGGCAGGTTGGGCAAGCCTGCGGCGATAACGACTACCGGCAAGCCCTTCTGGCTGACGCGGTGGAGGGCCATGATGAGGGCGGCCAAATCTCTTTTCTCGAGGTTCTGGACTTCATCCAGGAGAATCAGGACTCCGGTCTTGTGTGCTTTGGCCACTTTGCCGAGCTCGAGGAGTACCTCAGTCAGATCAGCGCTGAGGTTGGATTCCGCGTCCGCTGAGAGTTCGGTGGACAGGGTGATCTCGGGTGATCCGGATTCAGACAGCGACACCTTGGGCCGCAACTGCTTGATGGCGCTGATAAGCCCTTCGGCCGCCGCACCCAATCGCTTCTTGCGGTCCATCTTGAGCACGAGCTGCCGGGCAAGCAAGGCCATCACCAGGCGGAAGTCCTCGCTCTCGCTGCGATCCCCGGAGATCTCCTTGAAGACCGTGGGCCAATCCGCCTCTTGTGCCATGTCTTCAAAGCGGTTGAGCAAGACCGTTTTGCCAACTCCGCGTAGGCCGGTCACGATTAGACTTCGGTAAGGATTGCCGGCCGCGGCTCGCTCGAGCAGGAGCTTGACGGCCGCGATTTGCGGTTCACGGCCCACGAGTGCGCGGGGCGGGGAGCCGGCGCCGGGCGCATAGGGATTGTCTCCTGGCCGGAGGCGGGGAGGAAGTGTGTCTTTGCCCGACATACGCGCCCTGCTAACAAAAGATAACGCCACATAACAATCTATCGTTATGTGGCGTTATCTTTTGTCATCCCAGTGATTTGTCAAGCTTCGAAGAAAAGGCGTCGTCCCTCTTGGTTCAGGATCGCGCCAACCCTCGGCCATCACCTGCGGGCACTTGTCCCCCAAAAGGGCGCTATCGGCGCGAAAGCGCCGCGGGACCCCGGAAGGCGAGCCCATGGTTGGCCCCCTCGCAGGCGCACTCGCAGTCGAGAGAGACGGCGTTTGTGCAGGTGGGGCCGCACTCGCGCGCCGCGGGGCGACCACGCACGGTGCAGGCTTTCATGGTGAATCGCAAAGTGGTACCTGGCGGGAAGTCGGCGCATGGTCCGTCCGACGCGCACAGGACCGGATAGGGGGACCAATATCCGCCAGTCTCCCGCCCCGTCCGGAGCACGATCCTGCCCTCGGGCCCGACATGGGCATCGGCGGGAATCGCTAGGATCGCCCGATGATGCTTGCTCGGGCAGCGCATCCGCAGGATGTTGGGCATGAATACTATTCCTCCGACGTGCTTTAGATAGCTACCTCATCTTCGCCCAAACGCTATTCGACCGGCAGGTGGAGGTCGTTGGCATCGATCACGAAAATTGAGCCAGATGTCCGCACGAAGACGACCTTCTTGCCTTTAGCGCGAAGCGCAGCGGCCTGATCGAGCGCTCGCTGTGCGCCGGATTGCGCGCCTATTATCTGCGCTGTCCGCACGACGACTTCCTCAGCTACGAATTCGGCCGCCGGCGCTCTTCGTCCTGGTGGCATGCGGCTCCTCCTAATAGCTGATAGCTCAGATTGTCAGGACGATCATAGCCCCTGAGCCATTGCCGTCAAACCAAGCGGGAGCGGCGGATCCATGCGGCATGGTGTCTCTTACCTGGGGAGATTTACCGATAAGCCGGAGGTTGCGCCAGGGACAAGCTCCGCCTATAATGGGCTCGTCGCGCGCAGGTCGGCGCTTGGCCTGGTTCACAAGGAGATTTGATTTTGATGGCGAGTAGCGGGGCTTCGATCCTGGCCGATCCTTTCATCTACGCGCCAGCGCCGGAGCGTCCGCTGCCCATGGGGCGAACACAATTCTACCTCCGGCGCAACCTCGGCGCCGACGACTCGATCACCAGCGTACATGCCCTGCGGGTCAAAACTGCGGCGAGCTATGAGGGCCTCTTTTACCGCTTCGATCTGCAACAGATGGACCTGCTGCCTCTGTTCGAGGCGCCCCTGGCGCGACGACTGGCCATCTCCGAGCGAGTGACCCCGCTCCTGGCTGAGAGCGAAGTGATGATTACCCGTTGGCTCGGGGCCCTGGCGGCCCGGATGCCGGCGGCGGAGCGGCAAGCGGTCAGCGCCCACGCGACCTTCACCGTCGATCTCGGCGAGGCGACGAACACTCCCCGGTGGCTCTCCTGGATCGACTTTCGGGACCAGGATGGCGCTTCTATTTGCTTTTACGAAGCTAACCCCAAGCCTCCCACCGTCCTTAGTCTCCCTGCCGGATCGCTACTGGCGCCCATCCTGGATGCCGTTTCGGCTGCGCACAAGTTCGCCCAGGAGCCCTGGGTCTCGATCCTTCGAGAATTAGACGCGGAGTTCGGCCCGCCGCTCAACGAGTTTTTGCGCCGAGCTGATCAGGAGCTCGCAGAGATCGGGCTTGCCGTCCGGTTGGGCGAAATTTGAGTCCTTTCGCTGCGCAAGGCGCTTCAATTTGTCTGTCAAGTGATTCTTCCGCAATATCCGGTTGAGACACTCTCTCGCCGACCGACGCAGCCTTGCCCCACCTTGACATCTCCTGGGCCATCGAATATGCTATAGGCCAATCACGACAGTTGAGAGGGTGTGCGCAGATGGCCGGTCGCTTCAAGCCTGGAGACGAGGTTCTCGATATTGGTCCCGTGGCGCGCGGACAAGAGCCGACACCTCTTCGCATTCTGCGCCGCGAACCCCGGCGTGGCTATGTGGTTGAGTTCCGGGAGCACCCGGAGTGGCATTGGGCACCCACGACTCATGATGACGAGAACCTGGTCGCCGACACGCCAGAAGCGCGGGGCGCGGCCGCCGCGCACATCGCGGAGATGCAGGCCGCCGCGTTAGCCCATCGTCCGGCCCGGCGAGCACGCTTGACCCAGATATCACAAGAGGCCCAGGAAGAGCGGGCCGCAAGCAAGGCGAGGCTTGATGCCCTGGAGCACGAGCGCCTCGAGCTGCAATACGAAGAGGACCGCCTCGATCCCGAGGGGCTCGCTCGTTCGCTCGAAGAGGACGCCCGTCGGTTGGCCTGGATGCGCTCACAGAGCGAAGAGTTCGACGCCCGACACAAGCATTAGGTCGGGCCGCCAAACCGCGAGCGCGGGATCGCCCCGGTGGCGTGAATGACCGGCTTGAGGGCCGTCTGCTACTCGCCCCGGCCCACTGTGTAGCCGAGCTTCTCCTTTTGAGCCACGAGCTTGGCACACTCGGCCAAAGCCGTGCCTTTGTCCGGACCGTGGTATTTGACCACGGGATGCTTTGAATACGGGCTCCTCTGAGTGCCCAGATAGCCATAGAGGTTGACTACCTCGAAGGAGCCGTCGTCGTTGGCCCGAACCTCCAAATCATAGAAGCGTCCTCGGCTGCCAGGCCACGAGCTGGGATTCGCCATGAAGACTTGTTTGATGACTTTCATTGCGACTTCTCCTTCTAGGCAAACAAGCGCGAGAGGCCCAGGGCCGGCGGATCCTTGCGCTAGCCCTTCTTGCCGCCCAAGATACCGTCGAGCGAGTGGCCGATAATCGGGAAGCCGCTCTCCTGCGCGGCGAAGATCGTGCGGATGCTCGGCAGGTTCAGGAAGTACAGCCAGATTCCGGCGAACACGATCGTGACAATGAGGTTCAGCGGGTCGGCGCCGCGGTAGAGCCACCTGACGATCTCCCACACCGGGCCGATGAACACCAGGGCGAATGCCAGCTTCCAGGACCAGGGCCGCAGCATCCAGAACCCGTAGCCCATCGCGAGGTCGGCGAGGCTGATCGCGAGCGTGATCGCCCCGCTGAATGCCGCCGTCCTGACCCCGAGATTGAAGATCCCCACGCTTGCGTAGATACCGAGAGCCCCGGCGATCAAGGCGAGAACCGCGACGATCGCGACCCCGGATGGCCGTGCGCTATTGGAACTAGACATGCCCTCCCCCCTTTTCCGTCTTGCGGCTCTGAGTTAGTCGATGCCTCAGCCGTACAGCGCTATTGTGGCGTGTCGGTTATTGTGTCAAGAACCGGCCATCTCCGTGGCGTGTATGGCCGGTCGCAGGGATAGGTCGCCAAGGCGGGCCCAGAGGGCCGCGACGGCGATTCTACTGGACAACTTCGCTCTAACCGGCTAAGGTAGCCTCTGGCTCAGAAGTTCTGGCCTTATAGCAATCCGCTCTCCAAAACCTGGTCACTGACCAGGATCTTGGTGGTCAGCTATCACGCTGGCCGTTGGATTGCTTGGCGTTAGCCTGAGGGTTTTGAGGCTCTCAAAGACACTCTCCGGCGTCGACGCTACTTCAGTAACGCCTGCTTCCGTGAGCCGCCAAGTACGCCAGGAAGAAATCTCCTGGTGGCCCGAGCAGGGCAATTGCACGAGTTTCTTAGTTCTATCCAAACCGTTCTGCGCGGCATTGGCATCCCGGTGGTTGCGCGCCCCGCATTGAGGGCAAATCCAAGCCCGGAACTTGGGGTCGATCGAGTAGGGCAGCTTGTAGTCGCAAGCGTGGCAGGTACGGGTGGAGTTGCGCTCATTCCAGACCACGAATTGCTTGCCGGAGCGCTCGGCCACCCAAGTTAGCGTCTTCTTCAAACCACCAACCAGCGAGCGGTTGTTCATCGACCTGCGCTCGCCTTTGGAGCGACCGCCACCATGGGGCGCGTAGTCGCCCATGGAAGCGAGGTCGTACTCAGAGTAGATCTTGTTGGCCACCTCGTAGTTCCAGCGCTTAGTCTGTTCTCGTCGCTGGAGCCGGAGCTTTTGTAATATCTTGTCGTAGAAGCGCCATCGTCGCGAGGGCAGCCAGTAATCTTTGCCCGACTCGTGGGTGGTCAACTTGACCGACTTCTTGCGGCAGTGATCTCGTTTTCCTTGCACCTCCACTATTCTTTGGTCTAGACGGATAAGGTATTGTGGTCTTTTGATCTCGATGACCCCACCATCGCTATCAAAGCCGGTGAGCGGGTTCTCGTGCCCAGGATCAAAGGCGATGATCTTAGGGGCTTTGGGCAGAGGTTTTTGAGTAACTATTTGCCGTGAGACCGTGAGCACGGCGTAGTAGATGCTATATTCCTTGACGATGCGCAGGGCCCGGATGGAAGAGTTGTTGGCAAAGGCCGGCAAGGGCTCATGGAGCGGGAGCTGGACCAACAAGCGCTTCTTGTCCTTGTCGCGGCCCAAACTCAGAGTGATCAAACCCGGGGAGAAAGAGTAACCCTTGTGGGGCTCATCGTACTCCAGGCTGAACCACTCCCAGCCCCATTGGTTGAAGTTGGGCCAACCGAGCTTCTTGGCGCGGACTCCGTTCCGAGTATCGCGGATGGCCCGCGACAATCTCAAGGCCACGTTCTTGGTTACCGAGGAATACAAGCACTTGAGCCAAGGATGATCTTCTTTCATGCCTACCATGTGCTCACGTAGGTTGTGCTCACCATAGAGGAGGTAGATATCAGCCAGGTCGGCCGGTGTCCCCGACCCATTGGCAGCAATCACTCGAGATAACGTGGTATTAGAGGTTTCCAGCAGGGCATTCCACAGCCAGGAGGCGATCTTGCTCTGCCCATCGAGAATGGCCTTGGCCTTTTCATCGAGATCCAGGGCGATTTTGAGCCCGACTACCTTAGCCTGTCGGGCTCGGGTTTTGCTGGCGGTGGCGACTTCTCCCATAGCTGACATCTTAGGTAAATCGTCACCAGGGTCAAGTGAGACCACCTGGTTTCTTGGTGCGTTTGTCCGCCCATAAATGCCTAAAGTCATCATCAACTCAGGCCAAAACCTAGGCAGATAGTAGCCTTTGACAACTATGTCTAGACATCAATTCTGCTGTTGGCAGCCCCAGATCCAAAAGGAGTCCGTCGATGGCCGCCCCTCCTGCCGCGAACCGCCTGTTTCAGTTCGCCGTTCGCTTCGACGCCACCGGTCCTTCGGCGATTACGACCTATACCGACTATTTCGGCCGGACGGCTTTCTATCATCAGCGCCTGGGCAACCAGTCCTACGTCGCCGGCAAGGCCTGTTGTTCACGACTGCGGCCGCACAAACATCGGCTCGAGCTCTTTGTCGTGGCCAGCGAGCGCAAAGAAGCGGTCACGCTCGGATACAAGGCGGTGGCAGAGGCCTTTCCGGGAAGTACTAAACTCATCGAAGTCGTGGATCGCAAGACTATCGAGCTAACCGGGGACGGACTCTCGAGACGGCACGGCGTCGCCTACCTGGGCGAAATCTCCCGTTAGCTAGCAGCACCTGAGCAATCTAAAAGAGGTCGCGCACTTGACGGCGGCCTACTCAGAGCCCTTTTTCAGGATGGCTGGTAGCCGGGTTCTCCAGTCCCTGCGCATCGGGACGGTCTGCCTTGACAAACTGCCCTCCGAGCCAAATCTCAGAGCGTCCGCAAGCGATTCGCGCGAGCAAGCGCGGCCCAAGGCAATGACACAAGGCCATGGAAAAGGAGCAGATAGATGAAAAAGGCTATTGACGACATGATGGCGAGGTTCGAGCGCGAGAAGCGGGAGGCCGCTGCCATCCCGGTCGATTGGCAGCCCTACGATCCGGTCCGCTGCTCAGTCTGCCACAAGGGCCGCTCGACCCACCCCGGTGCGCAATATTGCCCGGCCCCGGCGGATTCGGTGGCCAAGTACAATCGGGAAGGCTGGGTCCGCGCCTGCGGCTGCAGCAATTGTGTGCCCGGAGACGGCTGGCGCACCTGCCCCTGCGCCTGTCATCGCGCCGACCAGCGCAAGCTGCGCGACCGTCAGGTGGAGATCGAGACGCGACGCAAGGTCGCGCAAGAAGCCCGGGCGAAGCGAACTTAGCGGCCGCTAAACTGGTCGTGTGTTAACGCCTTTCGAGGACGTTCGTTCGACCTCAGGGGTCAAGCATCTTGACAGTCCGAGGGGCGAAGCCACACTCGGGCTGCGTCTGATTCTGACACGGTCCTACGGTCGACTTTGCGGACCAAAAGGACAGAACTGGAACACGGTACACAATGAGGAGAACGAAATGGCGGCGACTAAACTGAAGTTGGGTGATCGGGTGGCGACCACAGGCCCGGTGGGCACCGGGCGCATCGTCAAGATCGAGCGGAACAAATACCACGTGGCAATGGCGGGCGGCGAAACCCTGCTCTTTGTGGGGATGTCGAGCCTGCGGCTTTTGCCGCCTCCGCCGGCCAAGCCTGTGCGTTTCAAGGTCGGCGACAAGGTACAAGATCTCCTCGCTGGTCCAAACTCGCCTATCGGCAAAGTCGTCGCGTTGGACGAGCGAATAGCCGATGCCGTCACCGTGCTCTGGCCGGACGGCCGCCGATCGTTCTACGGCGCGCCCGGGCTGCTGATGCGGGCGCCGTAGAACGATTCCCCGCCTCCTGAATCGAGACAAGAGCTAGCTGGTCCAAAACGACCGTCTTCGACGGACCGTCCGACAGGTCCGATAACAAGTCCCCATTGTCCGTATCATTGACACGGAGCCTGACGCGGCCACTATTCGATCTGTCAAGCCGACAGAGGAGGAATCACGATGGCTGATGCGCGCCGATACTTGGCCCAGGAAATCGAGGACGAGCTCGCTCGAAGACTCAAGCCCCTCGCCGATTCCCGTCATTGGAAATACCGGCGAGAGCGCAAGTCAGGGCATGTCTTCCTCGAGATGACCGGCGGCCGCGTGCTCGAGTTCAATGTCGGATTCGCCACCGCCCAGGCCCGAGACCAAGAAACGGCATGGGACCGTTTCTCGGTCGTAGTCTCGGACCGGCCTAGCAAGACCGCTACGGGCGTCCGGGGTCAGGTCCTCGGAACCATCGGCAAGGACGATCTCGTCGCGGATCGCCTGCGAGATCTTCTCGGCTCCTACTTCACGGCCAAGTCGCTCTAGGCCAAGGCCGCCCAAATGATCAAAAGCCAAGATTCGCAGGTTATCCGAACGCTATCTGACAGCGAGGAGGAATTGTTATGGACGATTTTTCAGAGCAGGACGATTTTGATCTAGACCCCGAGCCAGAAGAAGACCAGGTCGACCCTTACGGCGAACTGGTCATAGGCGGATCCCGCGAGCCCTGGGACGACCCAGCGTTCTGTCAGATCTGCGGGCGGGAAATGCTGGCGTCGGAGGACGCGTCTTCCGAGGTCGCTATCTGCGAAGTCTGTCAGGGGCTTCCGGCCTAGGGCTAGCAATGGCGGTCTAAGCCAGACCGCCCGAAGGATCAAAAGGCCCGGATTCAGGCGTTTCTGTGCGGTCGGTTGGGTGTTTCTTGCGTGCGCCGAGCAGGGAGCGCATCCGGGCAAAAACGCCAGGGCGACGAGGATGGGCTGAAGAACGAGGGACGAGGCCCTCACCGGGGCGAAGCCTTGGGCGCTCGAGTCCCGACATCGGGTTAACAGTCCCGGCTCGCCAGGCGGATATGGCGTCCGGCGAAACTATGGTTACCCCGGAATAGACTGCCTCGAAATCTTCGCCGTTCATCCGCTCGTGGGTAAACAGGTAGGCGGCCACCCGCTCGAGTCGCGGCATCTCAGTGCGAATGGCCTCGACCGCCCGGCCGTAGGCGGTTTCCAGGATGTTGTGGATGGCCCGCTCCATGGCTTCAGCGGTGGCAGTGCTGACGGCATTGCCCTCGTCCCGGACCCGCAATGACAGCCACCTCCCGCGGCCATGGTGGCTGGCCTTTGTGTCCTCGGGGTCGCGACCCATGCCCCAGCGGCTAACCATGGCGCTGGCCAGGTGGTTGGCTTTGGCAAAGTCATCGGCGGCGCCAGGTGTGTTCTCGGAGAAGACTTCGGCCTCAGCGGCGCGGCCGCCCATCAGGCGCACCAGGTCGGCCCACAGATCCGACTCGGACGGCAGAGCATTGTCCTCGGCGATCGAGAGAGTGAAGCCCAGGGCCTCGCCCTCGGCCATGCCGTGGGCAAACAGGGAGACCTCCTCCACGCGGGTGCGCGAGCCAAACAGGCGGCCACAGACGGCGTGGCCGGCTTCGTGGGCGGCGATGATGGCCCGTTCCCGATCCGGCATGGAGCGCTGCCGGCCGGTGCCCATGGCCACTTTGAGGAAGCCCAGGCGCAGATGGTCGGGGCCGATGGCCTCGGAATCATCGCGCACGGCAAAAATGGCGGCCTCGTTCAGGATCTCGGCCAGGTCGGCGCCGCTCATCCCGGTGGACATGCGGGCGATGGTCCCCAAATCGGCATCGGGCCCCAGGAGTTTGCCCCGGGCATGGACTTCGAGTATCTGCCGGCGGCCCGCCACATCGGGCAAAGGCACGTGAATCTTGCGAGACAATCGCCCCGGGCGGATGGCCGCCGGGTCCAGGGCGTCCAGACGGTTGGTGGCAGCGATGACCACCACGTTGTCGGTGGTGCGAAAGCCATCGAGCTGGGTGAGCAGTTCATTGACAGTTTTGCGGTCCTCGCTGTTTTCATTGGGGCCGCCGCGGACCGCCGCCAGGGAGTCGAATTCATCGATGAACACAATGGCGGTGCCCAATTTTCTGGCCAGGGCGAACAGGGCCCGCACTCTTTTGGGCCCGACCCCGACATAGACCTCGACAAATTGCGAGCCCGAAGCGATGACGCAGGGCACGCCGGCCTCGGTGGCGATGGCCTTGGCCAGCATGGTTTTGCCGGTGCCGGGCGGCCCGTAGAAAAGCAGCCCCCGGGGGATCTTGGCCCCCATGCGAGCAAAGCGGCTCGGGTCGCGCAGGAACTCGATGATCTCGGCCACCTCTCGTTTGGCCTCCTCGATGCCGGCCACGTCATCCATGGCCACCGCATTGGGGCGGGCCTCGCCGGCCGCCTCCTTTTCATCGGGGCCTGGCGGCATGATGACCTGAAAGTCCGCTCCGCCGACCCCGCTCGGGACCCCCGACGCGGTGGCCGGATTGCCCATTCGCATCATGCGGCGGATGACCAGGAAGCCTCCCACCACCAGGATGCCCATGATCAAAAATCCCGGCACCGGCGAGCCGCCGCTGTTGTTATTGCCATCCAGAGCTTCGCTGGTTAGCAAGGAGCCATAGCCGAGGGCCCGCAGGGCGTCGATGGCCGACGCCTGAGTGATATCGAGGTTCACCCGCATGATCTGGCCGTTGGTCAGCTTGACGGCCAGGGATTGCAAAGAGGCACTCAGTTCTGAGCTGCCTGCACGAGGCGGGTTCAGACTGGGTGCGGGGATGGTGATGGAGACCACTTCCCCGGCGGCGATATGCCGTTGCAAGTCCAGCAGGTTCCACTCTCCGGCATAGGTGAACGCAGGTGTGCCTGATGAGGAGCTCGGAACGGCGACTTGCGGCGAGAGCGCGGAGAACAGCACCAGGGCCAGCAGAAGAGCGGCCATGATCGAAAGTCCGGCCACGACAAACCGGTGCGCGACGATGGCGCCAGCCAGGCGGCGCAGGGCGATCTTGAGATTTTCCATGTCGAGACGGACTCCTGTGCGTAGGCCCCGATAATAGTGCCGCGTTCGGCTCCGTCAAGGAGAGAGTGGTTTGTGTCCGGGCAATCTGCCAAGGTGAGCCGATTTGAGGGCTGCGCCAGCCATCTTGACGCCGTAGATGAACCTGGCTACACTACACCAGTCCACAGAACCGGAATGCGCTCAGCCTCGCGCCAGAACCAAGGAGACTCATCCGATGACCCAGGAACAGTTATTCGATTACGCCACGGCCAATGGTTGGATCGCGGTCGAAGAGTTCTTGCCGGAAGCCGACTGGACTTTTGGCATGCCGACCTGGAAGCTGACCGTCAGCAAAGACGCCGAGCCCTTCGCCACCTCGACCCGCTTCGGCATGGGATCTCATCGCTACGGGGAGATCCTAGATGCCATGGCCGAGTGGGATGATTTAGACGAGTCGGAGCGGGTGGCCCGATTGGCGCAAGTGAGAGCAGACGAGGCGGATGAGGCGGCGCAGGCGCAAGCGGCAGAATCACAGGCAGGCCAGTAGCCCCCCGGCCTTCGGTGATGACCTTTTATGGTACGCTTGCTCCCAAATAAATAGACCGTACTACAAGTCTAAAATCAGCTCGCGCGCGGCCCCGGTTTGGCCTTGTCGGGTCGGCGCACGGCGGACAGATAGGATCCCGTCGTCCCGAACTGCGGCCCCCAGCCGAGCTCCTCGTCCACCTCGGCGCCGCTCGAGCGGTCGAACTTCCAGCCCGAGCCGACCGGCCCGCAGTAGATGAAGCGCGCATCGACCGCAGTGACCCGCAGATCCATGGGGATGGTGCCGGCCAGCAGGCGGGTGACGATATCGCCAGGGGCGGCTTCTGAGAGTTTCATAAGAGTTCCTCCTTGTGGGGTGCAAGCTTAGTCGCGCTCACCGGCTCTGTCAATGCGGCGTGAGGTCGATATGAGAGAATGGTCCGGACTCACCAACGGCGCTGGACGAAACCGGCCTCGGGGTGGCCGGTGGCCTGGCTACAACAGCGCAAGCAGATCTCCGGCGAAACGATCGGTCAGCAGGTCCTGCCAGCGCGGCCGTCCCGCGACCAGCGCCGCGGCGCCGCGGAAGTGAGCATCTGGTGAGAAGTTGAAGTCCCAATCGGCAAACTCCAGCCCCTGCTCATAGTGCAAGTTGGGCGGGTCGGACTCGCCGATCGTCGTGACTCCGGGCTTGCGGATGGCAGTTCGGGCCATTTCGGCCCCATTGCGACTCAGATCGATCCGGATGGCGGCGATGCCGCCAGCCAGCTCCGGGCTCCGCCGCAAGGTCACCGCCAGACCGCTGGTCTCGGGAGTTTCGGCCAGCAAAGATTGCAAGGTCCCCGCCAGGGCCGGGGCTTGGAGCTGGAAGGCGGCACTGTGGTCAAGAAACGCTTTGACCACGAAGTTGAATTCCAATTGGGCGAGATAGCCTGCTGGTGTTGCGCCAAAGTCCGGGCAGCCGTCACGGTAGGGCTCCACCGGGTCGCAAAACTCAACGATGCCCAGGTCTTCGAGGCCCCAATGTGCCCGCGACCAGCGCCGGACCTCACCATCAGGTGCCAACTCGTAGAAATCTTGCGCGGACAGGCGTGGCATCTTTTAAGCGCGCTCCAATCCTTGTGTGTGATCGCTGCCGATCATCAAACGGCTCTGATTATAGCAACTCGCGCAAATCCGCCGCAAAGCGATCGATTAGTAAGTTCTGCCAACGCGACCGCATCGCTTTGAGCGCCTTGCGCTCAGGAATGCGATGGAACGAGTCAAAGCTCCAATCGGAAAATCCCAGCTCCTCGGCATAGTGCAAGTCTGGCGGATCGAAATCTTCCGGCGCGACGCCCCCGGGCTTGTAGATAGACATAATGGCTTTTAGGAATCCATCTCGAGAGAGCTCGACGCTTATCCGCAACGGATCATCGATCGGGTCAAAGGGGTGTGGGGCTCGCCGCAAGACGATGCACAGATTGCTGATCTCCGGGTCTTCTTCCAATAAAGGTCGCAAGGAGGCGGCCAAGGCTGGCGCCAAGAGCTGAAAGCCAGAAGATTGCCCAAGAAATACCTTGAACCTGTCGGCGGCCGCCTGGGGATAATCCGACGGGGGCGCGGCAAACGCCGGACAGTCGCGATATGGCTCCACCGGGACACAAAACTTGAGGGTGCCCCTCTGTTTGTCGCCCCAGTGAATTCGCGACCAGCGCCGGACCTCGCCATCGGGGGCCAGCTCGTAGAAATCTTCGGCGGACAGGCCTGGCATTTTATGAGAACTCCAGCGATGATTGGCACATAAGCTCAGAACTTCTGGACGGGGACTAGCTTAGTTCGGTGGGCTGGGCATGTCAAGGAGGGGTACGGCATCTAGCGCCAGCATAGTTCTAGCCTAACCGCTCGAACCGCGGCTTCTCGGTGGTTTTTGATTAGACGGGGCGACGATCCCTCCGCGAGCCCAGTCTTGGCGATTGAGCTGATGAAAAGACGACTGGCCACCCCTGGCCTTGATGCGCTCGCCGATTGACTTTGGCGCTCCGCCGCCCAAAGATCGTTTCGGACCAGAAGACTGGCAAAGATACGATACAGGAGAAAATCTATGAGCTCCACTTCGGACACCTGGTGCCGACTCCACGGGCGCTTCGATAGCGACCCAGAGCATTGCCCGGATTGCCATGGCTACTGGCACTCACACATCCCTTGCTCTGTCGCGGACGCCAAAGACGGTGGCGGTCCCATGCCAGGCCAGCCCAAACCGACATCAGAAGACATGGAGAAGCTGCAGAACTTCTGGGCACGCCAAAAGCGATAATGCTTGGCCGTTGGATATCACGACTCGGGCGGCAGGACACCGTTTTCGGCCGCCCTCTCGGGCACCTCATCAGCTACTGCGTGGATCCAGGACTGGTGGGCTAGCCAGGGGAGGGCGAACCAGAGCCCGGTGGATAGGCCGCCGACCACCCCTATGGCGACGGCGGCGCGCAGCGGCAGCAGGGTGCCCAGCAGTCCGCCGACCAGGGCACCAAGCGTCGGGGCCACGCCCCAGGAGGCGAACTTCATCACCGAGCTCACCCGTCCAATGAGGCGGTCGGGCACGATGACCTGGCGAAAGCTGACCGTGGTGATCCCAAAGGACACGTTGGCCGCCTCCATGCCGATCTGGGAGACGGACAGGAGGAGGAAGGCGGCAATGCCCGGGACGGCCAGGGGCAGCAGGAGGGCAAAGGCGCAGGAGACCGACAAGGTCAGGGCGATGGTCCGCACCGGGCCCAGGGCGCGATCAAAGGGCGAGGCCAGTTGAGCGCCCAGCAGCCCACCGACACTGCCCAGGGCGTAGGTGACTCCGACCGCGGCCGGCGACATGCCCAGGTCGCGCACCGCATACAGCACCAATAGGGCAGACCAGGTCGTGCGCCAGAAGTTGATGGTGGCGGTCGCGCCGCCGATGGCCACCAGCCGCGGATCAGCGAACACCGTCCGAGGAGAAAACGACCCCCGTCTCGGGCGCCGGGAGATTGCCGCCCGCTGGACCTATCTCCCCGAAATCGTCCGATAAAATCGACTCATTGATGTCGCCCTCTATCCCTGAATCATCTGTCTCTCCGCTTTCGTCCACAACCCGCTCGGCTTCCATTTCTTTCTCCTTCAAAGCAGAAGCCTCGAGCGTCAATGAGAAAAGCCAAGAGTATCAAGTTGATTTCTCGGACTTCTCACTCAGAGGCCAGTGCCATACTTTTAGGTTTGTGAATCTGCGGTTCTGTCAAGCGAAAATTGGGTGGGTTAACCGACGCCAACATTACAATTTGGATACATGATTTGATTTAGATCGGAGAGTCTTGTGACGACCCTCAGGATAGCCCGCTACAGGCTGGGCGAGACGGTGTCGGCCGAACATTTGACGAATCGGACCCAGGCCCTATTATCAGGGGCACCTACTTCGTCCGCCGCCATCATACGAGAAGGCCCACGTGGAATTCAAGCCCCAAGACCAGCTAGTCGTGCGCGGAGCGCGCGAGCACAACCTCAAAAATGTCACGCTGTCCATCCCGCGCGACCGCCTGGTGGTCATCACCGGCTTGTCGGGCTCAGGCAAGAGCAGCCTCGCCTTTGACACCATCTACGCCGAAGGCCAGCGCAGATACGTCGAGAGCCTGTCCTCCTATGCCCGCCAGTTCCTGGGCGAGATGCGCAAGCCCGATGTCGATCAGATCGAAGGCCTGTCCCCGGCCATCTCCATCGACCAGAAGGGGGCCGGGCGCAACCCCCGTTCAACTGTCGGCACGGTCACCGAGATCTATGACCACCTGCGCCTGCTCTTTGCCCGCATCGGCCATCCCCACTGCCCGGTCTGCGGCCGCGAGATCGAGCGCCAGTCGGTAGGGCAGATCGTCGACCAAATCTACGCGCTGTCGGAGGGGACCAAAATACTGGTCCTGGGCCCGGTGATCCGGGACCGCAAGACTGAGGGCAACCGCGAATACGAGCAGATACGCAAACAGGGCTACTCCCGCGTCCGGGTCGATGGCGAGCTGATGGACCTGTCCGACACCAAACCATTGGACAAGTACAAGCGCCACATGATCGATGTGGTGGTGGATCGTTTCATCGTACATCACGGGTCGCCCGATGCTCAGGGCGCCGCTGTGAGGCCCGCAGAGCCACATTCCGACAGAGGGTCGCCGTTGTCCCCAGAAGACGCTCCTTCGGGCCTGGGGGCCGCACAGGAGCGCACAGAGGGCCCTGGCGGCGATCCTGAGGAAACTTCCCGCCCCGATGCCACTCGCCTGGCCGATTCGGTCGAAACGGCGCTGCGCCTGGGGGAAGGGGTGGTCCTGATCGCTCCAGTGCTTCGCGACGGTGAAGCGCCCGACTTCGAAGAACAACGCTATTCCGAGCGCTACAGTTGCCCATACGACGGGACCACGGTCGATGAATTGGAGCCGCGCAGCTTCTCCTTCAACTCGCCTCATGGCGCCTGCCCGGCCTGCACCGGCTTGGGCATCAAACTGGAGATAGACCCGGACCTCGTGATACCCAACAAAGGCATGTCGCTGGCGGGCGGGGCCCTGGTCCCTTGGTCGAGGCTGCCCATGGAGAATTCCTGGCATGCGCGGATCATCGCGGCGGTCTGCGAGGAGCACGGCTGGGATTACCACGCCCCGATCAAGGACCTGCCGCCCGAAGCGCTACAATACCTCCTCTACGCCAAGCGCGGCGAGCGGGTGGTGGTAGGCTACCGCCACGACCGCGGCGAGAACACCTATGACGCCACCTTCGAGGGCATCATCCCCAATCTCGAGCGCCGCTTTGCCGAAACCGAGTCGGAGTTCATCAAGGCCGAACTCGAGCGCTACATGGTGGCCAAACCCTGCCCGACCTGCGATGGCAAGCGCCTCAAGCCCGAGATCTTGGCGGTCAGCGTGGAAGGACAGAACATCTGGCAGGTCTCGACCTTGTCGATCACCGGCGCCTGCGAGTTTGTCGGCGGGCTGGCTGAACACCTCACCGAGCGCGAGCAGACCATCGCCCGCCAGGTCCTCAAAGAAATCTCGAACCGCTTGGGATTTTTGCTCGATGTCGGCCTTGACTACCTGACCCTGGACCGGACCAGCGCGTCCCTCTCGGGCGGTGAGGCCCAACGGATCCGCCTAGCCACCCAGATCGGCTCATCCCTTATGGGCGTTCTTTATATCCTGGATGAACCTTCGATCGGCCTGCATCAGCGCGACAACGCCAAATTGATCGCCACCCTCACGCGACTGCGCGATCTGGGCAACACGGTGCTGGTGGTCGAGCATGACGAGGAGACTATCCGCACCGCCGATTGGGTGGTGGACATCGGCCCGGGCGCCGGCGAGCACGGTGGCGAGATCATCGCCAATGGACCCTTGGAAGCGATCCTAGCCGAGCCGCGTTCGATCACCGGAGCCTATCTGCGCGGCGAGCGCGCGGTGCCGATACCGCCAACGCGCCGAATCGGCAGCGGCCAGTTCCTGCGCGTGAGCGGCGCCCGCGAGCACAACCTCAAAGGGCTGGAGGTATCTTTCCCCCTGGGCCGCTTTGTGGCGGTTACCGGGGTCTCAGGCTCGGGCAAGAGCACTCTGGTGTCAGACGTGCTGTATAAAGCCTTGGCGCGCGAGCTCAACGGCGCCCGTGAGAAGGCCGGTGACCACGATGCTCTCGAGGGGGTCGGCTCGCTCGACAAGATCATCGACATCGACCAGAGCCCCATCGGGCGGACACCGCGCTCGAATCCGGCCACTTACACCGGGTTGTTCGGCCCGATCCGCGAGCTGTTCGCCGGCACTCAGGAAGCGCGGGTGCGCGGCTATGGCCCCGGACGCTTCAGCTTCAATGTCAAGGGCGGCCGCTGCGAGCACTGCAAGGGCGATGGCATCCTCAAGATCGAGATGCAGTTCCTGCCCGATGTCTATGTGCCGTGCGAGGTCTGCAAGGGCAAGCGCTACAACCGCGAGGCCCTGGAGATCACCTATAAAGGCCACTCCATCGCCGACGTCCTGGAGATGACCATCGAGGAGGCCCTCGAATTCTTCAAGCCGGTGCCCGCGGTGAAAGCTAAGCTTCAAACGCTGTACGACGTGGGCTTGGGCTATGTCCATCTGGGCCAGCCGGCCACTACCCTGTCGGGCGGCGAGGCCCAGCGGGTGAAGTTGTCCACGGAGCTGTCCCGGCGGGCGACGGGGCGAACCCTCTACATCCTCGATGAGCCCACCACCGGGCTCCATATGGCCGACGTGGAGAAGCTGCTCGAAGTCCTACACCGGCTGGTGGACACCGGCAACACCGTGATCGTGATCGAGCACAACCTCGATGTCGTCAAGACCGCCGACTGGATCATCGATCTTGGGCCCGAGGGCGGTGAGCGGGGCGGCTATGTCATCGCCCAGGGGACGCCAGAGACCTTGGCTGCGACGGCGGATTCCGCCACCGGCGAGTATCTAGACCGGGTGCTGCGCGGCCAGCCATTGGTGCCGCTCTCGGCGGTCACCTTCTCGCATGGCGAGGATCGCAGGGCGCGGGCTGCTAAGACTTAGTTTCTTGCGGCCGCCTCAGCCCCAAAGCCGGACCTTTCCTGCTTGCGGCTCGGCGCAGGCAGACCTTGCAGTAGGCGCCGCTCTGGGACATTTCCGCCAGCTCCTCTTGGCTCGGAAGCGGCATATCCGGCGAGAACCCAGGAGCGTCAGGACCGGCCTGGTTTATCCATAGACCACAAGTGCTCACCCGGAGGCCCTGCGGTACGAGATGCGTTTTGCGGACCCCTTTGGGGTGCCAGGTCCGCAAACTGATTATCGCCTGCGTTTTGCGCAGCGGTTTAGAGCGCCATGTCCGCGTAATCGCCATGATTAAGCCGTCCGCGGGATGAACAGATCGACCGGCCCGCCCACGCGCCAGGTTTGGCGGCCGTCGGCGATCAGGCAGGGAGCGGTCTTTGGGTCGAAGTTGGGGTTGTGGCGCTTTATTTCGGCCTCGGTGTCCCAAAAGGCGATGCCGTGTCCATAGCGCAACTCCAGGAGTCCTTGCGCCACCAAGGCGGCCAATGCCACCTCGAGTTCGGAGCGTGCGTAGGCGGGGCTCGTCAAGGCTTCCTTGTCCAGGAGTCGCGTGCCCCGGGACAGCAGCCAGAACTCGGGCCCTGAGGCCGCCAGGATGCGGTCGATGAGCGAATCTTCGGACGAGGGGCCGTAGGCGCCCTTCCAGGCGTCGGCGAGAACGCGCACGGCGTAGCAGCAGTCCGCCCGTAGGATTTCCGCCTGCGCGCGGTCGGGGGCTTCATAGAACATGCGCAGGGCCGGCAGAGCCAGGCCGCTGTGCGGCCAGAGCAGGGTCTGCGGGTTGGCGACATCGAGGGGCAGGATGGCGCGCATGACCCCGGCCAGTAAATCTGCCTGCTTGCGGGGGCCGTACGGCACATCAAGGTCGATGATGAGGCGTCGGTGCCAGCGGCTCCGAGTGGGGGCGACGGCCAGTCCGCGCCAGGCCCGCAATCTGCCGAGCTCGGCGTTAAGATTTGAGATCGCCATGCTCATCAAGGCATTCTGGGAGACTGTCCCCGCCAAGTTGGCCGGCGGCTTGGAGCGGGCCTCGGGCGCCTCTAGGCCCAGACGCCAGAGCTGGTGACCAGGCTCGAAATGCCAGGGGACCCGTGGCCACTCTGCCGTGGGCGGCACACACTCGGACTGGATCGGAAAATCGTTCGACAGGACTCTGGGCCGGGGAGTCGGTGACATCGCGGATGAATCCTCGAGATTGGCGTTCGCGCATCAGTGGCTGTCGTCATATTAGCACAGGCGCCGAACGAGGGCAAGAGGCCGACCTCGATCTACTCGATGTGTCCTGGCGCGACAACGTGACGGTTTCCTGATCAGGTCTTCATCTCCGCAGTCTCTTCTTGCGATGCCGAGGGCGCGACGCTTGGGTCTTCTAGGCGCAAATGTCTGCGCAGCACCACGACGGCCCCGCCGACCCCGGCGAGGGCACTGATCAGGCCATTGAAGACCAGGGCCGCCGGCACGCCCAAGGCGCCACCGATGGTGCCGGTCAGGCCGTTGCCGATGGGTGTGGTGCCGGAGAAGGTCATGGCATAGACGCCCATCACCCGCCCGCGTAAAGGCCCAGGTGTGGCGGTCTGGACGATGGAGTTGGCGCTGACCGCAGTAATGATGGAGCCCAAGCCCGCGAAGAAGGCGGCGACCAGGGCCACTATATAGGAAGAGGTAGCGGCCAGGGCCAGCTCGGCCACCCCAAAGACCAGAGCGCCACCGACCAGCAGACGCAAGCGTGGGCGCGCGAGAGCTGCAGCGGCGACCGCACTGACCAAGGCGCCCGCCCCTATGGCCGAGTACAGACCGCCGAGGCCCTCCGGGCCGGCATGCAAGATCCCGGCGGCATATACCGGCAGGACGACATTGAAGTTCATGCCGAAGGTCGCCACCAGCCCGACCACGACCAGGGCTAACGCCACCGTAGGGGTAGCGGCGATATAACGCAGGCCCACGGTCAAGTTGGCCCGGACCTCGCCGGCCGAACGTGGCCGCGCCAGACGCTCAGAGGCGTGGAGCTCGTCTTCGCGCATGGCCAGCAAGCACAGCACCACCGCGCCATACGAGAGGCCATTGAGGGCGAAGCAGAGGCCAGTGCCGATGGCGGCGATCAGGAGCCCACCGATGGCCGGCCCGACCACCCGGGCGCTGTTGAAAACAGCGGAGTTGAGGGCAATGGCGTTGGGTAGATCCTCGGGTCCGGCCATTTCCGACACGAAGGCCTGGCGGGTGGGCATATCCAGGGAGTTGACCAGGCCCAGGGCGAAACCTAGGACCAAGATGTGCCATATCTGTACTGTGCCGGAAAAGACCAGCGCGGCCAAGATCAAGGCGAGCAGACCGGAAGCAGCCTGGGTGGCGATCACGGTGTTCCGCTTGGGCAGGACGTCGGCGATGATTCCGCCGAAGAGCCCCAGCACCAGCATGGGGGTAAACTGGCAGATCCCGAGCAGGCCGAGGTAGCCGATGGCGGCCGATGGTCCGACCAAGGTGATCAGCAGCCAGCCCTGGGCCACCGACTGCATCCAGGTGCCGGTGACTGAGATGAGTTGGCCAAAGAAGAAGAGGCGGAAGTTGCGGTGGGCCAGCGCCCGCACGGCGACACCCAGTCGGGCCTTGGCGGGAGGGATCATAAGGCTTCTCGTTCAAGAATCTTGGACGGCGCCTGATTCGAAGCAGGCGGCCATCAGGCGACTCCGAGTGATCTCGGTGATATTTTCAACCCCTTGATTCTGGGCCAGACAGGGGTCCTGTCAAACGCGCGGCCCCGTTTCGGAGTCGGCGATCAGTCGGCGATCAGATGGAGTTGGGCCTTGGCCCGTTCTGGGCGCTGGCTCTAGGTCTTCCTGGTTGTCTGGCGGGGCTTGGAGATGTCCGACAGGCTGCGTGTGGGCATCAGCATGTCATAGATCACGACCAGGTCGCATTTGCGACATCTGGCCACCCTGGAGGTGTCCACCATGCCTCTAGCGAAAGACCCGAGATCGTGCCCCAGGAGCTTGGTGTGCTGGCGCGCGAGCGCTTCGACGCGGCGGGATTCCTCGATCTGTGGCTGCATAGTGGTAGCTCCTTTTATCTTTAGACACTGCTTAGTCGTTGATGATGACCTTGGCGAAGGCGCCATAGCCGGTGGTGGAGTTCTGGTCGTGCTTGTAGACCCGGTCTGAAAGCGTCGAGGCCCGGGCCAGGATCTGCCAGGCACCAGCGCGCCAATGGGCCACCAGCACCGTGTTACCCTTGGCAAAGACGGAGATCTTGTCGTGCTCGACCACGACTTTGCCCGCTTCGACCTGCGTCCAATGGCGAGCGGTGGGCGGGCCGCCGCCCTCCTCATCGACGAACTTCACGAAGATAGACATCGCGGCTCTCCTTTTGACGGCGTTTTTATGGTGCCCCCACTTCTGGGAAGACCCTTCTTAGCTCCGAGCTTGTCTAACGGGAATCGCTCGTCAAGTCCGGCCTGTTCGCGCCGCTCTAGCGGCGCACTCCTGCCAAAATCTCCGGGAAGATGACCCGCGCCTCTCCGTCGCGCAGGTGGAACCAGAAGCTCACCCCGTCTTTCTCGAACATCAGGGCCTTATGCCTCGCCTTGGGGCGGCACGGGGTGCTCCCACCCTCGCACCAGCCAAAGGCGTGCGCCCGCAAAATGGCGCCCGCGGCGATCAGGTTTGCCGTCCGGCACGGGCCGACCAGCAAGTCGGCGGGCGAGCCGGCGCGCCAGGCCTGCCAGTCGAAAAGACTCGAATCGAGCTTCTCGATCACTGGCGATCATCCAAGGGGGCGCTGGCGGCCTGTTCTTGGCGTCGCGCGGCGACCGCGTTGTTGTAAGCCACGCAGACGTCCAGGCAGTTGCGCCCGCAGATGATGTCCTCGTGGGTGTCGTGGCTCGCCGACCAAGCGGCCCTAGCGGCCCGCATGTCGGGCCCGACCGGCCCGATCGAATCCCCACCCTCGCGCAGGTAGATGATGCAGGGATAGTGCTGGCCCTCGCAGACCGCCGCATCGTCGAGGACCAGGCCGCAACGGTTTGAGTCAGTCTCAGACAAGCCGCGGACCGGCGCACCCGCACGCAAGTTGTCGATGCGGTAGCGCAGGATCGGCAGGCGCGCCAGCAGGGCGGGATCGACCACCACTGTGCCCAGGCGGTCGCCATCTTGCGCCGCCGGGATGATGCGCACATCAGCCACGCCGAGGTCGGCGGCAAAGGCGATGATGTCGTTGATGCGCGGCGCATTGTCTTGCGTCAGCACCACCCCGACCGTGAGGTAAGTCTGGTCCGACAAGGCCCGGATGTTGGCCACGACCCGATTCCAGGCTCCCTTGACCCCGCCGGCCATCCGGTCACCATCTTCCGCGCAGCAGTCATCCAATGAGATCGACAGGTCATTGACCCCTGCATCGATCAGCTCGAGATAGCGATGCAGTGGGAAGGAACCGTTGGATGAGATAGCGATGCGCTCCACTCCGCCGGCCGCGGCTGCGCGCACGAGAGTATCGAGACCTTTATATAGCAGGGGTTCGCCGCCCGAGAGTCGCAGGGCGTAGAGACCATCATCGGTCCACAGGCGGATGATCTCTAAGGCATTGACGAGGGAGACGTCTTTGCCGCCCACGCCCCGGCAATAAGGGCAGTGGAAGTTGCAACGGGCGGTCAACAGCAACTCGGCCCGCATCATCCGCGAGTTGACCGACGAGCTTGCTACCCGCGCTTCGGACAAGGTGTAGAAGCCGATATCTTCCAAACGCATAGTCGTTTCCTTGTTCTAAGTTCTCGGGGCACCGACTAACCTAAAGTCTGTGCGTTCCTGTGTGCTGACAGAGCAGATACTACGCGTTCGGTAGGTGGATGTCCAGTACATCCGGTCACAAAGGCGAGAGGTTAGTTTGCGTCCAAGGTCAAATGGTACTTATTCCGGGGCCGGTTGCCCCTATTTTCCGCTTGACGCCACCTTGCTCGCGAACCTTTCGTCAGATAAGATAAGGAGGGACAGACTGGCCGTTCGGCGGTTTCGACCCGGAGAGGTGTTGATCTTTAGGAATGAAGCCTTCGCGACAACTCGACCACCCGATCTTTTTGGCGGCCTTTTTAATCGTGGTCGCCGGGTTCCTGGGCGTCCTGTGTGTAACCTTCCCCTTGTGGCCAGAAATCGGCATTGGCGAGGGGCCCACCAGGCTCATAGTGGGCCTGGCTTTTTGGACTGTCCTCGTTCTGTTTGCCTCTGCCGTGGTGGTGCATATGAACATCGGGACATCTTTCGATCTAGGAACAGCCCCTCTGCTGGCCGCTACGGCCCTGGGCGGTCCTTTGGCCGGCATCTTCGTCGGGCTCTTCGGCACCTTCCAGCCCCGTGAATTGCGGCGGGAGATCCCCATCTATGCCGTGTTGGCCAATCACCTCTGTATCGCCTTGCTGGCGGCGACGGCGGGTCTGGTCATGGGGGCCTTGGGTTTTCGCAGCGCGAGCCCAACTTGGGGATTGATTATCAGTGGGGCCGGAGGTCTTGCGCAGATGGTGGTCAACAAGATCGCTACGACAATAACTTACTGGTGCCGCAATAGCGGCAACGCCCTCCCGGGGTTAGTCCACGACGTGCCGACCGAGATGAGCACTATGGCCGTCGGGGCTGTGATGGCGCAAATGTGCTTGCGCGCCGGGGCCTGGACGGCCCTGCTGTTCGCCCCACTGCTGGTGGTCGTGCGCGATGCCCTGGTCTCCTCGCAATTGAGCTCGAGCAACACCGCCCTGGAAGCGGCCGTCCGCACCGACCCGCTCACAGGCTTGGGCAACCGCCTCCGACTCAACGAGGACCTGTCCATCTTAGCCGCGTCGTTGTCCCGCTCCGGACGCATCGCGGCCGTGATCATCCTGGACTTGGACCACTTCAAGCTACTCAATGACCTGTCTGGACACCTGTCCGGCGACGAGGCCCTGCGCGGCATTGCGGCGGCATTGCGCGCTGGCAGTCGGGCGTCCGACCGGCTTTATCGCTATGGCGGGGAGGAGTTCCTGGTGTTGACCGAGGATGCCGATCTGGCCGGCGCAGAAATCCTGGCGTCACGCCTGGTGGAGGCCGTGGAGCAGGCCGGGATCCCCCATCCGGGTAATGCGCCCTATAATGTCGTCACCGCCAGCGCTGGCTTTGCCCTGATCGAACCCGGATCCGGGGATCCCGCGCAGATGGACGCGGCCCTGCGGACCGCCGACGCTGCCCTGTATGCCGCCAAGGCGGCCGGGCGCAACCAGGTCAGTGGCCTGGCGGCATAGGAGACCGTTCGCAACTTTCCTGTCTACAAAATGCCGGCGCTTTAGTGATAGGCGACGACTCTGACCTGGTCGGCCGAGAGCAGGGTGGCCGCCGGCAGCCCGTCGAGTTTGATCCGCAGCAGTCCGCCGGTCCGGCCCAAGACCTTGCCCCGGGCGCCCGGTGGCATCGGGGTGGCCTTGCGCCCGCGGACGTAAACTGTGGGCTTGACCGTCTCAATAATGGCACCAATCGGTATGGCCCAAGTCGCAGAGACATTGCCAGTGCCCGCGCGCCGCGCGCCTAGCCGCATTTCTACGCGCCATTTGTACACCGGGGAGCCAAAACGCCCATAGGCCAGACGCGCCTCATCCACGACGCCGAGCCTCTCGAGGCCGAGTATGCGCGTGCCGATGAAGCCCTCGTCATAGGCCTCTTGGCGGGCGGACTTTTTGGCCCTGGTCTCGTCGGGCTCGAAGACGGTGTAGATTTTGGTCTCTGGATCCATAAACCCCTCGCAGCCATCGGGATGTACGGCTTTTAGTTATTAGCCCGGACAACGATCGGTCGGCCGGCCAAAGCTCCAGTGAACATTGCTCTTGTTGGCGGCGATGGCGGCGCGCAGATGCGAGCGACCGCCCCGAAGGCACCAACCGTCTTGCACCCGGTACAGGGTGGTGCCGCCATCGTCACTGGCGGAGAACGTGCCCTCCCAGGTGATCTCATGACCGCCAAAGGCGGCCAGATGTTCCGCCTGCGCCCGCATGTTGGCAAGATTGCGCTTCTGAGCAGCGTTGAGCCTCGGTGCGCTGGCCATGGGTTATTTCCTTGTTTAGCTAGATCGTCCCGTTATTTGGTGTCGGTGAAGGCCTGGCTGGGGGCGGTGGCGTCAAAGGCTAAAGCTGTGAACCCTTCGACCAGGTACCAGAAGGCGTCGTATCGGGTGGGCGGCGGGGCGCCGACCACCCGCGTCGAGCGCGGGCCGGTGGCGATGACTTTCACCGCCGGATGGTCTTCTACCCGGAGGGTGAAAACATGGGCGACTGGGTCAAAGATCGCCCGAGCCGTCCCATGCTCCACGCTGACGCCTGGGTTGTCATGCGCGCCGCGGGCCAGGGCCCAGCCCACATACTTTGGATCGGTGCGCGCCGAAAGATTAAGTTTCATCAAATCCTCCAGAGCTTGGCGTCACATTATCATCATTGTCAGAGTGTCCGCTTTGATCATGGCTCATTTTGGTGCTGGCGCTGGGCCCGTCAAATCCCGGGGGCGGCGCCGACCATCCGCGTCCCCGGAAGAAAGCGGTTGGGGCCAGTCAGCAGGAGTATCCAAGACAGACTCTCCGCTTAAACCCAAGATCCCCGGCTCGAGCTTGCGAGCCGGGGATCTTGAAGAGGTTCTTGCGCCGACGAAGCCGGCGCGCCTACATCGCCCATCTGCGCAAGACCGCCGATGACGTCGACGCCGGCGTCGGGCCGACGGCAGCCTCTTGGGCTTCGCAGCCCAAGTCCGTGCAGCGGGCCTTCGCGCAGGCCCTGCG
>Ga0182027_10002981_pt1 | contig 27129 bp, 24 predicted proteins | sample 712E1DmetaG_FD_121300 | JGI IMG/M metagenome (GOLD analysis project Ga0182027, IMG submission 121300) | Permafrost microbial communities from Stordalen Mire, Sweden - 712E1D metaG (Illumina Assembly) | ecosystem: Environmental > Terrestrial > Soil > Wetlands > Permafrost | place: Sweden...
ACTCGTCGGCGGCACTTTGCACATCGCGCTGGCTAAGAGCCTCATAGATTGCTTTAACATCTTTTTTATTGAGGGCCATGCCACGAATGTCCCGGTCGTAAATATAGCTTTCCGCTATTGCCTTCTCAAAAATGGATGGGTTCGAGGTCATCCCCCGTAGTCCATCCTCTTTGATCAAACGTCGAAGCCTACCGCTGGTGATCAGATCTCGCCGGATGTAATCGAGCCAGATGGACTGGCCGAGCACTTCTATTTTTTTTAAAGGATTCTCTTTCATTATTTTGCCCCTGCTATTTGATTTGATGAAAACCACACAAAATTGCAGATTCTTTGTTCATATCCATTTCAGGTCATACCTCCACACCTTTTACGCATTTTCATTCCCTGTGGATTTCATTTTTCCTGGGAACTGAGTTTATTATATAACCAGGCAAAAATTGCGCCGCCTATTAAACCATCGAAAAAAGCCCAGACCAAGCCTACCAGGCTGCCTATGGGAGTAATGCTGTACCCTATGTAGGCGCTGCTTATAAGCGTCGGCGCTCCCGATGCTTTTCCTATAATTATCATCCACCATGTACCGAAAAACAAACCAAAGCCCCATAAAAGCCCAAATGCCAGTCCGAAAGCCTTTGTGTTAAGTTTCATAGCACATCCTCCTTTTTTATCATTCCAGCGCCGCAACTTTTTCCAGGCGGCGTTGGAAACGTTTTGTACCGAGATATTTTTCCTTGAGAAATTTTTTTTGACCAGTTCCCATGCGAGCGTATGGCCGACCGCAAAGCTGCCCAGGCAGATCACGTTCAGGTCGTCCTCGATCCCTTGACGTGCCGAGAAAGTCTCATGGATGCCACTTCTACATTCCAAGGAGGTATCGGTACATTAACTTCAGTTGATAGAATAAGTTTGGGCGGTGTTTTTTGAGCGCCGAATATTTTGACCAGGTGCTTCATTGATCTATCAATTTCTATAAGATTATTTGCCGAGATTTCCTCTAATCCGGAAACAAGTAATCCCTGAGCGACTTCCGGGGCTGATTTTACCAGATCATTTCCTTTAGCTGTCAATTCAATCCATACAACGCGGCGATCGTCTTTAGAGGGGCGTCTTTTAACTAAATCCTGTTTTTCTAAAAGATCAACAATGCCAATAACAGAAATAGGGTGAAGATATAGCTTATTGGCAAGATCTGAAATGTTAATCGGTGACCTTTCATTAATTGTTTTTATTGCCCAAAGTTGAGGACCAGTTAATCCGGTTTCTCTTTCAACTTTCTTGGATTGCTCATTTAAAATTTGGAATACTCGCCGCAAATTGTCGATAATATTTGATATAATTGGTTTTTTATCACGCATGCCATTGGCCTGCATCTGTATGTAGATATTAATCAACAATAGAATCACCCCTACGACAACCAAAACAATTAATACTTGAAGCAACGACATAATATTTCTCCTTTCATGCTGCATATTGAATTCGTTATCGAACGCATTACCCGTAGCGAGCTTTCGGGTAAGGAAGTAAATACTGAATGATATTGATCCCTAAGAATTAAAGATTCTTAGCTGCTCACCGCGGAGAGCTTCTGTTATCCAATTGCTTAATGTGGTAGCATACACAGTTATTTCATTATGACGATACGTAACATAGAGGCAATTAGCAACGATAGTTAACTGTAAGTTTATCAGTATGTAAATCCTATCTCCTAAGTTTGGACGTTAAGATGTTATTCTTTCCTAAAGGGCGGGCATTCCTCAAGACACCCTGCCTCACCTTTTCTTTTGTACCATTTTAGCTTTTTTCCCATAGCCCAGTTCAGAGATTCGAAGACAACAATTCATTTGTATGATAAAAAGGATCATGAAACTGGTATAGCAAGTAGTCTGCCACTCGCCGAAGGAGAATAAGCGATATAGATTAATCCTTTTAAAACCGTATATTAGATTAACAGGAGATAACAACAGAGAAGTATGAAATGGTTCGCTTGGCCTCAGTATTTGGTGGAACCTCAGCGTATTGAAGAATACTTTAACGGGATGTGGACGGTTTAATCTGGTTCTTTTGTCTGTGGCCGGACTATACCGAGTTTATGCATCCTAGCGCTTAAGGCATTCGGGTGGAACCCCCTTGGATCGCCGCGGCCCCGCGTCCTCTGGAAGTGCCACTGGGGTGCCAATTTTCTATCATGTTTCCCCCGGGCATTGATCGCCAGGTAGGCTTTTTGCTTTCAATATCTGCCTAAAGCTTATTCTTCATCTTCAAAGCATCCTCAAATTTCTTCCTCATCTCCTTATCATTTACTTCCTTATCTAACGATCAGGCAAAGTCAGTCCTCAGACATTCATAGCTGCTTGCTTATTCTCTTCCTGTCATTTATGCTTATCATTATTTTCTATATTAGCGTCTTTCGGTAAATTAACTTCAGTTGATAGAATAAGTTTGGGTGGTGTTTTTTGAGCGCCGAATATTTTGACCAGGTGCTTCATTGATCTATCAATTTCCATAAGATTATTTGCCGAGATTTCCTCTAATCCGGAAACAAGTAATCCCTGAGCGACTTCCGGGGCTGATTTTACCAAATCATTTCCTTTAGCTGTCAATTCAATCCATACAACGCGGCGATCGTCTTTAGACCGGCGTCTTTTAACTAAATTTTGTTTTTCTAAACGATCAATAATGCCAATAACGGTGGTGGGGTGAAGATATAGCTTATTGGCGAGATCTGAAACGTTTATCGGTGATCTTTCATTAATTGTTTTTATTGCCCAAAGTTGAGGACCAGTTAATCCGGTTTCTCTTTCAACTTTCTTGGATTGCTCATTTAAAATTTGGAATACTCGTCGCAAATTGTCGATAATATTTGAGATAATTGGCTTTTTATCGCGCATGGCGCCCCCTTAAAAAAGTTCTTGCAAATTCGTAATAACTAATATAGTGTGTACACACATCATAGGTATACATAGCATTAGCATGATAGAATGTAAAAGTAAAGAAAAATATCGTCCGGAAGTTAATTTAATGATATTTTCACAAAAGTATATTTTGATCACGTTTATTATTTTCTGTGTGCTATTATATAGTTCGTCGGCCAACGGACAGAAACTCATTTCTCATCTAAAAGGTAAGTGGTTCGGAACGTTGCCGTTTCGGGCGACTTCCACTGGCTTTACTTCATTAAAGAATTCAATAAGCATCAATATTTTAGAGCAGATGTGATGTCATGCAACTAAATAATTTAGAATACATAACTAATTTCACCATAGCCAAAATTCTCCGAATTCTTTGCTCGATGAATCTAACAAGAGGAGGCCTGATAATAATATTAATTTCTATTTTCTATTTTATATTCCGTTCGTTTATCAACAATTTTTTAACTCCCATTTTGCGGCAGGAGCGGTGAAGAAAGATGATGAATTAAAACAGAGATATTTATTATCTCTGCAATAAATATAATAAATTATAAAGGAGGCAAGTTGTAAAAATGAGAAAAGCGATTATTTTTATGGGTTTGATTGTTTTTGTTTTAGCTTATGCTGGATGTGCGCAAAAACAATTAACAAAAAGTGAGGGAACTGCTTCTACTCAAAAAGAACAAGCAATGCAGAAACAGGCAGGGTCACAGATGACGGCTAGTCTGAAGGACATCAATTTTGATTTCGACAAATCTAACATCCGTCCGGGAGACGGTAAAATTCTTTCAGGTCACGCCAATTACCTTTTGAAAAATAAGAAAGTTAAAATCGTCATCGAAGGAAATTGCGACGAGAGAGGAACCGTGGAATATAATTTAGCGCTGGGTGACAGGCGAGCAATAGAAGCAAAGAAATATCTGGTTAAGTCCGGCGTAGACAAAAAGAGGATAAAAACAATTAGCTACGGCAAGAAGAATCCTCTTGATCCTGCGCATAATGAGGAAGCATGGGCAAAAAACAGAAATGATCATTTCGTTGTTGAATGATAGATGTGTTGAAATAACCATCGATCCACTGTCAGTAAAAAAATAAAAATGAGTGCATATGCTTTTAAACATATTTCTCGATAAATTACTGAGTAGAATCTTATATCCTCCTTCTCAGTCGTTTCGAGAGACTACGAAACGATAGCTGATTTCATGGCCCCGGAGTGGTGCCCGGGGCTATGAAATTCCTTCTTTATTAAGGTCTTCAAGAAATACTGTTTGAAAGAAAGTATGCAAGTCAAAATTGCCAAATGCTTGAGTATAGGAAGTACTGATTAAGTTTCGGGCTTATAACTGACAATTAAGTCAAATCTTTCATATGGGATTTAAAAAAGCGATGAATTAGAGAAAGCAGGATTATGCTGATAATGACTGCAATAAATACATCTAAAGATATACCTGTCATTGCAACCCCAAGAGCGGTACCGGCCGCGGGTGGATGTTCCGTATCTGTAACTACCATTGTGAATATTGTAGCTCCGACGGCAAGTGAATATATAATAATGGAATATATTAAAGCCGGCTGCGGAATTAAAGAAAACAAAAATCCGTATAGAAGACCGACCAACTGACCTCCTATTACATTTCTGGCCTGGGCAGTTATGTTATCAGGCATTGCAAATACGATAAAAGCGGTAGCGCCGATTGATGCTATTATTACTGCATTCTGTAAGCTCAAGAAATAAAGAACGATAAAAACAGATAAAGTAGCGAGGATACTTTGCAGCACATAATACCTCCAAAATTGCCTCCATTCATCAACCATTTTTTTGAAAGATTTTCTCATATGCTGACCTGTACCTGATATTGATACCACATATTAAATTAGAGTTCAGTAGTTTTCTGATTATTACAGATTGAAAGAAAGCATGTCCTTGAAAAATCCTGAATGCTCACTTTCAGGAAGAAGTGCTTACTGACTACACCTACTACTGTTCAGCAGTCATCATTCATAAAAACTGAGGATTACGGATTGAAAGAAAGTACCGGCATGTACTAATAGCACGGTATTTGAGCCATGTCTGTCTGGATGTGCTGTTTAGGCCTTGGATTCCACAGCATTCAACATAACGGTTAACTCTTTAGGCTCTGGAATTGAAAATCATCCTCGTTATTTGCGTTCTTGTTTTTCAACCGATTTCACCTTGGCATGAGCTTCCCGCACCTGCTGTGCAGCCGTAGCAGTAATTTCCTGTGACGATACGGCGGTGAGCCAGTTTTGCCAAGTCAAAGACCGAAATGTGATCCGGTGCACCGAGGTTTACCGTCATTTCAAGGACCTGGTCGAAATCACAGTCATAAAGTTTCCCGTCCCAAGCGACGGAGAGGGTTGTCCGGCACATAACATTCTCCAGGGTCGCAGGGTTAAAGGCTTGGACCAGAGTCATCATGTAGTCTTCGTAATTGTCGGACATCTGTAAATAGGACAAAAATCGGCCGATGGGCATATTGGTAATGCAGAAAAGCTTATTGAAGACGATACCGTATTTTTCCTTGAGGATCTGACGATAGTGGCCTTCTAGGTTTTCCTGCTTTCCCGGCAGATAGGCCCCAGCGGGATTGTGGACCAGATTCAAGATGAGACCGCTATTCTGCCTTCCGTAGCCCCTTTCGTTGAGCTTCCGTAAGACCTCGATCAGGTTCGAGAAAACACCTTTGGGGGTATGTCAATGGATTTTATTGGACGGTGTTAGACAAATAGACAAAAGAAAACCCGCGGTGGTAGCGGGTTTCTATGACTTTATTGGACGTCTTTGGATTTTGTTCTGGTGGAGGCGGCGGGAGTCGAACCCGCGTCCGAAAACCTTCCGCTGGAGAATCTACGTACATAGCCTTCGTTTTAGAACCTTCACGCTTGGATTGCTCCCTAAGGCCGGATCGCACCGCGCTATCCTGAAAGTGTTTCGCCGCCCTCCCCCAGGCAAGAAGTTTGGCTATCCTGTCTAAATGACGTCCTTACAAAGCCAACAGGAAAACCGTGCAGGACGTTAGCCGACTTAAGCGGCTAAGGCGTAATCGTAGTTGTCTGCGATTATATGTTTCCTACCTGTTTAACGAGGCCTGTAGGAACCTCGGTACGCATCTACAACTTCAAATGTCCCCGTCGAAACCGTGACGCCCCCAATGTTTACTTGACTATAATATATTAATTTATCACTAATTTGTCAAAGGAAACAAAATTAACAATTGTCTTAAAAGAACCTTACCCGAAATATTCTCCCTACTTTAACTTAGTCTTTTATGTTTTATAAACGTACCGTTATCGTATTCTTCGAAGGCAATCTGCAATTCTTGCTGTGTGTTCATTACAATAGGGCCGTACCAGGCAACAGGTTCACCGATGGGTTTACCGGAGATTAAAAGAAAACGAACAGGTTCGTCTTTTGTGGAAACAACTACCTTTTCTCCATCATCGAATAAAACAAGATTTCCGTTTGTTAAATACGCGTCTCTATGGATGTCGAAATAGTTTACCCCTTCGACTTCATAGACAAACGGATTACTTTCCTTACAGAAATTAGCCTTGCCTTCGATAATATAGGCAAAAACTGTGTGCCCTGGTTTGGTCGGATAAGTAAATTCTGTTTTAGCTGGAATCGTAACATCACAATAGAAAGGGTCGGTAATGATATCATGGACAGGTCCCTTTGTTCCCTCAATTTCGCCGCAAATGATTTTGATTTTCACACTGTCGCTTGTGGAAATTTCCGGGATTTGGCTACTTTTTACGTCACGATAACGAGGCTGCATCATCTTATGCGATGCCGGAAGATTTGCCCAAAGCTGAAATCCTCCCATATAGTCTGTTTTATCGCCTTTGGGCATTTCCTGATGGATGATGCCGCTGCCGGCAGTCATCCATTGCACATCTCCGGGACCGATCACACCTTTATTCCCCATGCTGTCTCCGTGTTCGACATTTCCGCCCAGCATATAAGTGATTGTTTCAATCCCCCGATGCGGATGCCAGGGGAATCCTTTAAGGTAATGGCCGGGATTGCCGGATCGAAAATCGTCCAGTAATAAAAACGGATCCAACATCGGAACTTCACTAAAACCGAAAGCCCGCTTTAAATGAACGCCGGCTCCTTCCAGAGTTGGTTTGCTTTTGATGACTTTCCGTATCTTTCTGCATTTCATCATCATGCCTCTTTTATATCAATTTATAGTCTTTAATATTCCTCAATCCATTTAATTTTGTTTTCTTGTTAAACTTTTATCAGCTTTGATTTGAAGTCGCGGGCGATGTCGCGGCGCTCTTCTCGCTTTTTGATATCCTCACGGCGGTCGTACAATTTTTTGCCCTTGCCGACGCCGATTTCCACCTTGACTTTGTCGTTTTTAAAATAAAGCTTTAGTGGAATCAACGCCAAACCTTTTTCCCGCGATTTGCCGTAGAGTTTACTGATTTCCCTTTTATGCAGCAGAAGTTTACGCGTCCGCAGGGGATCGTGATTATAACGGTTGCCGTGGTCATAGTGACCGATATGCAATTCTCGCAGAAATAATTCCTCGTCATTGACCAGAGCGTAACTGTCTTTAAGGTTCGCCTTGCCGGCGCGTAGCGCCTTAACTTCCGTACCGGTCAGGACCATTCCTGCTTCGTAAGTATCCGTTATGTCATAGTAGCGGCGCGCCGTCTTGTTGGAAGCAATCAGTTTTTGTGCTGTATTTTCTTTAGCCATAGTTAATTTTTACATTAAACTTCAGATATTTCTACCTCTTTTTTGATAAAGGCAATAAATAATCCGGTTTTACATGGCTCATGGCTTTAAAAATATTATCCCGAATATCTTTATTCTCCTTGGCCAACTCATTCAAAAGGTTTTTCACGTACATCCTTCTTGATTTTCTGCTTGTCGGACAATCATTTTCCACCGTAGGAAATTGCCTCTCTCTGCTGTATTTTTTTATCAGTTCCTCCCCCAGATACGCCAGCGGCCGGATAATATGCAGTTTACCGCCAAAAATCTTCTGATTAGGCACCATTGTACTGATTTCCCGGCCATAGAACATGTTAATCAGCAATGTTTCGATGATGTCATCGCGGTGATGAGCGAAGGCAATTTTATTGCAGCCTTCAGCGGCGGCAATTTCAAAAATTCTTTTACGGCGCAGCCGCGAACATAAAAAACAAGGATTTTTTCTATTATAATCACTATGCGCCAAAAGGCCTATATCCGTTTTTTCCATCACATACCGGTAATTATTTTCCTGCAGATATTTTTCTAGTGTATCGTAGCCGCTGTAAGAAATATCGAAGCCCATGTCAATATTGACGGCAAGAAAGGAAAACTTCGGAGTAAATATCATCGGCGAATCCAGTAAATCCAAGAGTGCAAAGCTGTCCGCCCCTCCGGATACGCCGATAAGCAACCTATCCCCTTCTTCAATCATCTGGAAATCCAAAATGGCCTTTTCCATCCATTTTTTCAAGTGGCGAAAAAGTTTAGTGTTTTTATCTTTTTTAGCGCTATCCATTCGTAAAAACCACCTGTTGATTTGGAAATGATATTTTTCAGGAATCTATTTATCTGACTTTTCAGCGAGAATCAAGAGACTTCAATTATCGGCTTGAAATACCGCGCGCGCTTTGCTATAGAAGCAAAAAAAAAGGAGTTCTTATGCCGGAAATTATCAATATTCATGCCCGAGAAATTCTTGATTCCCGAGGAAAACCAACAGTTGAAGCCGAAGTCACCACCGTATCAGGTATTATGGGTAGAGCGGCTGTTCCTTCCGGAGCTTCCACCGGCGAACATGAAATGCTGGAGCTGCGCGATGGCAACAAAAAAAGGTATAACGGCCTGGGTGTGGAAACTGCCGTAAAAAATATTATTCATAAAATCGGCCCGGAAATAATCGGTATGGATTGCCGCCGTCAGCGTGATATTGACCAGGCCATGATTGAATTAGACGGAACAGCCAATAAAGGCAAACTCGGAGCCAACGCGATTCTGGCCGTCTCTATGGCTTGCGCCAAAGCGGCGGCGGAAATATCAGGACTCCCCCTTTACAGATATTTGGGCGGAGTCAACGCCAAAGACCTGCCTGTGCCGCAGTCCAATATTTTAAACGGTGGACAGCATGCCGACAATAATGTGGACATTCAGGAGTTCATGATTATGCCCGTGGGCGCGCCCAATTTTAAAGAAGCCATCAGAATGAACTCGGAAGTTTTTCACTCTTTGAAAGCAGTGCTCAAAGGCAAAGGTTATAATACCTCTGTCGGCGATGAAGGAGGGTTTGCTCCTAATTTGAAATCCAACGAAGAAGCTCTCTCGCTCATTATGACGGCTATCGAAAAAGCTAATTACCGTCCGGGACAAGATATTATGATCGCGCTGGATCCAGCGGCCAGTTCCTTTTTCTCCAAAGGCAAATATATTTTGTCCGCGGAAAAGAAACCGCAAAAATCGGCCGAAGAAATGGTTAAGTTTTACGCCGGCCTCGTCCAAAAATATCCGATTATTTCCATTGAAGACGGGTTGGCGGAAGATGACTGGGCCGGCTGGAAACTTTTAACCGATGAACTAGGCTCTAAAATCCAAATTGTCGGCGACGATATTTTCGTAACGAACATAAAACGCCTCGAAAAAGGCATTTCCCTGGGCGTGGCTAATTCCGTTTTAATTAAACTCAACCAGATTGGAACACTGACAGAATCACTGGAAACAATTGAACGCGCCAAGGAAGCGGACTACACTTGCGTGGTATCCCACCGCTCCGGTGAGACCGAAGATACCTTCATGGCTGATGTGGCCGTAGCCACCAATTGCGGCCAGATTAAAAGCGGCTCGCTTTCGCGATCGGAGCGGCTGGCCAAATACAATCAGCTTTTGCGCATTGAAGAAGAATTGGGTGACGCGGCAAATTACCGCGGCAAAGCGGCATTTTACAGTATCAAAAAGAAGGCAAACACCGGCAAGAAAACATAATCAATAAAATTTTACACTACAACAATTTGAAGAGGCGGCGGCGCAGTACTTCCATTTCCGCCATGTTTTCGTTCAGGGCATAAGAAATTTCTTTCTTACCGCCTTTTTCCTCTTTTAATATTCTGGTTATAAGTTCCGCTTCTTCCAGGAATCTGATGACATTGATATAGTTTGATTGAGAGAGAGCCTCCGAACGTAAAACTTCACCCTTGCGATAGAGCCTGTCTCCAAGAGATCTGATTTTTTTCAGCCAATCCTTTTCTTCTACTGGACTTTTCTTTAAATACGAGCAACTTCTAATGACCACCCAGTATGCTTCTAAATAATTGTGAATCAATCCGGCGAAAGGTTTCAATTTTACCCTGCCCCTTCCTTTTACTTCTATCCAAACCTGGTCTTTACGCTCTTCGGGCTTGATCATTTTTCTGCTATATAAATAAGCGAGCACGTTATTTACTTCATCCACATCATCTTTGGTCTCATCGAAAATAAACTCATTCCACAAAAGCCGCTTGAGAAACTTATAATCTCCCATAATCCGGTCCAGCGACATCACGTCTTCATTGCTTTTTACCATGGAGGTAGCGACAAAACATAAAGGCACAAAGAAATGCAATATGTTGTTTTTATAATACTCCAAATAGAGCCTTTTTTCGTCATCCAGCGAATAAACTATCTCCTGCATTTCTTCCACTTCACCTTCGTCAGCTTCAATTTTCGTGATGATTTCCGATTGCGTAAAAATATTGAGGGCATCAGCTATCGCCTTTTCCCGATAAGCAAAAGTCGCGGCAAATTTGACTTTCTTCATCGACAGGTATTCATAGAATTCATTCAAAATATCCAGCAACTCACCATGAGATATCCCCCGGCGGTCATGGCTCAAAATCACGGCGGCAACAAGGGAAAAAGGCGTGACTACAGAAACTTTATTAATTTCCAAAACTATTTCATAGCCGATTCTTCGATAAAGGCTTTGTCGTTCATCCAGAGTCATTTGACCTATTTGCTTTTCCTGGGCTTCCAAATACGATTTCATAATAATCGGCTCGCCGATGTTTACATAAACCCGGCCATAGCGCTTGCGCAATATTTTGCTGGTCTTGATTATTTCGGTTGTGTTTTCCGAAGACTTGGGCGCACCGGCCAGCTCTTTAAGATATGATTTTTCTTCTATAACGCGGTCATAACCAATATAAACGGGAATGGCGGCAAAATTATCGCAATATTTTTCCTGATAGGCTTGAATAACCATGGAAAGAAGGCCATACTTGGGCATTACCATTTTCCCGGTTCTACTGCGTCCCCCTTCGATAAAAAACTCCAAGGGCAGCCCTTCCTTCAAGAGTATCGCCATGTACTTGGTGAATACTTCGGCATAAATTTCGTTGCCTCTAAAACTGCGCCGCAGAAAAAAAGCTCCGGACTTTCGAAAAATATAACCTAGGGGGAAAAAAGATAAATTATTGCCAGCGGCAATGAAAGGCAATTGAATATTATTTTTGTATAAAACATAAGAAAATAAAAGATAATCAATATGACTGCGATGGCAGGGTATAATGACGAAAGGCATTTTTTTGGAAATATTTCTTATTTTGGCCATGCCCTCGAGATCGATCAGCAAACCATCGTAAATGTTGTTCCACAGCCAATTGAGCAACTTTAGCCAGATGTCAATAAATGTTTCATTGTAATCGGCAGCAATTTCATAAAGATACCGGCGCGCTTCTTTCTCCACCGTTGACCTTTCCTTTTTTCCCTTCGCCGCATAATCAGCGATAAACTTTTTCATGGATTCGTCACTCAAAACCATGCCGATGAGTTCTTCCCGTGATTTCAAAGCAGGGCCAACCACAGTGGTTTTTTCTCTGTCTATGCGGTCAATCAACTCGCCGCGTAATTCGTGAACAATCGATCCCTGAGAAAGATCATTACTTTTATTTAAATATTCGGATAATTTAACCGGTTCTGCGGGAATAACAAAAGCATTGCTGGAATAACGTATAAAAGTTATTAAACGGCGCAAAGCTCCTGTATGCTCCGTTTGCCCAAAAAGAACATTGATCAGGCTTTCGTTCTCTTTTTCACGCCGGCGGCCGTAAGCCACCAAAACCGGTACGACAAAGATGGGAAAATCAACCCTTTTTTGCACATTGGTCAGGCTGATGATCGCACCTTCCGCCGCCCTGCTCTCAATGAATTCCGATTCACCCAAATGAATAATGACACTGCTTTTTTCGCTAACTGTTCTCTCTAAATAAGCGAGCTTTCCCAACCAAACTTTCTGTTTTCTCCCAAAACGGCGCAAAAAAGAAGACCAGAGAAACTTGAGCATTTCCGGCAGCGGCTGCCAAAAAGTCATGTTCATGCCGTGGCAATACACCGGTCGCGGAAGTCCTTTTCTCCCTGAAAGTTCATAAACGATGAGGCTGTTGAGTTTACTTCTTTGTTTTAAAGCGTAAACCACAACTCCTTCGGTGGAAAGTTTTTTAATGGTTTCGACATATTCATCGGCAATGGAAACACGTGAAAGGAATTCTTTGGCCAGATGGAACCGCAAAAAATCTTGCTTATCGTAAATACGTCCGGAGTAATATTCTTCATCTCGAGCTTGTTTTACCGGTTTTGCCTTTTCTTTCATAAATGAAGCGCTCCATTAGTAACAACAGGAAATATTCGCGTTTTTTGTTTCCAATTTTTCGCTGGTATATATCCAAAAAAAGCCTGCGCTTATCCGCTGGACTTTACCGCAAGTGTGCTCCGACGGTCTATGAGCCGTTTTGCTCTACTTCCTTTTGAAACTCGTCGGGAAAACGCCCCATCATATAATCCTGAACATAAGCGCGCACTTCGGTAGCGGTGCTAAATGTGAGGGCTTTTTCCAGTAGTACTTTAGATTCCTTAATTGATGATTCCCGTATTATTCGTTTAATTCGCGGAATGGCCAGGTGGTTCATACTTAACTCATCCAATTCCATTCCCAGAAGAATCAACGCATACAGGGGATCGCCCGCCATTTCCCCGCACATGGCTACGCGAATCTTTACCTCATGAGCCGCGTCCACCACTCTCTTGATCAATCTTAAAATAGCCGGATGCAAAGGCTCGTACAAATAAGTCAGGCGCTCATTGGCTCTGTCGATAGCCAGGGCATACTGGGTCAAATCGTTCGTGCCGATGCTGAAAAAATCCACTTCTCGCGCCAGTTTATCGGCAATCTCAACTGCGGCGGGCACTTCGATCATCGCTCCTACTTCCATCTTCGGGGCAATTTCCACACCCTGCTCCAGAAGTTCTTTTCGCGCTTCCTCCAGCAATTTCTTTGCTTCGCGGATTTCCTCCATGCTCGCAATCATCGGGAAAAGAATTTTAACTTTTCCTACTGCGCTGGCGCGCCAAATAGCTCTCAGTTGGGTCTTAAAAAGCTCTGTTTCCTTCAGGCAAAACCGAATCGCCCGCAATCCCATTTGCGGATTCAGTTCCTTGACATGTTTTTGGTCGGGATAAAGTTTATCTCCGCCCAAATCAAAGGTTCTTATTGTCGACCAGAGTAACTCTTTGGCGCTGACGACCTGGCGGTAATTAGTGAAATGATCTTCTTCCGTGGGTAAATCATGGCGGCTGATATAGAGGAACTCCGTCCGGTAAAGCCCGATGTATTCCGCACCATGCGTAATTGCCGAGGGTATTTCTTCAACAAACTCGATATTCCCCCCTATCTGCACCAGATAATCATCGGTAGTAACGGCCGGCAATTTCGCGTATTTCATATACTCATCATTGACCGCGGAGAAGTGCAGCTTTTTCTCTTCGTACCTTTTTATCATTTCCGGATAAGGATTAACAATGACCACGCCGGAGATACCATCCACAATCAATTCATCTCCCGTCTTCACCAGCTGGGTAATATTGCCCAGGCCGGCTACGGCGGGCAATTCCATGGCGCGGGAAACAATGGCCGTGTGCGAAGTTCGGCCGCCGATATCGGTGGCAAAACCGATAACTTTATCCATTTTCATTTGCGCTGTATCCGCCGGGGAAAGATCCGGCGCGATGACAATTACTTCCCCGCCGATTTCCAGAACAATTTCTCTTTTTTCACCGGAAAGGTTGCGTAAAATTCTTTGACCAACGTACTGGACATCGCTGATACGGTCCCGGATATAAGCATCGCCCACACCTTCAAATATTTGTTTATAGTGGTCAAGAGTCAAACGCACCGCCCATTCCGCGTTGATTCCCAATCTGCGTATATACTTAATGGTACGGTTGCTGAATTTTTTATCTTTTAAAATCAAAATATGAACGTCAATGACATATAGAGGTTCGGTAATTCTTGATTTTTTGAGGTTTTCCTGAATTTCCAACAATTGAATCTCTGAATCTTTCAAAGATTTTTTAAATCTTTGAATTTCTTTGGGAATAGACGAAGATTTTTTAAGTTTATAAAAGGAAATCTGGCTGTCCAGCGGATCAAAACGATAAGCCCTGCCGATAACAACGCCCGGAGAAACACCTATACCCTTAAGTGCGAATGTTTTCTTTGTTTGTTCAGCGCTCATTTATCGTTTAATCTTCTCCGAATTTATTTTCAATCAGGTTTTCCAACGCCTCTAAGGCCTTGAACGCGTCAACACCATCGGCTTTTATTGTTAGCATTCCGCCTCTGGGACAAGCAATAGTAAGTATTCCCAGAATGCTTTTACCGTTGGCAGTTTGTCCTTTGTGCACGAGATAGATTTCCGCTTTAAACTGCTGGGCTACTTTTACAAACGCTGCTGCTGCCCGCGCATGCATTCCTAATTTGTTTTTCAATTTTAAGGTTCTAGTCTCCATCAATTAAATAATTCTCTGCAGGAAATAATAAGAAGAAAAATTACAAAAGCACCATAAATAATATGAATTTGTGATACACCTTTTTTAATCAAAAAAAATGAAGGCAAAATAAAAGCCAATGCCGCTGATTTTACAATTATACCGGAAGTATCTGCGATAAAAGGCCAATACCAGCCATACGTAAGCCAAATGGCCAAAACGATCAGCGTCAGCAAAGAAAGCCAGCGAAGTTTTACGGAAACACGAGGCAAATCCATCGCGCGGATAAACTCAATACCCTGCTTTCCCCTCCGGTAGCCTTCGATAAAACCTTTAGCCCTCAGCCAGAAGTGAGCTGGCGTATAAATTACCAAAAAAGCCAAAGGAGCGATCATAAATCCCATCAGAGCCAAATAGACGGCGACAATCGCCGCAAAAGGCCGCAGCGCGCTCCAGAAGAAAATATCACCTATCGCGGCATAAGGCCCCATCAAACCTTGTTTAAGCGCGATTACACCAGAAGCATCACCTTTACCCGAGCTTTCTTCTTCCAGGCGGACAACCGAACCGATTAACGGCGCTGAAAAGTAGGGGTGGCTGTTATACATCTGCAAATGTCTGGTCAGCATTAATTTTGAATCCTTTTCTTGCAACCGCCATTCCCGGATAAGGGGAATTATGGCCAGGGCAAAGCCTAAGTTTTGCATCCGCCGAAAATTCAGTGCCGCATGTATAAAAAAAGACCTCAAAAAAATTTTGATTAATGTCCATTTTTTCACTTTTTTTCGGCCTTAGTAGCAGTTAGTTGCATATTAATAATGTTTTATTTGACGAATCTAGCTAACATAAATGGCCTATTAAGTCAATTTAATCAAGGATCACGGGTACGGATCATAAAGCAAATTTTAGAAACCGCTTCGAAAGCTCGCTGCGGCGTACCCTCCGCCTACGTGTGCCCTTTTTAGGGTATGGCGGGATTGTTCGACTAAAAAATTTCAATGCACTTCGTTTTTGAAACTTGAGTCTCACAAATAAAGTGAATTGCATCCCTAAAGAAAGGATTTAGCAAAGCAAAAAAATTATTTGGTTTATTTGTAGCCGATTTCCGGCGTTAGTTTTACCTTCCCTTTAACGAAAACACCACTGCCTCTGGCAATTTCTCTCTCTTCCTGATCGTAGAGAATGGATTCCGCGAAATATTGAGTTCTGGTGGAATTAACTACTTTTCCACTGGCTTTTATAATACCTTTAGCAATCGGCCGAATAAGATAAATATTAAAACTTACGGTCAATACAAAAACATCTTCGACCAGCGAATTGACGGCAAAAAAAGCCGCATTATCCAGCGCCAGAAAATACATAGCACCGTGCAGGGCGCCGGCGGCATGAAAAAGATTTTGATTTACGGGTAGAGTAATATCGGCCTGACCATAGCTTATTTCCACGCGCACGCCGAGCATTTTTACAATCGGCGCGGAATGCATCATGTTTTCGAGCTTCCGGTAATGCTCATTTTTTAACATTAAAATACTCCATAAAAATTGACTATACAACATTGACGCCGCCGTGAATAGCGGCGTCAATGTTAAGTCTAAAAGTAAGCTTGGAGAATAACGGTTTTATTTATTCCTTGATATACTGCTCGGCGACTTCCCGCGTAATTTTAGTGTTTTTGGCTACATCGGTTATAACAACAACTGTCTCGGCGAAGAAATAAAAAATCACCAGCACAAGAAAAGCTACCAACCAGCCGACCACAATAAACATCAGCCCGCCTAAAAAATCGGAGCTATAGCCGCTGAAACCCTGCCCCGGCATAAAAAGGCTGGACTTTCTGATAAAATAGAAGGCGTTACCGCCGATAAACCAGATAAGTATGCCGCCGGCTATGGCAACAACTACCGAGAAACAGGCATATATTTCCCCGCAAAGTTTAAGAGCTATAGACATTATCGGGATAACGGTATAATCGGCATCCGGCAGTGCGGAAATATCACCGGCGCGAATAAACATAGTATGGACCACCATGTAAATAGCTATAACAAAAAATAACTGGAAAATAATAATTCCCAATATTAACGAAGCATCTTGCCCCGCAACAGACTTCCAAACGCCTACCCAGGACACAAGACCGGCAATGGCAATGACTACAGCGAGTATTTGCAAAAAAACCGCAAAAGCTTTTCTAAAGAAGTGACCTATTGAAATTAATTGAAGAACCGGTTTCATAAAAAAATACTTTCCCATAAGAACCTCCTTTGCATCTAAAAAATTTGCGTTTTGTATAGCACGGCGGGCAACCTTTATCACTCTATATTTATATTATTTGATTTGTTCCGACACCTTTAAAAAACGATTCGCATAAAAATCTTTTGCTATTGATTGTCTTTCTTTAACATATGAACTTACTGTATCATACTTGTCAAATAATAAATCAACTATCCGGGAATCCAATAACTTCTTATCAGATTCACTTTTTATAGTTTTATAAACATCTTCTTTATTCATACTGCTTCTATATGGCCTATCTTCAGATATTGCCGTGAAAATATCAGCAACAGCCATAATTCTAGCCCCTGTATCGATTTCATCTGCTTTGCAATGAAAGGGATATCCACTCCCATTCAATTTTTCATGATGATAAGCCGCCCATTCCGCTATTTGTTGCAGACCGCCGATAGTATTGATCACATAAAAGGTATAGTAAGTATGACATCTCATGACAGCAAATTCATCCACAGTTAATTTAGCAGGCTTTTCCAGGATACTATTGGGAACGATTAATTTACCGACATCGTGAAAATTGCCTGCTATTTTCATAAGATTTATTTCCAACTCGGTTAAGCCGAAGAGCCGGGAGAGTATTTCCGCACAGGCGGAAACCCCTGTTGTATGAGTTGCCGTAAAAGGGGATTTAAAGTCGATAATATCCCTGTAAACTTCCGCTATTAAAGCAATTCCTTTAAGATCAATTTCCACATTTCTATACGGTCCATTATGTAATAATACCGGATATAGACGGGGCGATACGAGATCCAGCCAGAATTCTTCCCGCTTGGAAGCCTCAATAAAATAATTGACAATCTGTTCGTGAACAAGGTTATTTTTTATGTCGTTCACTTTCTCGATAATATTTTTATCCTGATGTAAAATATATTTATTCCGGTCAATCAAGCGTTCGACATAATCTGCCAGAAGGACTATCTGGGAGGCGAATACATCCGGATTTTTGATTGACTCCTTCCAATCTACCCATTTTTTATGATGATGCCTTACTATTTTAGATATTTTTTTCAGCCAGGGAGTTTGCTCCAGCAACAACTCCCCTCGAACACAATGCAGGGTATAATCCATCGGCCCAATATTATTATGGATGGCCAGCTTTTCTTCTATGGAGATGGCCCCGATATCGTGCAATAAGGCGGCAGTGAAAATATTCTCCAACATATCCGCCTCTACTCCGGCATGCTTAGCTATTTCCATGGCGATGAAAGCCGTTCTTTGTTGATGTTGGGCTATGGACGGATTGGCTATATCCGTAATTTCAGATAAAGATAGTAATAGATTGCCAAGATTTACAGAAATTTGTCTTTGCATAAATTTCTCCTCAAGGCTTGTATGAAATACACGAACGCCTTAATCATACTTGGCCATTTTACCAGAATATTGGCAAATGTCATTTAATATTTGGGAGATGTCCTTTGATTTTTTCCGTTTAAACAAACGTCAATTTAGTGCCGGACATATTGAGCAGGAATTTTTAGTATAGTTATCGATTAAAGTTGTGATTTCTACCTTTCCGCGAAGCGGGTTTATTTGTCATTCCGATGGATAGCCTACCGCCTGCACCAGAACAATTTTCTGTTTGTCGCTAAGCTTCATGTCTTTGGCCAGAGCCTCCCTATCGACCAGGCCGCGAACACCAGTAGCCAGTCCTTTGGAAGCGCAATATAGATAAACATTCTGGGCAATGAAACCGGCATCCGCAAACGAATAGCCCTTTTTATCCTCATCGTTCGCATCAAAGCTCATCTTCGAATAGTCCGCCACATAGATCAACTGCAGCGGTGCGTTCGCTACCGAGCTTCTTGATGGCTGAAGGAAGGCGGTCGTGTTCTTGCGCAGATCGTTTTTCAACACAGGCTCGAGCACATGAGTCTTCGCGTTATAAAGATAAAGGCCTTCTTCCATAGCAACATAAACGTCGATTTCCTGCCAGTTGCGAGCCGACGGGGCCGTGCGTTTGCCGCTGTCCGGCCGGTTGATACCACAGGCCGACCAGAGAAGATTGGAAAGCACTTCCAGCGGCAGTTTTTTGGTACTGAATGAACGGGATGTTTTTCGCTCCTGCAACGATTGCATCAGCGATTTTCCGCCCTTCAGATCGGGCGGCGGTAGTTTAATCGGGCTTAGCTCAGCAGCAACTGAAGAAGAAATAAAACAAAATAAAATAATGACACTTAGAAATACTTTTTTCAACATAATACCCTCCGTTCTTAAATATCTTCAAGACATGCTTTGCAAAGATGCTGTTATGTTATAATTAAATAGAAACGTTGTCTACATTATTTCCGCACTGAATGATGAGCCGTGCAAAAATTCGATCTCTTCACTTCTCTTTGGACATCCTGGTTGTCAACATGTCCAAGAGCATTTGCACGTGTATTTGGCGGTCAGAAAATTCGATGAGCGGCGTCACCCGCGTGTCGGCAACCGTCCAAAGCGGCAAGCTGGTGATGATTCGATCGACCTCCTGCGGCGAGTCTGCCTCTACGATGAACCGTAGTGCAATGCGTCCAGTCACAGGACCTCCGGCCACAATCTTCTTTTCCGCAACAAGTTGCCTGGCTCGTGCGAGAGTCGGAAAAATGATCTGCTCGATAAACGCACGGCCTGCTTCAGGCGTCGGCATCACACCTGACTTTACATGGTCCAATTCAACAAGAAAGAGCATATGAATCTCCTGTAAATCCCGGCCAGTTGTGCTCCGGCATGCCCGGAATCCGGCCGGGGTTCCTCAACCGGAAGGCCGCCTCGCGCCGCCACGTGTGCGCTTCAGCGTGTTGGATGATCCGGTTATCGGATTGTGTGAGCCGGAGCAGCCTACCGGCTAGCTCCGGCTCACCGCCCGGCAAATAAAGAGCTTGGTTATTTTTTAAATATGTCGGTAAGAAATTTATCCAGTTGGACCCATGATTTTTTATCAGCATCAGCGTTATACCCTACCGGCATATTAAATTTTTTTGCATACATATCGGCATCGGGATTGGTAAAACTGTGCATTGCTCCCGGATAAGAAATAAACTGAAAATCAGCATCCGCGTTTTTCATTTCCTTCTTAAACGACTTTATTTGTTGGGGTGTTGTGAACTTATCTGCATCACCATTAAGAACCAGAATCTTTGCCTTAATTACACCGGGCTCGGCAGGCTTTTCCGTAGCAAGGCTTCCATGAAAGCTAGCCACCCCCTTGATATTAACGCCCAGCCGTGCCATATGCAGCACAACTCCGCCTCCGAAGCAATAACCAATGGCGGCTATCCTTTCCGGGTCAACGTTTTTTTGCTTTTTCAGGAATTCCAGTGCCGCCATAAACCTGCCCTCCCCTATAGCAGCATTTTTCGTAACTGCGGAGGCAAACTTCCCGGCATCGTCCGGGTGATTGGCCTGCTTACCATCCCCGTACATATCAAGGGCGAGCGCCGTGTAGCCCATTTCGGCTAACATTCGGGCACGTTTGCGGACATAGTCATTAAGTCCCCACCATTCATGAACAATAAGCACGCCCGGCCTTTCGCCTTTGATATTCTGGTCAAAGGCCAGATAACCTTTCAAAACCACATCTCCGTCTTTGTAAGTGACTGACTTGCCTTCAATCTTGGCTGCGGCAAAAGCAGGAAAACAAATGGCTAATATCAGTGCGGTTGCGGCCAATCCGATAAATGTTCTTTTCATAACGACCTCCTTAAACGGTTCATTGGTGAATTACAGGTAAAGTATCCTCCTTCAGTTTCCAAAGAAAAATAGCAGAAATCCATGGCATTATTTAATGCCTGATCTAAAAAACAATGAGTTTAATTATGGTACAGTTAATGTTGAAGTTTTATGACCCCAGAGGTTACAGGTCGCTGTGACCTCTAAAACATCTCCTTTTGCCGCCGGTATCTTATAAGTATAGGTGAAAATCGAACCGGTTGGTTGATTATCGTACTCATTTTTGCTGATGGGCTCCCCATTTTTTTTGATTTCAACAGATTCAATATAATGCATGTTAGCGGCCAGCGTGTAGTGATCTATTGTAACAGACAGAGTTTGAGTTTTCATATCATAAATCAAGTCTACAGATTTTGGCGCAGTTGCATAAGATAACTGCGGACTAAAACACAAGAATAAAAAGATAAAAAGAACAACCTGCAAATATTTTGACCGAAACATAATTTTTTTCATGGCTTACTCCTCCTTCTTTATAATCAGTGTGCCTGTTGTATCGCCGGAAATGCTGCAATTAGCAGTTGCTTCAAATGTATCACCGTCTTGGGGTGACACATCATAGATATAACTGGACACATCATAGACATAAGTGAATGTATCCCTTTCGGGTTGACTATCATATTCGTTTCTACTCAATATGGACCCATTTTTTTTGATAATAACGCTTTTGACAAAATGGGTCTTCGGGGATGATGTATTATGAGTAATCGTCACCTTCAGAGTCTGTGAGGATGAATCGTATTCCAGTTGAACATTCTCCGGGGAATGAGCACTGACCGGCTGCGGATAAAAAAAGCAAAATATGAAAAAAAGAAATAAGATACTATGGGCAGGGGCTGATTTATGGAATATTTGTTTCATTATGTACCTCCTTGAATTTCAATATTGGTCCTGCTCTCTTTTAAAACGTTGTATCACAAAGCCTGATTTTTTACCGCCAGGAATTTGATATTATATATATTACAAACTTTAGTTCCAAAAGCAATAGTGGTTGAATCAATGTAAACCGGCGGTGAATACTACGACCGGAAAAATCATATCCATTCATAGAATCGCGCCCAATATCCTACTTTTTGCGCTCGTACGCGTACCGCGTGCCCAGCAATATGTCCCACGTAGGCGTGGTAACGCCGAAGTTTGTGTCGGGATGGCGGTGATGAATGAGATGATGAGCTGACCAGTGTTTGGCCCAGGACAGATGAAAGCGGGTGTGGTGAATGGCGTAGTGACTCAGCCCGTAAGTAGCATAGCCTAAAGCCATCGTTCCGGTAAGCAGAAATGCACGGTCCAGGGGCATCAGCAATGCAAATATGCCTGCCAGTATTATCAGCACCATTGCGGGCAGGAAGAAAGGCAGGGAATCGTAGCCCATTGGATTCAAATGGTGTGCGTGGTGACCTTCCGCCATCATCCGCACCGATCCATGGAACAGCCAGCGGTGAATGAAGTATTCGAAAAAGCTAAAAAGAAACAGGCCGGGCACGATAGTCAGAAAAACCGCGAGCCTATTGAGATCATGATAGCGCAAGCCCGCAAAAATCAACACAATACCTAAGGGAATATCGACGGCGAATTCACCCCAGTAATTGGCGCTGGTCTTGGACATATTCAAGATAAAACTCAGCACAACATCAAATATGCGCCGAATCATATTTTTTCGTTCTTTGGGCATGCGACCTCGTAGCTATCAATCAAAGTTGTGATTTCGATTTTATCAACTTCATTTAGTTTTATTTTGTCGGACATTTAGACTTTAACCTTGCTCTCGGGCCTATTTTGGCCGCGGCATCTTGTTCTGAAGTTCGGCAATAAAATTTTTATCAAGCTCGTTTCCGCGGGGTGCAACTTCCGCCAGCTTGATCTTTTTCCATGCCTCGGCATAGTTGTCTGTATAATATAAAACTATAGCCCAATTTTGCAAATTCAGAACATTTTGCGGCGCTCTTTTATACAGTTGCTCATAGCGATTAAAAGCATCCTTTAAAAGTGCATCGTTTTTATTTGTCACAGCCGCAACCCCAATTGTTCTGGCGTGGTCGACCGCAAAATCAATATCATTTCCTACATATTGTTCGGCTTCGGAAAATAGCTTCAGGGATTCATCCATTTTTCCGGCCTTACCCTGAATTGCCGCCATACCCCAGAGCGCTGTGCCGTTTTTGTTATCCAAAAGCCAGGCCTGATTGAAACGCTTCATTGCAGTTGCCGTATCTCCCTGGCGGAAAGATTGCCAGCCGCGCATTGCAGCGTCTTCCGCCGCTTTTTTCCGGTCGCCATTGTATTGCTTATCAATTGCGGCAAGAAGTTCCTTGTCCGCCGCCAGTTGAGCTTCATTTTTCGGCATTGAACCATATTTCGGAAGTAAATTGATGTTTTGTGCGTAAGCTGCACCTAATGAGAATGTTGCAGTAATTAAGAAAATAAAAAAAGAAATTAGAATTTTACGCATGTGGCCTCCTGTTCGTATTACTTTATGATATCTAGTTATCAACCAATGTGGTGATTTCGACTTTATCAACTTCGTTTAGTTTTATTTTGTCCGGCATGAGGTTCCTCTATACATATTTGCGGCTGAGGAATAAACAAATTAGTCAATAAATAGAAATGTCCCCTTTATTCCTCCCTATCAAATGTCAAGATTAAAGATGCGACCCGTTCCGTTCGCCTGGCATTTCAACAGCCTGACTCTTGCACCCTTACTTTTGATTTCAGTGTAAAAAATGCGCTTCTATAAAATTGCGAAAGGGAACAAAAGATGGACACCGCTTCGTTACCTTTTCGATCGAAAGTTCTTTGGCAATTTTTTCATTGTGTTTTGTATTCAAGTAAATTTTTTCACCTTTAGAGAATTTATATATTAATTCACCAAGATGTTCTTTGGGTGAATTAATTGTTTCTGGAAATCCTTTAATATTAGGTTTCAGTTTTAGATTCATTCCGCTTTTTATTGCATCTGGATCGCTTAAAAGCCAAGCTTCAAATTCTTGTACTGGTATACAAATTAAATAATTTGCTATAGCACATGGCTCTAAAGCCCCCTTTATCTTGATATGTAAATCGGCAAGAATGTTCGAATCACAATCATGAATAACAATCAAAGTGGAGCAGCCCTTTTGTTTTAGTTGATTTGCCCACGAATTGCATTTACGTTTTATTCTTCCACATCCTTTGCCGACAAATTTTTTAATTCCTATTTGTTCATTATTTGCAATCCTATGGATTAACGCCTTGGCAGATGCCACATCAGACTCATCCTCTGCGATTATTCCTACGTGCGGACATCTTGTCTTACTCATTGTCAAGGCCTCCCTCTCTCCAATATTCACCAAGATTTCCTGATTCCTCAAGATATTCGCGTAGCGCTTTGTAATCATTCTTACTCATAGATTTACTCAATAGTGTTGCTTTTGTTCCCTTATTGGGTTGGCGCTTAACTAAAACAAGATTTTCTGGATCCAACTGATCAAGAACGAAATCGGAGTGCGTACTAATCACAATCTGTTTCTGTTTTGATTGAGATTTGATCAAAGCAATAATACTATTTAACAAACCATGGTGAATACATACCTCTGGTTCTTCAATTAGCAACAATTTGCTTTCATCTGTTAAAATATAAAAAAGCAATGCTAATGTTTTAAAAGTACCCTCGGAAAGTTGATTTGGCGATAACTGGCTACCATCAACAGAAAAGCTTGGAATAATAAGTAGCCTGTTTCTTTCAATCGTTTTTATTTTACCGCCTGATTGAACTTCATAGGAGCTTGAAGGCATGTTAACTTCATTAAATGAAATATCGTCAATAAGCCCTATCCCTTCCTTATTAACTGTATTTAGATAGCGTTTATACTGTTTATCTTTCGCTTTCCAAGACTTATACAAATCTGAGATAAATTTTTCATGTCCCGAAAAAAAACGTGATTTTCTTAATGGCCTATCTTCTTCGAGCTCTATAGATACTGGACTTCTTGAGGGGTCTGAGAATTGGCTTGCGCTGTAATAACTTATTCCATTAAAGAAATTGGCTATGTCAATTATTGTTTGAAATTCATTCTCTGACACTAATTCTTTCGTTTTTTGTTTAGAAAAAAGCCATCTTTCGCTCATACTTCTTCTACTAAGTGCGGAAGGATGAGAGAAGCCATATTTAAATCGCTCTCGATATACGATAATTTCCATTGGTATATTTTTCCAATTTGATTTCTCATTAAATTTCCATTTAATATCTGAAATTTGGACATCATCATTATTACGTTCGTCAGTTTCAAAAAATATTTTCCCATCTATAAGTACAGATTTTTTTGAATCCACAATTTCTGCTATTATTCTACAGTGATTATATGAAGGATCTTTCTCGTGACGCAAATAAGATCCGGTGCTACAAATTTTTCGCAGAAGGAGAATCGCGTTTAATATATTGCTTTTACCAGCTCCGTTAATGCCTATGAGTCCAGTCAATTCATTCTGTAGTGGAAAGACAGTTTTAATGCATGAACGATAAGTCTGAATTTCAAGTGATTTAAGTTTCATTATTTTTCTCCTTGTTTCATTCAGCATACTGAGAAAGTGTTTATTGGGACCAATTCTCTTTTCTATCTGCATTTATTAGAAGCGTCCGCGATATTCATTTAATCTTTTGCAGCATCTCTCCCATCATTTTAAAAAGAATGTGCTTAAATATACTCGCAATTTCCTTTATTTCAATTCTTTTTTTGCACCGGTCAACAGCAAAATTACCAGTTCTTCCCGTATCCGCGGCAGTAACCACAATCAGCAGTGTCTGTGTCCGTAATGTATGTTTGGGCCGACATTTGAATGTATAACAGGTGTAAACTCAGGTATTGGCTTCTTCCTGCAATGTTGTTTTCACATTTTTGTTCTATATTTCATTGACACACAAGTCCGAAATTCCTATACTGCGTCCAATAAAAAGCAAATTCTTATCAAACTACAAAGCGGGCGACCGTAAAACACTGATTACATAACATCCCCAGCGTAGAGAGCTTATTGAAAAGCTTACGGAAGAAAACTGATTTCTAAACTGTTATAACCAACGATTCACAGGAGGTGCAGCATGTCAGGATTCAGCGAGTATGAAAAATACGATGGCCTGGGTCTGGCCCGACTTGTTCAAAAAAAAGAAGTCTCTCCCCTGGAGTTGTGCGAGGAAGCGATCATACGTATCGACAGAATCAATCCTAAAATCAACGCGGTCATTTACCGCATGGATAGTTTGGCGCGCGCCGCCGCCAAAGGCTCAATTCCTAGCGGCCCGTTTTCGGGCGTGCCTTTTTTGTGCAAGGATCTGGTCTCGGCCATAGCGGGCGTTCCCATGAACAAAGGCAGCAAATCCTGTCGCAATTATGTGCCGACGCAGGATAGTGAAATGGCCAGACGCCACAAAGCCGCGGGACTGATTGTGCTGGGAAAAACCAACACACCGGAATTTGGCTTGATGGGCATTACCGAACCCGAACTGCACGGCCCGACGCGCAATCCGTGGAATATCGATCACACTCCCGGCGGCTCCAGTGGCGGCTCGGCGGCGGCGGTTGCGGCAGGTTTCGTACCGATGGCCTCTGGAGGCGACGGGGGCGGATCTATCCGTATTCCATCGTCATGCTGCGCGCTGTTCGGTCTGAAAGTGACACGCGGGCGAAATCCGCTCGGCCCCGAAGCAGGAGAAATCTGGCAGGGTGCGGAAGTGGAAGGTGCACTCACCCGATCGGTACGCGACTGCGCCGCATTGCTCGACGCGACAAACGGTGCGGACCACGGCGCACCCTATATTCTGCCCAAACCGGAGAAACCTTATCTGACAGACGCCGGGCAAGACCCGGACCGGCTGAAGATTGCCTTCACGGTCGAATCACCGTTCAAAATCAAAATTCATCCGGAATGCGTTGAGGCAGTGCAAAATACTGCAAAACTTCTTTCGAGTCTTGGGCATATTGTCGAGAAAGCCCAACCCGGCATTGATGGTGAAGCTTTGGGTAAAAGTTATATGATGATGTATTTCGGCGAAGTCGCGGCGGATATTGAAGAACTTAAAAGTGTTGTCGGCAGACCGCTTAATCATCACGACACGGAAGAAGCCACCTGGGCTTTAAACCTTCTGGGTAAAACTTTTTCAGCGGGCGATTTTGTCCTCGCTATGCGCCAGTGGAATGTGTTTTCCCGCCAGATGGCGAAATTCCATGACACCTATGATCTGTATCTCACGCCGACAATTGCCACCCTGCCGCCGCGGATTGGTGAACTGCAACAGAAACCGGTTGAACAGCTCTTTTTAAAAATCATCAACTCCATGAATATGGGCAAGCTGCTCAAGGCGACAGGCATTGCCGACATTATGGCCACCAAAGGTCTTTCCAAAATGCCTTTCACCCAATTGGCCAATCTGACTGGTCAACCGGCCATGTCGGTGCC
>Ga0182027_10002982_pt1 | contig 27128 bp, 20 predicted proteins | sample 712E1DmetaG_FD_121300 | JGI IMG/M metagenome (GOLD analysis project Ga0182027, IMG submission 121300) | Permafrost microbial communities from Stordalen Mire, Sweden - 712E1D metaG (Illumina Assembly) | ecosystem: Environmental > Terrestrial > Soil > Wetlands > Permafrost | place: Sweden...
AGACCCCATGGCTGTACTGCGGACGGAAGTCGGAAAAAGTTCTGAAAACAGTGAACCGAATCCACCGAACATTCCTGTACCAAATCCAACCATGAACATGAAGCCAAGAATAATAAAAGGGTATATCACAATATAATCCCAGAAAATGGTCACCATAACTAATCCCAGCGCCATGATAACTGAATAGATACTATAAGCCGGTCGTCTACCCAGCCGGTCAGCCACGAAACCAAAAACAAGGTATCCGAGAAATCCCCCCGTTTGTGTGACCAGGATCCAGTAAACTGATTTTGTAAGTGTAAAGTTCCTTTGTGTATGAAGATACACGGGCATCCATGAGTAAGTCAACCAGTATGCAGACATATCAAAGATCGCCAGTACCAGTCCCAAGATGAAATATTTCCGGTTTGCAGATGATAAGAGCTGTTTAAATTGCTGAAAACCGCTATTCCCTTTTTCTCTGACCGTTGCAAGTCCTGATTTAATGATCTTTTTCCGGTGTAACCAGATGTCGGATTCCGGTAAATGCCTTCGGATAAACAATACCATCAAAGCAGGAAGAACGGAAATAAAGAAACAGGCTCTCCACCCGATGACCGGTGAAATCAGACCACCCACCACGGAAGCGAGGGCAATTCCAATTGGTGCACCGGTTTGCATCATCGCGCAGAAACGTCCGCGGACCTTTGCAGGAAATGTTTCACCGATATAGGTCTCACCGGTACCCCATTCCCCACCTACCCCCAGCCCGGTAAAAACCCGGAAGACCATCAGCAACCAGAAACTGCCAGCCAGTCCTGATAATAATGTACCGATGGAATAGGTCAGGATCGTCAATTGCAGTATGAGTTTACGACCGAAACGATCTGCCAGAATTCCAAAAATCACACCCCCGATTGCTGTTGCTGCAAGGGTAGCCCCAAGCACATAAGACATCTGGAGATTCGAAAAATTGTACTCCTGTGAAATCGGGATCAATAAAAAGGTAAACAGGATCAGGTCATAAAAATCAAAAACCCAACCGGCCCAGCACATAGCCAATATCTTATAATGGCGGGAGGTTAATTTTTCATATTCATTAAGAAACTTTGGCTGCAGGACGGAAGATGAAGTATCAGGAAGGTCAGTCATCTGAGTGTTTTTTTTCTGTGGGATAATAATTAGAACAAATATAAAATATCTCTGCAACAATACTCCCAAGAAATCATGAAAAAGTTTTCAGGATATCGAAGGCAGGAGGAATAGGAAGTTTTAGCAGAGTTCTTCAATGAATAATGTGTGAATGATGTAACTCTTTTCTGCAACTATGTAACGATTTCCGAGACCAATGGCCACACCTTTGTTCCGGGCAATTCATTCATACCTAAAAATTCAATAAAATGAAAACATCAAAAAATCTTCTTCTGTCTGAGAAAAGCAATATTGAAGTAGCTCCAATAAAGATAGGAACAGCTAAATTATTTAAATCAATACTGGTTATCTTTATGCTATTATTGATAACATTCCTGTCCTCTTGTATTGTCCCTGGTCCGGGGCATGGCAGTCGTGGGAATATGCATGAGCGTCATGGCCACAATGAGCGTCATGGTCACGATGAGCATCATGACTAATTTCAGAAAGATTGGAAAGTTGTTTGTGAAAACTTAAAGTAAGTGTAATTTAGTAGCCTCTTTAGTACTCTTAACGCTATGCGTAAAATAAACCTGGCGGGTAGAGAAGTAACGAAATCTATGAGAACTAAATTTTACTTACTGATTATCTGGCTCATTCCGGGATTAGTAACCGGTATGGCGCAACCATACAAGTCTGCTCCAGCCTATGCTTTCCATACTCTGAATTATAAGATGGATATTGACATTTACCACTGTTTTACAAATCCATTTCCGAAATCATATAATGCGACGCTGGTCTGCAGCCTGAAAGCAGATTCGACCCTTCATTCAGTTAAACTTAACGCAGATACTTCCTCCCTCGGGATTGATTCCGTTTCACTGGCAGGAGTTTCTTTCTCCCATATGAATAACGTTCTGACCGTGGATCTTGACCGCTATTATGACCCTGGCGAGACCTTCGACATTAAAATTTATTACCGGCACCGGGATGTGGACAATGGAGCTTTCTTTGCAGGAAATGGGATGGTCTTCACGAACTGCGAACCGGAAGGGGCCCGTAAATGGTTTCCCTGTCATGATGTTCCCTCCGACAAGGCAACTTTCGATGTCACAGTCAAAACTCCTGTCAATGTCACACTTGGATCAAATGGGATCCTTGCAGATTCTACGGTTCATGGCGATACACTCTATTACCATTGGGTCAGCTCCGATCCTCTGGCCACTTATCTTGTGGTGATCGCCGCAGCAGATAACTATCTCCTGAAAATACTTTACTGGCATAAGTTATCCAATCCTGTCGATAGCATCCCGATCCGTTTTTATTATCGCCCGGGTGAAGACCCTGGTCCGGTTGTCAATGTCATCCTTCCTATGACCGACTTCTATTCTCAAATCTTTTGTGAATATCCTTTCCAGAAAGCAGGGTTTGCAAGCATGAATGAACTCTTTTATGGCGGAGGGATGGAAAACCAGACCCTGATCACACTTTGTTCAACCTGTTGGCGCGAATCGCTGGTCGCCCATGAATATGCCCACATGTGGTTCGGCGACCTGGTGACCTGCGCTACCTGGTCGGATATCTGGCTGAACGAAGGGTTAGCTACCTGGACGGACCTTTACTGGCAGGAACATAACCAGGGATATGCATCGTATAAATCCTTTCTCATCAACATGTATGCGAAACCATACCTCGCCAACAATCCCGGGTATGCTCTATCGGATTCCTCATGGGCAATGAGGACCCCTTCATTCGACACTCTTTTCAATACTTATATCACTTATGAAAAAGGTGCCTGCATGGTCCATCAACTGAGGTATGTTCTTGGAGATTCACTGTTCTTCAGCGTTCTGAAAGCATATGTCTCGGATACAATACTTCGTTACAAATCAGCAACCATAGGCGATCTGATGAGAATAACCAACAACATCACCGGAGCGGATTACGATTGGTTTTTCCATGATTGGGTGTTTCGACCCAATCACCCGGATTATCAGAACACCTATGATATCCTGCAAAATGGGACCGACTCATATACCCTTCGCTTTCTGACAAAGCAAGCACAGATAGCTCCATCCTTTTTCCGCATGGTCCTTCCCCTGAAGATCGTCTTCGCCGACAGTACCGACACACTTATCCGGGTTATGAATACTATGAACAATCAAATGTTCTCTTTTACTTTCGGAAAGCAACCCGTTCGTCTGGTCTTTGACCCGGACACCAATATTATGCTTAAGGAAGGATCGACAAGACTTGGAATCACTGAAATTGCCGGTAATGCAATTCCTTTTATCCTGTCTCAAAATGTTCCCAACCCCGCCGTACAAAAAACAGCCATCCCTTATATCCTTCGGGTTCCCATGCAGGTCAGGCTGGAAATTTTTGATATCTCAGGAAAATCCATTTCTGTTCCTTTCAGTGAATACAAGCCGGCCGGAAAATTCATTTTCACATTCAACTGTTCGGGACTAAGCCCGGGAACTTATTTTTACCGCATGACTGCAGGAAAGTATGAAGCAACAAAGAAGATGGTGATTATGCCATCAAGGTAATGAATTGCCTGGTATTCATTATTGCGGAGAAAAAATACATGCTTGATGTGCTTTAAAAAGAGATCCCATGTCTATAAGAATTCTTTGCAAGTGGTCCGGATTTTTTTAACACTTTTGTAACCACAAATCTGCCTACGGCCGGCAGTGGCGCATGAAGTACTCACTAAGTATTCCAGAGATTTTTCTTACTCGCCTTTAAATCCCCGGATCTGTTCTTCCAGGACATGAATCCGCTCTTCGGCGTCGGATTTCTTTTTCCTCTCTGCAGCAACTACATTCTCCGGGGCGCCGCCGATAAACTTTGTATTTCCCAGCTTTGCTTCCACCGACCGTAAAAACCCCCGGGTATAGTTCAGTTCTTCTTCCAGTTTTGTGATCTCCGCGCCGATATCGATATTCTGTGTGACCGGGATGAAGAACTCTGTATTACGGATGATGAATGAAATGGAATCCGGGATTTTTTCGTCAGTATAACCTAATTCAGCGATGTTGCATAGTTTTGATACAACACCATCAAGAGTAGTATCAGGTTCCTCGTTATAATTTTTTTTGATGAAGAGCAGGATGGGATCCTTAAAAGGGATGTTCTTTTCTTTACGAACCGTTCGGATCCCCGTGATCACATCTTCGGCAAAGGCAAACTTTGTAATCAGTTCAGGTTCCCTGGTCATGGGTTCTGGTTGGCGGGCATACATGATCGTTTCATTTTTTTTCCGTTCCCGGATGTGATGCCACACTTCTTCTGTAATGAAGGGCATGAAAGGATGCAGGATGCAGATCAGTTTCTCCAGCAGACGGATAGTAGTTTCGTATGTTTCCTTGTCGACGGGCTGCTGGTAAGCGGGCTTGATCATCTCGAGATACCAGGAACAGAAATCATCCCAGATCAGTTTATAGATCGTCATCAGGGCTTCCGAAAGGCGGTATTTCTCAAACAGATCTTCCAGGGTGATGATGGCTTCCGATAGGATTGCATTAAACCAGCGGATCGATATTTTATTGGTTTCCGGTTGTCCCAGGTCTTCGTTAACCTGCAACCCTTTTACCAGGCGTAATGCATTCCAGATCTTGTTGCTGAAATTCCTTCCCTGCTCAATCAGGTTTTCATCGAATAGAAGATCATTTCCTGCCGGCGAACAAAGCAACATCCCAACACGTACGGCATCTGCCCCGTTAACGCGGATCAGCTCCAGCGGTTCCGGTGAATTACCCAATGATTTCGACATCTTCCTCCCCTGTTTATCCCTGACCATCCCGGTGAAATATACATCTTTGAACGGAATTTGTTTTCGATACTCCCAGCCAGCCATGATCATTCTTGCCACCCAGAAAAAGATAATGTCAGGGGCAGTGACAAGCACCGATGTCGGGTAATAATAAGTTATATCGATGTTTTCAGGATGGCGGATCCCGTCAAATACAGAGATAGGCCAGAGCCATGACGAGAACCATGTATCCAGGACATCCTCATCCTGCCACATTTCATCGATGCCAAAGCCGGATGACAAAATCTTTTCTGCCCAATTCCGTTCCTGCAGGTTTTGACTCCGGAGCCGGTCATTAAGTGAGGAAATTGCCTTGGTGTAGGCTTCCTGCTTTGTTTTAGCAGCAACATGGCCGCCACCAGGATGGTAAAATACCGGTATCCGTTGCCCCCACCAGAGCTGACGTGAAATGCACCAGTCGGTAACATTCTCCATCCAATTCCGGTACATGTTCTTGTATTTGGCAGGATGAAAGCGGATGGTGTCATTCTCTACAAGGTCCAGGGCCGGTTGTGCCAGCTTCTCCATCTTCATGTACCATTGCAGGGAGATACGTGGTTCGATTACGGCATCAGTCCGTTGCGAAAACCCGACTTTGTTGGTGTACTCTTCAATTTTGGCAATGTGACCTGCCTTCCGGAGATCATCGACGATCTTCTTACGGACTGCAAAGCGGTCATCTCCGATATAAAGCTGCGCATCTTTGCTCATCGTACCATCGGGATTGAAGATATCTACAATCTGCAGCTGGTGCTTCAATCCAAGGTTGTAGTCATTCACATCATGAGCCGGAGTAACTTTGAGGGCGCCCGTACCAAATTCCCGGTCCACATATTCGTCAAAGATCAGCGGAACTGAACGGTTGATCAGCGGAACCAGGATGTTTTTTCCTTTCAGGTGGCGATATCTCTCATCTTCCGGATGAACACAGACCGCAGTATCTCCCAGGATGGTTTCAGGGCGTGTAGTTGCAATGGTCAGCCAATCGTCGGCTGTGTCTTCAACCTTATAACGGACATAATAGAGTTTTGACTGCACCTCCTTGTAGATTACCTCTTCATCCGATAAAGCAGTCAGGGCTTTCGGATCCCAGTTGACGATACGGAGTCCCTGAAAAATGAGACCCTTGTCATGCAAATCGATAAAGACATCAATAACGGATTCATAACGTGCCTCATCCATAGTAAAGCAGGTCCTCTCCCAATCACAGGAAGCGCCTAGTTTCTTCAATTGTTCCAGGATGATCCCGCCGTGCTTCTCTTTCCAGTCCCAGGCATGTTTCATGAATTCCTCGCGGGTGATGGAGGATTTATCAATTTCTTGTTCCTTCAGTTTTGCTACGACCTTCGCTTCAGTGGCGATGGATGCATGATCGGTGCCGGGAAGCCATTCAGCATTCTTTCCCTGCATGCGTGCACGCCGCACCAGGATGTCCTGGATGGTATTGTTAAGCATATGCCCCATGTGAAGGACACCGGTAACGTTTGGAGGAGGAATAACGATGGTATAAGGTTCCCTTTCATCCGGCTCGGAATGAAAGAAACCGTTTTTCATCCAGAAAGAATACCATTTGTCTTCAACGATCGACGGGTCGTATTTGGGGTCAAGCATCATTTAGTTCAGATTGGAAGATTGAAGGGCAAAATTAGTAAAAAAAGGTATTAGGTATTGGGTATTAGGTTTCGGGTAATATGATTACCCTATTGGACCATGTCACCATGTTAATTATATTTTTACTGAATTCCTTGATTTTCAAGAATGAATCTCCTATATTTGCTAGGGTAAAATAATAGTGGTCGCGGTAGAATTCCATTTTGTGTTATATCCTTTCTCTATCATCCTGATCTTGATTCTATCAAACCAATACAAAAAAAACCATCCATGAAATCTTATACACTCTATCTAAAAACATTGATCCTTTTTGGATTGATGTTGGTGTTCTGCACCACTGGAAGAACTCAGATGTTGTCTTCTGTCAACGGAAGAAATTTTCTTACAGTAACTTCCAACCACTCTTCTGCTTTTGTGTTGGACCCCTCCTATTTTGCTTTGCCGTTCCTGGAATCCTGGGATCAGGGTACTTTTTCCAATCATGAATGGTCATTTTCACCGGGTCAAGGTAACTGGAATATCAATAGTACATCCGGCAACCCGCATCCGGCCGCTTATTTTTCTTCCACTCCTGTGATATATAACTACAGCTATTCTTTAATAAGTCCGATGCTGGATGCATCTGCTTTTACCTGTGCGGATATATGGTTTTCTTTTGATCTTAAGCTTGATAATCATATCGCGACGGGAAAAGAGAAGTTTGATGTAGATGTAAACTATACTGGTAATTGGATCAATAAAGCCAAATTCACCAACAATACAGGCACAACCTCCTGGGCAACATACTGCCTCAAGATCGATACGGCGATGGGAAAAGTATTCCAGGTCCGGTTCAGGGTCACCGGGGATACTTCCTCAAATATTATAGGATGGTCGCTTGACAATATTCATGTTTATGCAGTCTGCCGCAGTCCCCGGAATTTAAATTCTTCCAATATATCTTTTGATACGCATCTTACCTGGGTACCTCCCAATTGTGATCCAACAGGACCGGAATCGCAGTGGATCCATTGGGATTCGGGTGAAAACAGCACAAGTATTGGAACTGGTGGAGCTATTTTTTTTAATATCGCCGCCCGGTGGACAGCAGAAATGATCCAATATCTGAAAGGCGGTATCATTACCAAGATCAGTTTCTTCCCGGTCAGCCCGGGAACTACAACTTTCAGGGCAATGGTTTGGGAAGGAACGGCTGATTCATTGAACATAGTTTCTGACATGATGGTGGATTCGGTTAAATACAATCAATGGAACTGGGTAACCCTGGCAACACCGGTTCCCGTCAATACGGAGACTGAACTATGGATCGGAATGAACGTAAACGCTTCCGGCGGTTATCCTGCAGGTGTTGATGCAGGTCCTGCGATTGACGGATTTGGTAACATGATCCAATGGAGTGGTGCATGGACAACCACGATCTCTCTTAATCCTGCATTGGACTATAACTGGAATGTGCAGGCATATATCGAGCCGGTTGCGGGTGATTCAAAGCAGGGTTCACATCTTCTGGGCTATAATGTCTACAGAACACCCGATAATGCTTCTTCTCCCTTTAATCTGATAAATAATACGCCGATTATCGATACAACATTTACAGATAGTCACTCTCATGGTACCCCGGCAGGGACTTCCTGGCATTATTACGTAACATCAGTTTATGAAAACCAGGTTTCACCAGGAACTACTCTTTGCGAGGGATTGTCGGATACGGTTTCTACGGTCTTTACCGGAGAGAATGAATTGAACCAGGGAAAGATCGCTGTTTACCCGAATCCTTCTGCAGGAATTGTGAATGTAACATCGGATGCTGTGATTGATAATGTAAGTCTGGTGAATTGTTCAGGAGAAAATGTTTACAACGAAACCGGGAACTCAGGGAAGAACATCCTACTCGATTTGTCCGGATTTCAAAACGGATTGTATTTCCTCAGGTTGACAACGATCAAAGGGACGCATACAACCAAGCTAACCATCATTCATTAATTATGAAAACACATATATCCCTGTTAAAAACAGTTGCTCTAATCGTGTTGCTGCTTCTGTTTTCTGCAGATCTTAATTCGCAGGTCTTATCAGTATCAAAGAAATCACAGGTCAGAACCGTTAAAGAGGATCATGTAGCTATTGCCAGGCAATCGATTCCTCCAAAGAGTTCAAAAGGAAAGTTTGCTAATAATAATTTTCCTTTCCTTGAGGATTGGCAGCAAGGCAGTTTTTCCTACAACGGATGGTTGTTTCTCCCTTCGCAGGGGAATTGGATCGTCGATCCGGTATCGGGTAACCCTGCTCCCTGCGCTTCTTTCACAGGAATGCCGGTGGTGACAAATTACAGCTACTCACTTTTGAGCCCGGTGCTCAATGCCATGCCATACACCTGTGCAGATTTCTGGCTGGACTTTGATCTAAAACTCTTCGATAATTTTTCAACCGGGACGGAAAAGCTCGATGTCGATCTGTATTGTAACAATAACTGGGTAAACCTGATCGAATACAGCAATACGGGAACTACGGACTGGTTGCATCAGCACATGGCAATAGACTCGGTGAGAGGCAAGCCATTCCAGATACGGTTCAGGGCATCCGGAGCTTCATCGTCAGGCATACATTCCTGGAACATTGACAATATACATACATATGCTGTTTGCCGGGGAGTTTCAGAACTCGGTGGTAACACACCCTGGGGTTCGTTAACAACCTATGTTTGGTGGAACCATCCTATTTGTGGAACAGTGTATCCAAACCCGCAATGGATCCATTGGGATTCTGGTGAGAGCACAAATAGTATCGGTACGTGTGCGTGCACCTTTGAAGTTGCTGCCCGCTGGACACCAAACCAGATTCAATATTTTCAAAACGGAACAATCACGAAAGTGAATTTCTGGCCTTCCGGTGCGGGTAATGCAACATATAGTGTAAGGATCTGGGAAGGGGCCAATGCTGCAAACCTTGTAGTGGACCAGCCGGTAAATGGAGTCACCAATGACCAGTGGAACACAGTGATATTATCAATTCCTTTACAGGTGAATGCCAGTGAGGAACTATGGGTGGGCTTACAGGTCGTACTTCTTGGCGGCTATCCTGTAGGAGTTGACTCAGGTCCTGCAATTGAGGGATTTGGTAACATGATCAATTGGGATGGTGAATGGACAACCTTGACAAATCTTAATCCCTCATTGGACTATAACTGGAATATTGAAGCCTATATTGATGCTCCGCCTATTGATACTTTGAGTACACATATCTTGGGATACAATATTTTCAGAACTCCGGATGGACAAACATCCCCTTTTACGCAACTTAACACGGCTTTAATCGACAGTTATGAATACCTTGATACCCATTCCTACTATTACCCTGGGTCTTATTGGTATTACTATGTTACGGCAATCTATGAAGATACAACCAACCCGGGTAATGAAATATGCGAAGGAATATCCGACACTATCCTGATTGGGGTTACAGAAGGAGTTGGAAATAATCAGTTAATTAAACTTTCCATCTTCCCCATTCCCGCTTCAGGGAATATTGAAATCAGTACTAATTATGTGATTGAAAATATGGAATTGTTCGACTGCCTTGGGAATGTCGCACTCCGGTTTCCGGGGATGAAACAAAAAAAGGTAAGTGCAAATGTCTCAGGGTTAAGGAATGGCGTCTATTCCGCAAGAATAAGGCTGAACGGCACGATTGTCACGAAGCGGGTTGTAATCCTTCATTAATTCGGAACAACAACCGGGTGAACCTGTAAAAGCGGAATACTCACCACCTCACTAGTTCACAATTCACCACAGCACCATGGCACCACGGCACCATTTATTTTATGGAACATCCAAGCAGCTTCTCCCCTTCTATAAATGCCTCCAGCCTGTCACCAATCTGAACTGGCCCGACTCCTGAAGGAGTTCCGGTGAAGATCAGGTCGCCGGTTTTCAGGGTGATGTATTTTGAAATGTAGCAGATGATCTTTTCGAAAGAAAAAATCATCTCGGAGGAACTTGCTTTCTGAACGGTGACACCGTTCTTTTCAAGATGAAAATGGATATCGTGAACATCCCTTAACCCGGATTTATCAATAAATTTTCCGAGGGGAGCGGCGTTGTCGAATCCTTTGGCAACAAGCCAGGGAAGTCCTTTCTCCTTGCATTTTGTTTGAATGTCGCGTGCGGTAAAATCCAACCCGATGCCAACAGCATCAAAATAAGTGGAGGCAAACTGTTGCCGGATGTTCTTTCCAACTTTGCAGATGCGAAGCACCAATTCAACTTCATAATGGATAGCTGAACCATAATCCGGTAAAAAAAAAGGCCGGTTCCTGGGAAGGATGGAAGTATCCGGTTTCATGAAGAAGACTGGCTCGGAAGGAACTGGATGATTTAGTTCCGAAATATGCTCCCTGTAATTCCGGCCAATGCAGAGTACTTTCATAGTTTTATCTAATCTGTTTCTTTCTTACTAATTATTTCGCCCTCAGGCCGGACGGGCCTCGTCACCGCAACGCAGCTGCTTATGCGGAGACTGTAATATTTTTTATATCAAACATAAAAGAAGGTGAATATTCTCAATTTTGCTTAAATATCAATTAAAACAAATCGAGTTTTACAGAATCCTTGTTGAATCCTCTCAGTTTGATCACGGTTACCACTTTCTTGGTCGAAAGAGGAAATTCGCTTTTCATGATCCAGTCATAATAGGAAGGTTCATCCCGGAACACCTGGTCAACCGCTTTTCCTTTGTGTTTGCCAAAATTAAAAACTTCCACGTCTTTCTCATTATAAACGATATGCCCGATCAGGTCAACATTCCGTGAAGCATGCGAGAACTCACTGAGCGCTTTGATGTCGTTCGCCACCGGGTAGTATGCCTTACCATTGCGGTCGTTTATCGCGACATCCTGGTAACGTTCCAGCTGTGACAGCAGGACCTCGTAGGTAGCCATAGTGTCGGCTTCGGCGCTATGGGCATTTATAAGATCTTTCCCGCAATAGAATTTATAGGCAGCCCTGAGATTCCTGGGTTCCATTTTGTGAAAGATGTTCTGGATATCTACAAAGCGTCGTCCCTTCAGGTCAAAATCAATTCCCGCCCTGAAAAATTCTTCTGCCAGCAGCGGAATATCAAAGTGGTTGGAATTAAAACCGGCCAGGTCACAATTATCCAGGAATTGCACAAGCTCATGTGCAACCTCCGAAAATCTGGGTGCATCTTTCACATCCTCATCGGTGATGCCATGAATAGCAATCACCTCCGCAGGAATATGCATCTCCGGGTTGATCCGTAAGGTCTTGGTTTTTGTACTGCCATCCGGCGCCACACGGACAATACAGATCTCAACGATCCGGTCAGTGGATACTTTGATTCCTGTAGTTTCAAGGTCGAAGAAAGCAAGCGGGCGGGTTAAGTTTAGTTTCATTTCAAAGGTTCTGGTTAGTATCAAAGTTTTCCAGGTAGAAAACCATTTTATTTAAGAATAGTCCGCCCAATGCACCATCAATAACGCGATGGTCGTATGTGATTGAAAGGATCATCATATGCCTGATCATGATGGCATCGCCGGAAGGTGTTTCCACGACAACCGGTCGTTTTTTGATGGCTCCCACTGCAATAATTGCAGTTTGTGGCTGGTTGATGATGGGTGTACCTGCGAGGCTCCCGAAGGAACCGAGGTTGGTAAGCGAGATGGTTCCACCCATGATCTCATCCGGTTTCAGCTTTGAAGCCCGGGCTCTTTCTGCGAGATCTGTGACAACACGCTGGATCCCGAACAGATTTTTCTGATCTGCATTTTTAATAACCGGAACGATCAGGTTGTAGTTGGGCAGGGAGACAGCCATTCCCACATTGATATCTTTATGAATGAGGATCCGGATTCCGTCAACGGAAGCATTTACCTGCGGAAAATCCCTGACCGCCTTTGCAATAGCATCGATAAAAACCGGCGTAAAGGTCAGTTTCAGTCCCTGCCGCTGAAAGAATCCATCCTTGTGCTGATCCCGCCAGGCAACGATCCTGGTCATATCTACTTCAACAAAAGAGGTGACATGGGGCGATGTCTGAACTGATCTCACCATATGGCCGGCAATCAGTTGACGGATACGATCCATTTCGATAACCTGATCTTCACCGGTAAAGCTGGCTGATGCTGGATACTGCCTGCCTGCCGGATAGGCAGGGATGCTGTCTGCCTGCCTGACAGGCAAGGATGCTGGATGGATTTCAGTTCCCCGGGTGGCGATGTAATTCATTAGGTCCTGCTTGGTCAGGCGGCCTTCATTTCCTGTTCCGGGAATATGTTCAAGTTCTTGCAGAGGAATGTTTTCCTGCTTTGCAATATTTTTAATAAGGGGTGAATAAAAACGTCCGGAACCGGTTTGAATATTGTCATTCACTGTTTCATGAACAGGTTCTGAAACAACCTTTTCAACAAGAGTTGCAGGTTTTTCCTTTACTGGTTCTGCAGGCGCTGCTTTTGTTCCGGCTTTGGGTTTTTCGGCAACTGGGACATCTTCACCTCCAACGTCAATCACGGCAATCACTGTACCGATTGCAACTATATCGCCCTCATTGAAAAGGCGCTCCGCCAGGATCCCTTCAACCGGTGACGGGATCTCTGAATCAACCTTGTCAGTAGCGATCTCCAGGATGGATTCATCTTCCCTGACCGGATCTCCTTCCTTTTTCAACCATTTTGTGATGGTTGCTTCAATAATGCTTTCGCCCAGTTTGGGCATCACAATCTCAAATTTTGCCATAATCCCGAATGCTTTTCCTCTTACAGGACAAAGGTAATGAATTTCTTATTTAAAACGGTTCAAGGTTCCAGGTTCAAGGTATTAGGTCTGGCGTGCAGATTGCTCACATCGTTGAAAATCTCCATTTTTGATTATCAACGATTTAGAGTATGCTATTTCATGTGGAAATAGCGGTTTCCCGTATAAATTTTTGCGGATTTTCACTATTGTATATGAATTAACGGTGATAAGGTAATATGTATTACCCTGAGCTTTAGCGCGGAGCTAAGGGGAACAAAAAAACCGGACTTTAGCCCAAATATTTAGAGGTTGATGCCCTTGTTTCAGGCTAAAGCCCAGGGTTTATTGAGTTCCTGCACCCCCGGCCTGAAGGCCGGAGTAATTCATGTCCCATATATCTTTTAATTTTATAGGTTTCCACTATTGCATAAGAAGTTTTATCAATGTATATTTACATCAAATTTACAAAAACATATCGTATTTAACATTTAGATGAATCAATTTGAAAATTCACTTCTTAGATCAACCCATATGATAGGACGCATTCAAATAGTAATTATTCTTCTGTGCTCTTTTTCTCTTAATGGAGTTTATGCCCAATCCGGATTATTTGGTGGGCCTGTTGCTCCATTAAAACCTCAATCTCCTTTATTCGGTAAAGACATTGTAATTAATGACCAGCCGACTCAAAATCAACGCCAGGTTGTAATACGGTCTGCCTTTAATGGTTGGCTTTTTGCTGAGTATTCTTATACTGATCAAGCTACTCAGGCTCCTGCTTCAACAGTAATGAAATCTGTTGATAATGGGATTACTTGGACAGTGTTTTTTAATGGGGTTTGGCCTGGAGCGTACCATTCCTTTGCTTCTGTGGATATGGCAGTTACTGGTGACTCACTCTCTAATCTTAAAGTGTTTCTTGCCTGGGTAGCCTCGAATAGTCCTTCTGGATATCACGGTGATGGATCAATCTGGCGATTTAATGGAGAAACAGGAGATTATGAAGATGGAATTCTAATATACTCTACTTACTATATTGCCTTATTCAATGATTTTATGTATCCGGCAAGTAATTCAAACCCCTACAGTTTAGGCGTCCTTTATTCGGCTGAAAACCTTAATTTTACTATGGATTCCATCGTATTTTTATCTTCGAACAATGGTGGAATGTCATTCAATAGCCGACAAGTTGTAGCAACAACAACTGGAAATCACTTTAACAAAGTTGCCCTTGCTTATGGAAGAAGTCCTTCATGGAATAGTGGAAGATATTTTGCTGCCTGGGAAGAAAAAAGTAGTTACACTTCAAACACGGGCCATATTTATACAGCCCACTCCAATCCGGATTTTAATGGTACTTTTACTACTCCTGTAAAACTTGATAGCGTCGATGCATCTGCTTATGGTAACGCAAGAAATCCTGCCATCGCCTGCCAGTATAATAATGTTGATAATGACAGTTCAAATCTAACTGAGGTCGTTTTATTTGATAAGTATAACCCTTCGAATCAGAGTTATGATATTGAAGGGTTTTATAATTTACAAGCAACCAATCATTCAAATTTCCAAAGGTTGATTATTTCCAATTCCGCTCATAACAACTTTCAACCATCCATAAATTTTAATCCATTCGACTCCACATTCATGGTCACCTATTATGATTCGACAACCCAAAAACTTCCTTTCCTGTTGAACAATTTCAATCTGGCTAATCCTGATTCATGGCAGTGGATTACTACAGGTTATAATGATGACAGCAATCTTGCTGCTCCATATCCCAAGGTTGTATTGGACCTTGGTCAAGAACGTGGAGCAAATGTATGGGCCAAAGAAGGAACCGGAGGAAACGGTGTTGCAATGTTTGATGCGCCTTACAGTACCTGGACCGGTATTTCAGAAAATAATAAAATTGATGACAGTCAATTATTCTGGGTTTATCCAAATCCCTGCAATACAAATACGACTATTCGTTTTGAACTGCGAAGGCCGGAGAAAGTGACCATTACAATCTGCAACTTTGTGGGTCAACCTGCAGGAATTATTACAGACCAATCTTACCAAGCAGGAAAACATGAGGTAAAATGCAATATCAGCAACCTGTCACCAGGAAGTTATATTGTTAAGTTTAAGGCAGGAGATTTTCAGACAGCAGGAAAATTAACGGTGATAAGGTAATATGTATTACCAATGAAGGATAATCCTTTGCGATCTTTGCGTCCCTGCCTACGGCAGGCAGGCAAAAATCGTAAATCGAAAATTATTTTTTCCCCAGCTCCCTGAATCCCTTAATGATGATCTTGAGATCATTACGGAGTTTGTAGTCACGGGCATACATAATGTTAAGTCTGATACTGTCTTCAGGAGAGATATCTTTATTCATGAATGCATCGATGGGCGTAAGGATCCCTTTACGGATTTCCGGCAGCCGCTGGTCATCCGGTTCACTATGGGTGGTATAACCCACCAGCGATTTCCTGGAAAACAAAACAGATAACAGGTTAATTAATAACCGTGATGGTTTCCTGACGAAGAAAAGGCCGATGGGATATAAAGCCAGGAGGGTAAGACTGACGATGATATCCAGGAGGCGCTTATTGCGGCGGTTTGACATTTTTGTAATGGCATTGATATCGATCACGTAAAGGTCGCCTGAAGTGTTGATGGAATTGCTTCCGATGATCGAAAGGCTTTCCGGGGGTGCGATCTTGTAATCCACCTGCTGGTCCTTTAGTTCCGACATCTTATCGATGATTACCTGGGCAGGAATATCCTTTGCGCAAAAGATCACTTCGTTAATCTTATGGATTGTGATGATCTCATTGATCTGTTCGAGGTAACCCAGGAATCCGTTCGCGTTGTACTTGTGGTGTTTGTAACTGACAAGCCCTACAAATGCGGGATGCACAAATGTTTTTTCCAGCAGACCGGAAACCCGCTCTGCTTCTTCCTTTTCCCCTACTATAATGAACCGTTTATTCTTCTCTGAACCGATCCTTGCGCTTTTTACATTGAGAAAATGCAGCGATATCCGCAACAAAGGCATGATGGCCATTCCCCATAAAGCGCCGAGGATGATGAGTGCACGCGAAAAACGGTAATGCTCGGGTAAAAGACTGTAAAGGACCAGGATGATGATTGTACCGGCAAGCATCCCCTGGATGAGTTTGCCCAACCGGACCGGTCTGTCATACCCGCCGCTGAGATAAACACATAACAACCAGATAATGACATACACCGGCAATGCGATCCAGAGAAATTCCGGCGGGTAATGGCCTCCCTGCGGGAAAATCATGGCCCTTTCCCAATAATTTTTAATAAAATAAATCCCGGAATAAAGAAAGAAGGTATCAGCCAGGGGAAGTGACACCCTGGTAAAAAACCGGATCAGGATAGAAACAAAGGCACGAAAATAGATGGCGAAATTGATCAGGAAAGAGAGACTGCGGGCATTTTTCTGGGAATAATGTTTTTTTGCGAAGATGATCATCGCATTGTAAAACATGAATACATAATTCAGGCTGCTTTTCTTTGTACTCTCTCCTTTGTAATGAATGATCCTCGCCTCGGGATAATAATAATTCTGATATCCTGCCTGGGTGATACGATAGCTCAGGTCAATGTCTTCGCCATACATAAAAAAGGTCTCATCCAGGTACCCGATCTTGTCGATGACCTCTTTCCGGAGCAGCATAAATGCGCCCGCGAGGATGTCGACCGAATGAATTTTATCTTTATCCAGGAAACCGAGATGATATCTTCCAAAGACCTTCGACCTGGGGAAGAGCGCTGAAAGTCCGAATACCTTATAAAATGCGACCGAAGGAGTCGGCAACCCGCGTTTTGATTCCGGCAGGAATTTTCCCTTGCCATCCAGCATCTTAACGCCAAGTCCGCCGGCATCCGGATGTTCATCCATGAACTGAATGGATTTCCGCAAGGTGTCATCCTCCACAAGCGTATCCGGGTTCAGGAGAAGAAGGTATTGTCCTCTTGCTTTGTGCAATGCCTGGTTATTGGCTTTTGAAAATCCTTTGTTGTCCTTGTTGTCGATCAGCTGGACTTCCGGGAATTTATCCCTGACCATCTTCACAGAACCATCCACCGAATTATTATCTACCACAAAAATCTCGGCTTCAATACCTTCACAAGCTTTCAACGTGGAATGAAGGCACTGTTCAAGGAAATACCTGACGTTATAATTTACGATGACGATGGATAACTTCATTCAATAAACCGGTATTTTCTGCAAAATTACGTTTTCTGTCGGATAGATCAGTGCAGGGATCCATCATCAATCATCCGGACAATCTGTTCAATGGCCTTATCATTCCCTTCCGGGTCGTATTGCGACCGGAGGTCATACCCGAAAATCCGGGCAACGGTCTGGTAGACAAACGCATTGAAACTTCCCCTCAGTTCTTTCACGATGTCATAAGTGGAATTTCCTGTTTGGCGGTAAACCAGTTTTATCAGCAACTTCCCTTCTGTAAAGTTAAGATCCTTGATCTCATCTCCAAACCGGGCTTCCAGGTCTTTCTCGGCTGCTTTCAGAAATTTCTTCCTTCCCTTTTCGGTTGGGATACTATCCATTGTATGCTTGTATTCTGTCAGTTTTGCGGCTGCAAGCTTGGCATAAGGATACACCTTCCTGATATTGATCACAAGCCTTTCATATCCTACCAATTCCGACCAGGCCTTTATATCCAGCTGTGGAAAAACGACAACAGTTTTCAGGTCGATATAGGGTACCGTATCTCCCTCAATGATCTTCCCGGGAACCACCATGTGTCTGATCGTATCCTGAGAGAGAAGGTTCGGCGCCATACCGAATGAAAGGAAAAAGAGGACCATCAACTTTCTCATCAGGCTTGAAATACAATGATATCGCAATTAGAACGAATGCCGAAGCCGCTTATTGTCAGGCAACTTTTAACCGGGCAACATTCATCCTGCCGAATTTTTCCTGAACGAATTGCAAGGTAAGTTTCAGCGATTTGACAGTGCTCTTCGAAGGCAGGTCATACATGGCATCGGTCATTACAGCTTCCATGATGGATCTCAACCCACGTGCACCAAGTTTGAATTCAACCGATTTATCGACAATAAAATCCAGGGCATCCTCTTCGAAACTCAGCTTGATCCCGTCCATCTCAAATAATTTGATATATTGCCGTGTCAATGAATTTTTCGGTTCGGTAAGGATCCTCCTCAAAGTATCACGATCCAATGCATGCAGGTGTGTAACGATGGGCAGCCTGCCGACCAGTTCGGGAATCAATCCATAACTTTTAAGATCGACCGAAGAAACATATTGCATCAGGTTGTCCCTGTCGATCTGGTCGCGTTCACGGTTTGCCGTATAACCGATCATATTGGTCTGCAACCGGGCGCCGATCTTCTTTTCGATGCCATCGAAAGCGCCGCCTGTAATGAACAGGATGTTCGTGGTGTTTACCTGGATCATTTTCTGCTCCGGGTGTTTTCGTCCACCCTGAGGAGGAACATTCACCACTGTGCCTTCCAGCAACTTTAATAATGCCTGCTGAACGCCTTCGCCGGAAACATCCCGGGTGATGGAAGGATTGTCGCTCTTCCGTGCGATCTTATCGATCTCATCAATGAAAACGATACCCCGCTCTGCTGCAGGAACATTGTAATCGGCTACCTGGAGCAAACGGGCCAGGATACTCTCTACATCTTCACCTACATAACCGGCTTCAGTAAGAACAGTAGCATCGGCAATACAGAAAGGAACATTCAGCATCCGGGCAATGGTACGTGCCAGGAGTGTCTTCCCGGTACCGGTCTCGCCGACAAGGATAACATTGGATTTTTCGATCTCCACATCATCTTCCTTGGCTTTCTTCACATGAAAGATCCGCTTGTAATGGTTATAAACAGCAACTGCCAGTAACTTTTTGGCTTCTTCCTGACCGATCACATACTGGTCAAGATGCTTCTTTATCTCCACCGGTTTCAGAAGGGTGTAGTCGGGCATCTGTTTTTGCCCCTTTGTTGAGAGTTCTTCTTCCATGATCTGCTGTGCCTGAACGACACAGTAATCACAGATATGGGCATTCAGTCCTGCAATCAGGATGTTGGTATCCCTTTTCTCACGCCCACAGAACGAACAGCGTTCACCGGTTTTTGTCATCTCAGTGAAATTAAACGGTCTTACTCTTGATCAGGATCTCATCGATCATACCGTATGTTTTGGCTTCCTCCGATGTCATCCAGTAATCCCGGTCGGCATCTTTCAGGATTTTCTTGTAAGGTTGACCGGAATGCTTGGCGATAATCTCATAAAGTTCTTTCTTGAGTTTCTGGATCTCCCTTGCCGTGATTTCGATATCTGAAGCCTGTCCTTCCGCATTTCCCATAGGCTGATGGATCAGGATACGGGAATGCGGCAAAGCCGTGCGTTTTCCCTTGTAACCCGCACAAAGCAGGATAGCGCCCATAGAAGCGGCCATTCCGGTGCAGATCGTGGCTACCTCAGGATTAATATATTGCATGGTATCGTAAATCCCGAGCCCGGCGTAAACCGAACCTCCGGGTGTATTAAGGTAGATCTGGATATCTTTCTTGGAATCGACGGATTCCAGGAATAGAAGCTGGGCCTGGATAATATTGGCTACGTAATCGTCGATCGGGACACCGAGAAAGATGATCCGGTCCATCATAAGCCGGGAAAACACATCCATCGTAGCGATATTCAGCTGACGCTCTTCAATAATGGTCGGTGAAATGTAGTTGGATGTAATTGATTTGTATTTCTCCAGGGTCAGGCTGTTAATACCCCTGTGCTGAATTGCATATTTTGAAAATTCGTCCATGGCGTTGATTTTTATTGTTAATATTAATGATCATGCTTATGATCGGAATCGTGATCGTGGTCAGGATGATGTTCATGTTCATAATTGTGTTCATGATCGTGTTTTGCTGATGCTAAAGTAATAAATTCCTCGTAAGAGATCTCTTTTTCTTCAAGCGGGATGTTTGTTTTAAAAACATCGATCAGTTTTCCGGTATAAAGTTCATCGTTGATCTTCTGTACCTGTTCGTTATTCTTCATGACCGTATCGACGAGGGAATCGAACCGTTTTTCTGCCTCAGGGTCTTCAGTATTCATAGGGATCTGGTGCAGGAAATAACTTTTTATGTAGTTCCTGATTTCAGCATCCTCTACCCGGATGTTGTACTCACGGATCATTTTATTTTCGATCAGTTGCCATTTCATCGATTCGGTAAAAGAATCATATTGTTGTTCAACCGCCTCAGGTGTGAGTGTACTTTCTTTGTGTTCGGTCAACCACCGTTTTAAAAACTGATCCGGCAGCTGGATCGGGATTTCATGAAGCAAAGTATCTGTCACGTGGTGATAGAACAACTTGTCCGTTTCACCGGCAAAGCTTGCAGAAGCATCTTTTTTGACCTGTTCGCGGAATTCTTGTTCATTTGTAATCTCCGTTCCGGGATAAACTTTTCCATAAAATTCAGCATCGAGGATGGCTGGATCGACATGGTAGATATCATTCACAGTAAACGTAAAAGAAAGTCCTTCCATTTTCGCAAGTTCTTCTTTGATCCCAAGAACTTTTGCTTCTTCTCCCGGATTCTCAAAGAAATCAGATGTGATAATCACTTTGTCCTCTTTCTTCATGCCAGTGAAACGTTTTTTGGCATCTTCTTTCTTTAACTGGGAAATGTTTATCAACGCATTCTTCTTAGTGCCGTTCTCAACAATTTCGCCATCTGCGCCTGTTTCATTGATTTCACCGGAAATCATATCCTCCTCCCCTGCCATTTCAGGGTGGATACTGTTACCATAACGCTTGCACATATCGGTGATATAACTATCGAGCATATTATCATCAACGTTGATCTGATAACGGCTGATCGGAGGAAGCGCTGAAAGGTTCACCTCGATCTCAGGTGCCATCCCTATATCAAAATAAAACTCAAAATCCTGTTCTGCATCGAACGTATAATTATGGTTCTTTTCTTCGCTGGGAAGAGGGTTTCCAAGAACCGCCAGCTTTTCATCCTGGATGTATTGTGCCAGCGAATCGGAGATGATCTTGTTTACCTCATCAGCAACGATGGCTTTTCCATACATTTTACGGACCAATCCGACAGGAACTTTCCCCGGGCGGAATCCCGGGATATTTGCTTTGTGCTGAAAATCCTTCAGCTGTTTGTTAACTTTCTCTTCATAGTCCTGTTTCAGAATCTCAATCCTGACGGTTGCAGTCAGGTCTCCTGTTTTCTCTCGCGTAATATTCATGAATGAAATTTGTTGTTGTTAGTATGTGATAAAAACGGGTGCGGATGAAGGGACTCGAACCCCCACGCCTTACGGCACAAGATCCTAAGTCTTGCGCGGCTACCAATTACGCCACATCCGCCCGACTTCCTGCCTTGAAAAACAGGACTGCAAAGTTACACTTTTTTTCATCTCTGGCACGCTTTCAGCCATAAGCGGGCTATTTCTATATTTGAGGTGCTGGATCATGGTTTGATTTACGATTAGACGATCTTTGGTTTACGATTGAATGTAAGATCGACGATCTACGATTAAGGTCTTGTATAATCGTAAATCTCAAAATCGTAACTTCAATCTGCAATCGAAGATCAACCAATCGTAAATATCTTTTTCTTCCCTCTGCTTCAAGTTTCTGTGAAATAAATTGATCTCTTCACCGTTATTCAGATACATCCAACCTATAACAATTTGAATTTCTGATCTACCCTTTCTTCAGGTTGTAAATACCATTCCAAATTTCTCAGGTCATCGCGTTGAATTTATAGAAACAACGGTCATTTGCCGGATTATTATTGTGGACATTGAACAACTTTCCCGGCTAATAAGGGTCTATATTAAAGAAATGTTGACGAAAGTATGTTTACAAATTGATTTCCAGTTATATAGAAATATACGATAGCAATTAATTAATATTCACAAATTACGGGTAGAATGAGATGTTTCCTGGTTGGCATATGGTTTTTTATCCTTGTGGGATTCCTGACAGGAGATCCTGCTTACGGCCAGGAAATGTTCGGGTCTACGCTGGGTAACTATTCCGGGGTGAATGGTCTTCAGCTGAACCCGAGTTCCATGGCTGAATCAAAAGCCTATCTCGATATCAACCTCCTGGCATCGGATGTATTTGTACAAAACAATTTTTTGTACTTGGATAAAAATGAATACCGGCTCATCAATTTTTTCAAATCAGGAGTTGCATTGCCTTCCCACCGGGAACAATATGGAACTGAATTGCGGAATTTCTACACCTATAATAATGAGAATAAACGGGATCTATACTTACAGCTCAGGATCAATGGTCCGGGTGCTATGCTGGTATATGGGAATCATGCTTTTGCAATAAGTACCGGGGTCAGGTCGGTTATTTCTGCCAAAAATGTTCCCTATGAGATTGCCAACTTCGCCTACCTGGGATTGAATTACCTTCCACAACAAAACATCAACTATAAGGATAACCGGCCATTTAAAGCCGGAGAACTGACCTGGGCGGAAATCGGGATCAGTTATGCTTATACTTTCTACGCCAGGAATCTTAAAAAAATAACTGCAGGGATCACCATCCGGAGATTATTCGGTTATTCAGGGTTCTATTTGAAAGGGAACAGGACGGATTATATAGTCCCTAACGACAGCACAATCAGCGTTTCCAATTTTAACGGGCAGGTTGGATATTCCCTTCCGGTCGACTATGATAAGAATGGAGTATGGAACGATAAACTAATCACAGGTCATGGATTCAGTGGGGACATCGGTGTTACTTACACCCGGTTATCAGAAATCTATTCGGAAGATTATTTCACAACCCTGTGTTCCCAGCAATACAATGATTACCTGTATCGCCTGGGAATAGCCCTGATCGATATCGGAGCTATCCGGTTCAATACCCATGCAGAAAAATATTCATTTGATGACCAAAGTTCTTACTGGAGTGATGTGGATATAATCCATTTCAGGTCAATTCACCAGTTAATGGACACGATCAGCTACAAGTTTTATGGTGATAACAAAGCTTCTTACCGGGGAAGTAGCTTTATTATGTGGCTGCCGTCTGCGCTTTCAATCCAGTTTGATTACCATTATTCCAGGAACTGGTATGTAAATGCCTCGCTGATTTATGGCTTTGACCTGAGTCCTGCTTCTGTTTCCAGGCCTTCCGAAATTGCCATCACGCCCCGGTACGAAAACCGTGATTTCGAGGCCAGTCTGCCGGTATCTCTTTACGACTGGGACAAGCTGAGGATCGGCCTTGCCTTGCGGTATTACTATGTGACGATCGGCACGGAAAAGCTCGGACAGTTTTTCCGTATCAGTAACTTTACAGGACTTGATCTGTATGTTGCCCTGCATTTTTTTATCGATAAAGGAAACTGCCCGCAAGGCAAGAAAAAAGGTTGCAGTGAAATTGATTACCGGACCAAATCATCCTACCGATGAGGTTTTCACATCCAGCGCATCCCTCATGGCATTTCCCACCAGCATGAAAGCCAGTACCATCAGCATGATCGCCAATCCGGGAAGGATGGCAAGATGTGCTGAATCAAGGATGATATAACCATAATTTTCCTTGATCATGGAACCCCAGGAAGGCATAGGAGGTTGTACTCCGATGCCGAGAAAACTCAATCCTGCTTCAAGCAGGATAGCGGAGGCGAAATTCGCAGCGGAGATCACGATCACAACGCCCATGATGTTGGGAAGGATGTGATGAAAGATGATCCGGAAATTGGAAAATCCGAGTGCTCTTCCCGCCTCTACAAATTCTTTTTCACGGATGCTCAGGATCTGTCCACGTACCACGCGGGCCACTTCCACCCACATGGTCAGCCCGACCGCCACAAAAACCTGCCAGAATCCCTTACCCAGTGCAAATGTGATCGCAATCACCAGTAAAAGCGTAGGGATAGACCAAACCACATTGATGATCCAGACGACCACATTATCTATCCACCCGCGGAAATATCCACCCAGGGCGCCAATAAAGATACCGATCAGGAGGGATATAAATACAGAGATAAACCCTACCGACAGGCTCACCCGGGTACCGATAATGAGCATGCTGAAATAATCCCTGCCGAAACGGTCGGTACCCAGCCAGAAGGTCCGTGAATAGGGCTTGCCAACCAGGGATAAAGGAAATGATTTTTCCACGGTCTCTGATGTCGGGGAATCCGAATATTCCCGGATTATGATTTGGTCTCCTTCGGTTCTCCAGGAAGATAACGGGATGTTCGTAAAACTGCTTTTCTGACCAAACAGCATCCTGTAGAAAATGTTATGATGTAACGGTTCTTCATTCAATTTAACGGGAAGGAAAGTCACCGATGTTCCAGGCTTCTTTAAGCCGAGTTCCAGGTATTGGTCGTTGGCAAAAGGGGTCGGATCAGGGGAAATCAGGTAACCCAGCAGAGCGATCAACACGGTGATCCCGATAAAGATCAGTGACCCGAAGCCCATCTTGTTTTTCCTGAATTTCTTCCAGGCTAAAGCCGATAAGCTCTCAGATGACTCATAGTGGGTTTTTCTGAAGAATGCCATCCTCTGGTATTTTTTACAAATGTCGGAAAAATTATCGCATGTTGGATGCTGACTGCCTGCCGCAGGCAGGGATGCTGGGTGCTGGATGTGTGGGTTTTAAATTTTCTCTAATTCGTAATTTTCAAAGCTTTGGATAAATTAATGTAAAAAGATTTGTATTTTTGCCGCTCAATAAACATGGTGGTCGTAGCTCAGTTGGTTAGAGCGTCAGATTGTGGATCTGAAGGTCGTGGGTTCGAGCCCCATCTTCCACCCAGAAAGATTCAATGAGTAATGAGTAATTATGTAATTATTTTAATTATGTAATTACTCATTACTCATTTTCCGCATTACTAATTCTGTAATTCATAATTCTTTCCGTAAAGAATATTGCCATTCACAACCTTGTCTTTGAAGTTTTTACGTATATTTGGGTTTTGACATGGTTAGCTATCAGCTATCATTTATTCATCAACATCCTGTAGATATATCCAAGGTTCATCCATGTTAAAAAATAAACGTAATGCGATTACACAGGCGTTAGTGGCTAGTTTTTAAATTATTGCTATGAAGCTATTTTATATCCTAAGGAATAAGCCCTTATATCTCAGAAGATTTTGGCAAGCGATTATTTTCTATATTGTAATGCTTATACCAGCTTTTATACTTGGTTCTAATTATCCCGTTGGGCCTTGTGCAGATATACCTTCAACAATAGCCATGTTTATTATGATGGGCACTGCCATTATAAGTTTTGTGCTCCTTAATATCACTATTATATGGATAATAAAAAAAGATAAAATGTTCATTTTACCACTTGCGGTTCATTTAACATTTTGGATTGGCTTCGCAATCTTGCTAGTAATTGATTCAAACAAATAAAGATAAAAAAACCAGCCACTAACGAGCATGCAGCCTCAATGCGAGGCTTGTCGGTAAGGAGAATTGGTTATGGCTAATAAAATGGAAACAATCGGCAAAGATAAAATCTGCTAAAACCCGCACTGCGGCTGAGGGCGGTGCGTTAGTGCCAATTATTTATAAAATGAAGCAACTAATAACATTATTATTTCTCATTCTTGCATTAATTGCTAAATGTCAATCTGTTGATTATCAAAAATTTTGGATTGACAGCATTGAATCATCAAAAGACTATTATAACGAACTGAAAACTGAAAACAAATTAGAAACATATCAAATATTTGATTTTACACCATTGTTTTTCCCAAAAAACGAATTTTACGGTTTTATTGGACCGGATTATACAAGAATTAAAATGTATTTTCTGAGTATTAAAAGGGATTCGGCTAATCAATGTTTGTATCATGTTATTGGTGCTACAGTAGTAAAAGACAATAAATGTGATTTCTCTGGAATAATTACTCTTGAAAAAATTCAAGAATATAAAAATCTGAAAATTGGATTGGACAGTTCTTTTTCTGGAAAAAGCAAATTCCAAGGCATCTTGTTTGGGAAATATTTGTTCAAAGAAAATCCAGCGCAAAAAGATGTCGGGATATTTGAAGGACTGGTCACAATATCATGGTATATTGATAATTTCAACTTGCTTCATTATGATAATATTGAATGGTATTCTGACAGTTATAAAAATAATCAGTACATAGGGACTTGGACTGAATATGGTACAAAGAATCATAAAATTTGTAATTGGGGAGTTTATCGAATTCCTTTTTCAGGTGATCTGGATATTGGCGTAGGAGAATTTTCGCCTAATCCAAAATACCTGAATAGTGGCTGGGAAGATTTGCAAATAAAATAAATAACTGGCAACGAACGGGCAGTCGTCAATGCGGGGTTTGTAGGTAAGAAAAATTGATTATGACTAATAAAATGGCAACAATCGGCAAAGATAAAACCTGCCAGAACCCGCACTGCGGCCGCCGGGACGTTACCTGCAAGCGTAGCCAGACAAATTCACTAAATAATGAAACCTGAAACACATTTTATAAATAGAAGCGGTTGGCTTAGAGCAGCAGTATTGGGTGTAAATGATGGTATTCTTTCGACCACAAGCATAGCTATCGGTATAGCCGCAGCAAGTGATACAAGAAGTCCAATTATTTTAGCAGCTTTAGCAGGTTTAGTTGCAGGGGCATTAGCTATGGCTGCAGGAGAATATGTTTCAGTTAGTTCACAGGCCGATACCGAGTCCGCTGACTTAAAAAGAGAAAAAAAGGAACTTGAAACAACACCGGACATCGAGTTGAAAGAATTAGCTAAACACTATCAAGATAGGGGTTTAGACAGTGACTTGGCAATG
>Ga0182027_10002983_pt1 | contig 27127 bp, 24 predicted proteins | sample 712E1DmetaG_FD_121300 | JGI IMG/M metagenome (GOLD analysis project Ga0182027, IMG submission 121300) | Permafrost microbial communities from Stordalen Mire, Sweden - 712E1D metaG (Illumina Assembly) | ecosystem: Environmental > Terrestrial > Soil > Wetlands > Permafrost | place: Sweden...
CTGCGAGCTCCTGTTATCCTACATCTCAACACATGGCACCACATAGCCGCCTCAAGATCATCATGCCCGACGAAGCGATCGCGCAGCCATCCCTGATCCGCCTCGCGGTTGCGCCGCACGAAATCCGGCCCATGGCCCAGGTTCAGCGAATCGCGCTGTTCGAGCGCGAGGTCATTGAGCACCTTTCGCAAGCCGGCCTGGACGCTCTCTTCGCGCACGCCGAGGTCATTTCGGAAGGCGAAATCAGTGGCGTACAAGGCAAGCGTGTCTTTCTTGGGTCAACCATGCTCACCTGCGATGTGGCCGACTTGGCGGAGATTTTTCGCGAGCCCGCGGACGAGGGCACCGCGCGCCGCTTGGCAGCTCTGCTCGGCAAGGAGCCGTCGCTCGCCGCGCGCGCCCAAGCCATCGTCCGTCGCGAGGTCGAACGGGTCACACGCAGCAAGCCGAGAACGGTTCGCGGCGAGACCAGGATTCGCACCCAAGGCACGCGCATCTTCCTCGATATCGACGTGGAGGCCGGGCTGTGATGGCGACCGCGGTGGAACGGGAATACGGCTTCAGCGCGGCCGCGCGCATTCTCGGCTTGCCCGAGGCCAAGCTGCGCTACTGGTCGCAGTCGGGTTTCGTCGGCCCATCGTTGCGGCGAGGCGCGCGCCAAGTTTTTTCCTTTCAAGATCTGGTCAGCGCGCGCGCGGCCAAGGAGCTTGTCGATCGCGGCTTCCAGCCCGCGCACATTCGCAAGGCGCTAGAAAAGGTGCGGGCCAAGTTGCCGACGGTGGACCGGCCGCTGGAAAAGCTGCGCGTGGCCTGGGACGGAAGCTCGCTGGCTGTAATCGACGATGGCGTCACGTTCGAGGTTTCGGGCCAGCGGCGCTTCGACTTTGGGCTGTCCGATCTGGCGGACCGTGCAGCGGAAGTTTTGGCCCTGGCCGACGCGAAGCCCGACGATGCGGCGTCCGCAGCCGCGCCCAACCAAAGCGCCTACGATTGGTTCGCCAGCGGGCTCGCCGAGGAAAACCAGCCCGGACAGGCCGCGCAGGCGGAGGCGTCGTATCGCAAGGCCCTCGACCTCGATCCAGGGCTTTCGGCCGCACATACCAATCTCGGTTCGCTGGCGTACCGCAAGGGCGACATCGCCGGCGCGCGCATCGAGCTCGGCGCGGCGCTGGCGCTCGATCCCGAGCAGCCAGAAGCCCGCTACAACTTGGCCGGCATCCTCTACGAGCAGGGCGAGATCGAACAGGCTGCTTCCGAATTGCGCCGGGTCGTCGAGCACAGTCCGTGGTTCGCGGACGCCCACTACAATCTGGCCACGGCGCTGGAAAAGCTGGGCAGCAAGCGACAAGCGGCCGAGCACCTGCGCCGCTTCGTCGATCTCGAAACCCACAAGGCGGGTTCCGTCAGCCCATGGCTCGAGGAGGCTCGGGTGCGCTTGCAGCGGCTGGCCTTGCAGGCGCAAGAGTAGCGAACGGCGAAAACGGCAAGCAGGGAATTTGCCAGGCGGCGGCAGCATGGCCATAGTGTTTTCGGGCATGGCCGCTTGGTTTGTTTATGTCGTGCGATGTGGCGACGGTACGCTGTACACGGGAATTAGCCGTGACGTGGAGGCGCGCGTCGCCAAGCACAACCGTGGTCAAGGCGCGCGCTACACGCGCGGCCGCGCGCCCATCGCTCTCGTGCACAGCGAACGCAAGTCGAGTCACACGGCGGCGGCTCGCCGCGAGGCTGCCATCAAGGCGCTGTCGCGCGCGGCGAAGCTTGCGCTCATCGGAGGATCGCCGTGATGCGCGTTTCGTCGCTCGCGGGAATCTTCCTTTTCGCGGGCGCCAATTTCCACAACCTCGGCGTTGCCGACCCCGGACCGAAAATCGATCGCGTGGTCGTGCCAGCGGGTTCATTTTCGCGCGGCTCGCTGCGCGGCGCCGACGACGAACGGCCAGTCGTCGTCCGCACGCTGCCGCTCTTTCGCATCGACCGCACCGAAGTCACGCGCGCCGCATACGCGAGTTGCGTGGCCGCGCGCCGCTGTCAGCCGCTCGCGCTCGATTTGCAGAGCGAGCCGAACCTTCCCGTCACCCAGGTCAACTGGAACGAAGCGCGCTCCTTCTGTGCCTACGCTGGCGGTCGCTTGCCGAGCGAAGACGAATGGGAAAAAGCGGCGCGTGGAAGCAGCGGCCGCGACTATCCCTGGGGCGACGATCTCGACTGCGCGCGCGCCAACTGGGGCAATTTCGACAATGAAGGCCCGTGCGCCGGTAAAAATCCAGGCCGGCCTGTTGCCGTGGGCAGCTATCCGCAGGGGGCCAGTCCTTTCGGTGCCCTCGACATGGCCGGCAACGTGTGGGAATGGGTCGCCGACAAGTACAACCGCGATCCCGTGCGCCGGGTTGTCCGCGGCGGATCTTGCTGTAGCTACTTCGTCGAGCCTCGCGCGGCCAATCGCAATGCGTGGGATGCAAGCTACCGCGACGCCGATTTGGGTTTTCGCTGTGTGAGCCGATGAAGCAAGTCGTGGCGTTGCTGTTGGCCCTCTTGTTCGCGCTGCCTGCTTGGGCGGGTCCGGCCAGGGCCGCGAAGATTCCCGCCAAGACAAGGGTCACGGCCAAGAAGACCGCGGCTACGACGAAGAAGCCGGCCTGCAAGCCTCCGGCGACGGCGCGCGAGACTGCGCCCGTCGTGATTGCCAACGAAGCGCCCAAGCCCGCCGCCGACGATCCCGAGCGCGACCGCGTCCTGCACCTGCAGGAAGCGCTCGACGCTATCGTCCACGGCAAGGTGCTCGGTCGACTGCGGGTCGGCATGCGCGTCGAGGATTTGGCCAGCGGCAGGCTTCTCTACAGCCGGCGCGGCTCGGCGCTGATGGATCCCGCGTCCAACCAAAAGGTTCTTGCCACGACGGCGGCGCTCTTGCGTTTGGGCGGTACGTTCCGGTATCGCACCGAGATCACCGGCGCGCACCCGGATGGTGACGGCAGAGTTCACGGCGACTTGGTGATTCGCGGCAGCGGCGATCCTTCGTTGCGCCCACGCCACCTCGATGCCATGGCCGAATCCTTGGTGGCGCAGGGAGTGACCACCGTGACGGGTGGAATTCTCGGCGACCCACGCCGCCTCGGCTCCGACGAAAGTGGGCCAGGTGGACGCTCTCCGCTGCGCGTGGGTTCGACCGCGGTCGAAGTGCACGTTCGGCCGGGCGACCGAGTCGGCGGGCGACCCGTGGTTTCGGTTCGACCCGCGTCCGACGTATTTGTCGTCGTCAACCAAGCGGAGACGCGCGCCAAGGGCAAGGGCCGCCTCGAGGTTTCTCTTGAGCGCGCGGGCAGCCGCATCCGCATCGTCGTGGGCGGAAAGATCGCGATGGCGCGCGGCGAGGTCGTCATCCACCGGGCCGCGCCGAGCGATCCGCTCTACGTCGCGATTCTTCTTCGCCACGCACTCATTCAAGCGGGTATCGACGTGCTAGGCGGCGCCGGCATCTACACCGGCGACAGCCCTGCGCGCGTCGTCGGCCGCCGTTCGCTCGATGGCGCGATGGTCGCACTCGGGCCGCCTGTCAGCGATAGTCCATCCCAGCTCGGTGTTGGCGAAGCGTCCTCGCCCGCTGAGCTCCTGACGCTGCACGAATCCGAATCGTTGCCCGTGCTTCTTCGCCGGGTAAACAAGGATTCGGACAACGAGTGGGCCGAACGTGTCCTCGAAACCGTCGGCGCCGAGGTTTATGGTGGCGCGCCCACGACGGCCAAAGGCGTGCGTGTCCTACGCGAAGCGCTCGCCGATCTTGGGATTCCGGCCGCGGCCTTCGTCTCGGCGAACGGATCCGGTTTGGGCCACCAGAATCGAGTGACTCCGGCGGGGATGGCCGAGCTTTTGCGGCGCCTCTACTTCGATCCGCGCGTCGGTCCCGAAATGTTGCAGTCCCTTTCCGTGGGCGGTGTCGACGGCACGACCAGAAACCGTTTTCGTGGTTCCTCGGCCGCTCATCGCGTGCGCGCCAAGACGGGAACCTTGACCGGCGTGTCCTGCCTTTCCGGGTACGTCGGCGACGGGCCAGATGTGCTCGTGTTCTCGATTCTCGTCGCAGGTCACCGCAAGCGCGCCGTGACCAGCGTGCGTGCTGCCCAAGTCGGCGCCGTGAACGCGATGATGCGTTTCGCCCGCCGCGCGGTGGACGCGCTTCCCGACGAGGACAGCGTTCCTGGGACGGATCTCGAAACCGGCGATGAATTGGGTGAAATCGAGGGAGCCGTGCCGGACGGCAGCGGGTCGGTATCAGCAGCGAAAGACGGGGCAGAAGACATTCACACCAATGATGCAATGTGATCTAACTCTTGGTCTAACTTCTCTTGGGGATTGCGGTACGAGGGCGAAGGATGTTATGAGTGTCGTTAACTGTCATTCAGAAGGTTTGCATATTTGTGTAGGGCATCTATTATGCCCTCGGCTTTCATCCATAGGAGAGGACTAATGAAGCGGAACTCGATTCTTGTTTTCGGTATGGGAGTACTTCTGACGTTTGGTCTGTTCGCACCGGGTTGCGGAAGCAGCAGCGGTGGTGGCACCAGCGACAGCGGCGTTGACGGCAAGAAGGGAACCGGCGGTGCGATTGGCACTGGCGGCGCAACAGTGGCAACCGGCGGAACGGTGAGCACGGGCGGTTTGACTGGCACCGGCGGCGCTCCGAGCACGGGTGGTGTAACTGTTGGCGGCGGCACGACGGGAGCGGGCGGTTCACCCAGCACCGGAGGTTCCACAGGTAGCAAGGATGGCGGCGGAACCGATTCCTCGACGGTTGACGGAAATGCCGTGGACGGCGGTACCAAAGATGGGCCCGAGGACATTTCGATTGTCACCGACGGATCGAGCGACACGGCCTTGGATGGCAAGGTGGGTGTGGACGGCGGATCGACTCCTGCGCTCGATGGCGGTCATATCGACGGGGCTGGCGTGGATGGTTCCGGACCTGCTCTGGACACGGCCGCGCACGATGTTGCGGATCTCGACGTCGCCGAGATCGACGCGAAAGAGGATCTGGACGCGTCGAAGATCGACAGTGAAATCGACAGCGGCAGCCACGACTAGCGTCTGAGCATGAATGGGCTGGCTCGGTATCGCCGGGCCACCCAAGCTTGCAAGATCCACTAAAGTCCCAAAACAAAAGAGCCGCGGTCTTTCGACTGCGGCTCTTTCGTTTGGATGAACGCTTTGTCTACGCTTTGGCCTTCTTGGTGGACTTGCGAACGGCCTTGGTCTCCACCACACCGGCAGCGTCGCGTAGCGCGGCTGCCTTGTTGGTGCGCTCCCACGTGAACTCGCTGTCGCTTCGACCGAAGTGACCGTAGGCAGAAGTCTTGCGGAAGATGGGCCGGCGCAAGTTCAGCTCCTGAATCAGGGCCCCCGGCCGAGCGTCGAAGTTGGCGGCCACGATTTGCGACAGACGATCGTCGGGAAGCGTACCGGTGCCAAAGGTCTCGACCAGCAACGAAACCGGCTTGGCCACGCCGATGGCGTAGGCCAACTGCACTTCGCAGCGACGGGCCAGCTTGGCCGCCACGACGTTCTTGGCCATGTAGCGCGCAAAGTAGCAGGCCGAGCGATCCACTTTCGATGGATCCTTGCCTGAAAAGGCGCCGCCGCCGTGCCGGCCCATGCCGCCGTAGGTATCGACGATGATCTTGCGCCCGGTGAGGCCCGAATCGCCCATCGGACCGCCGACCACGAAGCGGCCGGTCGGATTGATGAAGTACTTGGTCTTGGCATCGACCAGACGTGCCGGCAGGACCGGCTTGATGACTTCCTCCATCACGACCTCGCGCAAGGTCTTGTACTTCGCGCTTTCGCTGTGCTGAGTGGAGACCACGACGGCATCGATGCCGAGAATGTGGTGCTGGTCGTCGTAGCGAACCGTCACCTGGCTCTTGCCGTCGGGGCGGAGGAACTCGACGATCTTCTTCTTGCGCACGTCCGCCAAGCGCTTGGCCAGCTTGTGCGCCAGCATGATGGGCATGGGCATAAGCTCGCTGGTTTCGTCGCAGGCATAGCCGAACATCATGCCCTGATCGCCGGCGCCCTGTTCGTTGTGGGTATAGACGCCGTGGCCATCCACGCCTTGGGCGATGTCGGGTGACTGCTGTTCGACCGCGACGAGCACGCCGCAAGTCTTCCAGTCGAAGCCCATCGCCGAATCCTCGTAGCCGATGTCCTTGACCACGTCGCGCACGATGGCGGGAAAATCCAACTTGGCGTGGGTGGTGATTTCCCCGGCCACCATGACGAAGCCGGTCTTGGTCAGGGCTTCACAGGCTACACGGCTGGTTTTGTCGTGAGCAATGCAGGCATCGAGAACCGCGTCCGACACTTGGTCGCACAGCTTGTCGGGATGGCCTTCGGTAACACTCTCGGATGTGAACAAGTACTCGGACATGCGATTATCTCCCTGGGTTCACGGGCGGGCGGAGTTTCCCAGCACTCGATCGTTCCGTCAATGCAGAATTCCGTTCTTGTTCTGCGACCGGACAAGAAGGGGAAGCCGCTATTTCCAGGACGTACCGTTCCAGGATGCGCAGGCGTATTTCTTTTCGGCATTGCACACGCAGCCGGTCCTACCGTCGGCCTGCATGCACAGCTGTTTGCCACAGGCAGGGCTGCACGCGCCGCCCTTTACGACCGAAGTCGCGCAGTCAGATGGAGAAGCGGCGTTGCTGGGCAGATAGCAGGCGGACGTGGATGGCAATGCGCAGGCCGTGCAGGTCACGCAGGTGGGAGTGGTCGTGGACAAGGTGGAGCAAACACAGCCACCGGCTGCCTGACAGGTCGCCAAGTTAGTTTGGCCACAGGTCTTGGTGCCGATGTCGTCCGGTCCGCAGGTCTGCGTGCAGGACATGTAGGTTGTTCCGGCGGGCCAGCTTGCCTGGTCGATGACCCCGGCGGGACAGATCGCCGTGCCGCCCGCACCGCCGGCCGCACCACCGTCCAGGGCCAGGCCCAGGCCGCCGTCGTTGAGGTTGCAAGCCCCGCCCCAAATCAGCGCGACGAGAACGGTCGCCACAGTGACATTTCTGCTGAGCTCGGACATAGCTTCCTACCTCGCCAATAAGAAATGGTTCGAAGCATAGCTCAAATTGCAACGATGCGAACGTCGTCAGTCCTGGCAGCACAGCACGCCACCCAGGGTCGGGCCCGTCTTGGTGACCTTCATCGCTTCTTGCAAGTAGTCGGCTTCGTCCCCGCATGACCAAACCCCGCCGGTGGCCAGACAATCGGCGAAACCCATGCGGCGAAACAAGGGATAGCAGGCCTCCGTTTCAGGCTCCCCTAGACCTCCGCAGCCGTGCAGGTCATTGGTCGCCGAGGGTTCGGGGGAGCAGATCCCCATGGGCGAGGCACCCGACCCAACGAGGAAAAAGCGCGGCTCGTTCGCAGGGACGCAGCTTTCGCAATCGCCGGAAGGTGAATGCTGGAACACATCGTAGCCATCAAGGCAAAGGTGCCAGTGCTTGGCGCAAAGATCGGCGGCGTTACAGCCCTTGCCGTTTGGGTTGGGGCTGCTGTCGCCCGCGTTGAGGCCGCAAACCGGAGAAAGCTCTGGCGAGCCGATCACGCCCGGCTGATCCCATCCACCCGCGCAGCCGGCGATGGTCTGCCAGGTGACGAAGTCGCGGAAGCCCTCGCGCGTGCCGTCGGAGCATCCGACGACATCGAGTGGACCTGCCACGCCGGGCGGTTCGCTAGCATCGGCTCTTTGCTCCACGTCCGAGGCCGACACCGCGCCATCCCGGTTGGCCGCGACGGCGGCGTCTCGACCCGAGCCGGCAACACCTTCGGCCGGAACACCGCTGCTCAAGACTTGACATCCGGCCAATCCGGAAACCAGCAGGATGTTCACCATGCCACGCACGTCCCCAAGACTAAGGCCAATCGGGCGATTCCTCCACCTCCGCGATAGACCGCTGCCAGGTCACAGCGTCATGCGATCCAGACTTCCACCGGGCCTCTCGACGCTCGGCGCGGCTGCCCGAAAACCAGCCAGCCGCGCTGCGAGTTTGATTTCGTCCTCGGCGACCGCCATAGTGGATGCCCATGCGTCGGGCGGAAATCGAACGAATCACCAAGGAAACCCAGATCAAGGTCGCGGTAGACCTGGATGGCAGGGGCACGACCGAAATCGCCACGCCGCTGCCCTTCTTCGGGCACATGCTGGACGCGTTCGGCCGACACAGCCTCATCGATTTGAAAATCGATGCGCGCGGCGATGTTCAAGTGGACGGGCACCACACCGTCGAGGATGTGGGCATCTGCCTGGGTCAGGCAGTTCGCCAGGCGCTCGGCGACCGGCGTGGTATCAGCCGTTACGGCGACGCAACCATTCCCATGGACGAAGCCCTGGCCCGGGCGGCGGTCGACCTCAGCGGCCGCGCCGCCTTTGTGTACCAGGCCGACGCGCTCCGGGGGCGCAAGGTGGGCAGCTTCGACGCCGAGCTGGCGCGCGAGTTTTTCGCCGGCTTCACGTCCACGGCGCTGTGCAATTTGCACCTGCAAGTGGCGTACGGCGAAAATGCTCACCACATCTTGGAAGCATTGTTCAAGGCATTTGCTCGCGCTCTGCGTGGTGCAATCGCCATCGATCCGCGCGAAGCTAGCGTGCCTTCCACCAAAGGAACGTTGACGGCCTGACCCGGCCGTTCATTGACTTCGCTCATGGGAAAACCCAGCATCGCAATTGTCGACACCGGCAGCGGAAATCTGCGCAGCGTCGAGAAAGCCCTGATCTGCGCCGGCGGCGACGCCTTCGTCACCCGGGACGCCGACAAAGTCGCGTCCGCCGACAAGGTCGTCGTGCCGGGCCAGGGCGCCTTCGGTGGATGCATGGCCGGGCTCATGCGCGAAGGTGGTGCTTTGCGGGACGCAGTTGTTGCGGCGGTTCGCGCGGGTAAGCCGTATCTCGGCATCTGCTTGGGGCTGCAAGTCTTGTTCGCCCACAGCGACGAAGAGCCGGGTTGCGCCGGCCTCGGCCTTCTTCCCGGCAAGGTGGTGAAGTTCGCCATCGCGCCGCCGCTCAAGGTTCCGCACATGGGCTGGAACGCCTGTCGACGGCCAGCGGCGCCCACTTCGCCCGTGCTGGCGGACACCATGGATGCGACCTACTTCTATTTCGTTCACAGTTACTATCCCGTGCCTGCCGACCCCCGCGACGTGGCCCTGGTTTCCGACCACGGGGTCGAGTTTTGCGCCGCGGCTGCGCGCGACAACATCTTTGCTTCCCAGTTTCACCCAGAAAAAAGCCAGCGTGCTGGACTGGCGCTGCTCTCACGTTTCGTTTCCATGTAGAGGAAAACTGCATGCAGGTCTTTCCCGCTATCGATCTTCTTGACGGCAAGGCAGTCCGGCTAGAACAGGGCCGGCCCGAGAGCGCCAAGATCTATTCGCATGCGCCTTGGGAGCTGGCGCGCAGGTTTGCCGCCGCGGGGGCGTCGCGCTTGCACGTCGTGGATCTGGACGCGGCCCTGTCGGGCGGTGCCAAGCACAACCACGCCACTATCAAGAAGATCCTCGCCGCCGCCGGCAAGATGGAAGTGGAAATCGGTGGCGGTATCCGTACCCTCGAAGCGTGCGCGCGGATCTTCGCCTTGGGCGCGCGCTACGCGGTTCTCGGCACCGCGGCCATCAAGACGCCTGCCGTCGTGAAGGAAGCCTGCCAGCGCTATCCCAAACGCATCGTTGTCGCCGTGGATGCGCGCGCGGGCAAGGTCGCCGTGGAAGGATGGAAAGAGGACACCGGCGCCGATGCGCTTGAGATCGGCCATCAAGTCGCGGCGGGCGGCGCCGAGGCAGTGCTGTACACCGACATCGGACGCGACGGAATGCGCACCGGCCCCAACCTTGAGGCCACGGCGAGATTGGCCGAAAAAATCCGACCCTGCGCCGTCATCGCCTCGGGCGGAATGTCCAAGCTCGAAGACATCCATCAGGTGCGTGCCACCGGCGCGGCCTCGGTGGTGATCGGCAAAGCGCTCTACGAAGGCGCGTTCACCATCGAAGAGGCGCTCGCGGCCGCGGTCGAGAAGCGCAGCGAGAAACGAAAGTAGACGATGCTTGCCCGCAGAATCATCCCCTGCCTCGACGTCGACGCCGGCCGCGTGAAAAAGGGCGTGCGTTTCGTGGAGCTGCGCGACGCCGGCGATCCGGTCGAAGTCGCCGCCGAGTACGACCGCCAGGGCGCCGACGAGATCTGCTTTCTCGACATCACCGCCTCGTCGGACGGCCGCGCCACCATGATCGATGTCGTGCGCATGACCGCTGAGAAGGTTTTTTTGCCGCTTACTGTGGGCGGCGGCGTGCGCAGCGTGGAAGACGTGCGCACGCTTCTGCTCGCCGGCGCCGACAAGGTCGGCATCAACACCGCCGCGGTTCACGATCCCGAGCTCGTCCGTCGCGTGGCCGACGCCTTCGGCAGCCAGGCTTTCGTCGTGGCCGTGGATGCGCGCCGTCGCGTCGACCGGCCCGGCGAATGGGAAGTCTTCACCCACGGCGGACGCAAAGGCACCGGCCTCGACGCCGTTGCCTGGTGCGTGCGCATGGCCGAGCTGGGCGCGGGCGAAATCTTGCTCACCAGTATGGACCGCGACGGCACCCGCGACGGCTTCGACCTCGAGCTCACCCGCGCCGTGGCCGACCGCGTGCCCATTCCCGTCATAGCCTCGGGCGGCGTGGGCAACCTCGAACACCTTTACCAAGGCGTGGTCGCCGGCGGCGCCGACGCCGTCCTGGCCGCTTCCATCTTCCACTTCGGTGAATTCACCGTCGGCCAAGCGCGCGACTACCTGCGCGCCCGCGGCGTTCCGGTCCGCCAGTAGGCGCTCACCGCTGGTCAGCGCCAGCACCGCCGCTCAGCACGATTTTTCCGTCGACGGAGCGGTCCGATCCAGTCGCCACCGCCGCTCCTGACGAGCATCCAACCTCGCGGTCGCGCGGTTTTTGCCCAGCAGCAGGCAGTCCCTTTGATATCGGCGCAAAAACGCCCGGAACTCTGGATCTTCGAGCCGTGGCTTTCCCTTGAGCATGCTCTCGAGATAGCCCCACATCATCGCGGCGCCGCCGGTCACGTACGGCGAATGTGCCGCCCGGAAGACGGCGCTGGCCGCCATGTACCACAGCGACGTTCCCATGAAGTACTGGCCGAAGCCGTGGCGCTTGCGGCCCGTGATGATGCCTTGATGGCTCGATCCCATCGGGCGCAAGTGAATGAACCGCAGCTCCGGGTCATCCCAGCTGCGCGCGATCCAGCCGAGCATCCGGCAGCGATGGCAGTCGATTCCATCCCACATGACCTGCCGGACGAACCCGCCGATGGCTTGGAAACACTCGACCCGATAGAACTTGGTCATCCCGACCGACATTTCGTCGCCGCAGTGCTCGCCGATGAGCTCGCCGGCCCAATCCTTGAGGCGATTGCTCGGCCCGGGAAAATACGCTTTGCCGGAGCAGGTGCCCATGCGGGGCTCGGCCTCCATCCGCTCCATGAGAAGCTCGAAGTAGCGCAGGGGCAGGTCGAGGTCGAGATCGAGCTTGCAAAGATAGGCGTAGCTTTCGAGCTGCTCCACCGCCGCGAAGCCGTCATAGAACGCCTCGATGACGCCCGGACCGACACTGCGCACGCCTCGATCCTGTCGTTTTCGAACCTGAATGTACGGGAAACGCGCCGCGTACTCCGCGAGCAGCTCGGAGGTGCCGTCGGTCGATCCGTCGTCGACGATGATCCACAGGGCCGGCGGCACCGTCTGTTTGGTCACGCTGTCGAGGGTGCGACGCGCAAACTCGAATTCGTCTCGCGCCGGACTGATGATGACGTACCGTCGATTCAAGGCGACACTCCGACAACAAGGGGACAAGCATCGGCTAGGAGCCGAGCCGGATGGATTTTTCAAACCGATGATACAGTCTATTCATCAAAATGCACCTGCGCTCGTCCGCATAGGTCCGCCCACCGCACCGACGGACGAACCAGGGAGATGGTGTCTCATCAAGATCCTTGTCAGGTGTTTGTCAGGCAGTGTAGGGTCCCCGAATTGTCGATCGTGAGCCCCATCCTCGAGGAGTCAACGGTGTCCATGGACGGTTCAGCATGATTCGGGCGGGACTTATCGGTGTCGGGAAAATGGGAATTTCCCACTACGCGATTTTGGGTGCGCACCCGGACGTCCAGATGTCGGCCATCTGCGACAGCTCGACGTACGTGACCTCGGCGCTGCGCAAGCATACCGGTATCGAAGCGTTCAAAGACTACAAGAAGATGATCGAGTCCGCCAAGCTCGACTGCGTATTCGTGGCGACGCCGTCGGCGTCCCATTTTGAGGCTGCAAGTTACGCCATGGAGAGGGGACTTCACGTATTTGTGGAGAAGCCCCTCTGCCTCGACCCGAAGGACAGTCGGCGCCTGGCGGACATAGCGCAGGAGAAGGGGTGCACCAATCAGGTCGGCTATCACAACCGTTTCATAGGGACGTTCCGCGAGACCGAGCGCCTGGTAAAGGCCGGTGCTTTGGGGGAAATCCACCATGTCTCCGGGACGGCCTTCGGCCCGGTTGTGACTCGCCCCAAGTCCGGAAGCACGTGGCGGTCGAAGAAGTCGGAAGGAGGCGGTTGTCTGCACGACTACGCGTCACACGTCGTCGACCTTATGAACTTCGTGGTCGGCCCGCCCGAGCAGGTGCTGGCCGCGCAGCTGCGGAGCATCTATTCCCAGGACGTCGAGGATGCCGTCTATGCGCTGTTTCGGTATCCGTCTGGCGCCACGGGTCTTCTGGAGACGAATTGGAGCGACGAAACCTACCGGAAGATGAGCACGACGATCGTCGTCTCCGGGACGAACGGCAAGATCATCGCTGATCGGCAAGAGTGCAAAGTGTACCTTCGCGCCGGCGCGGAGCTCGAAGCGTACCCTGCGGGATGGACGGTCCGCTACATCACCGACCTTCAGGCCCCGGTCGCTTTCTACCTGCGCGGCGAAGAATATTCGGCGCAGTTGGAGGCCTTCGTCGCGGCAATCTTGCGGCGCGATTCCAAGCACGAAAACTCCTTCGCCAGCGCCTTCGAGACCGACCGGATTATCGACATCATCATGAAAACCTCGCAGACGGGAAGCTAGCGTGGAACGAATCCTATTCGGCGACAACCAGTTCTTCGGCGTGAACCACATGTCCGAGGAAAAGTCGCGCGCCCAGGCGACCCAGTTCAAGGACACTCCCGCCATCATGCGCGTTCTCGATTCCGCTTACGATTGCGGCATCAAGGTCTTCATGTGCACCACCCACGATCGCGTTGGTGACATCACCGATATTGTCCGAGCAAATCCCAAGCGCTACGCCGACTTCGAGTTTTACCCATGCATGCCGTACGCGCACAAGTACGCGAATTCGGTGGGCGAAGTTGGAATCATCGACACCGTTCGCCGCTTTGCCCCCGGAAGCCTGGTAGGAACATTGATTCAGGGAGCGATTTCGGCGGTAACGCAAGATATTTACCGCCTGATGAAGATGCTCGTGGACGCTGAGATGAAGCGCTTCGCGGGGGTGAAGACGCCAGTGATCTTCATTCAGAACGTGGTGACGGATCTGTTGCTCGGCCTCAAGCTCTACGACATGTTCCCGGCGTTCCACGAACACATTCGCGAGAAGTACGACGCGGAGGCCGGTTTCATTACGATGAACATGCCGATGCTGGTAGATGTTCTCGAGGGATCCGGAATCGCGAACCCAATCGTATGCGCCAATATCAATAAGATTGGCTTTCGGATGTCAGGCGGAATCGAGGCCTACCGGCAGTTGCTGCGTTCGAATCGATGCCGGGCCATCGCCATGTCGATCTTTGCGTCGGGCGCGATTCCGCCCCGGGAGGCTATCGAGTGGGTCTGCGGGCTCGAAGGGCTTCACTCCATCGTATTCGGAGCGTCTTCCCCGGGGAATATTCGACAAAGCAAGGAGCTGATCGATCGTGCTTGGGGAATCGCTCCGGCGTCGGCTTCGGGCGACTCTGTTCGATAAAGCAAGAGTCAAAGACAATGCGCGATAGGATCAAGCTTCTGAATGTCGACGTCGACAATATCACCATGGACGAATTGCTCGATTCGTTCAACGAAGGGATGTTGCTGACCCTTCATGTCGACATGATCATGAAGCTGCAAAAGGATCGGGGATTTTACGACATTCTACCTCGATTCGACATCGTGACGTGCGACAGCCAAATCCTCGTCGTCGCAGCTCGTCTCCTCGGAACTCCGTTTAAAGAGCGCGTCTCGGGATCCGATTTTTTCCCGCGCTATTACATGCGACACAAGAGCGATCTCGGGGTGACCCTCTTTATCTGCGGTGGCGCGCCTGGGGTGGCCGACGTCGCGGGAAAGAACGTGAACGCGAAGGTCGGGCGGGAGATGGTGGTCGGCACCGATTCGCCTCCGCTCGACTACGACAGCAAGCCCGGCGAGGTGGACCGGATGATCGCCAAGATCAACGAGTCCAAGGCGACGGCACTCCTTGTGGGATTGGGCGCCGGACGACAAGAGAAATTCATCGTCAAGAATCGTGAGCGTATGCCTTACGTCAAGACCTTCCTTCCGCTCGGAGGAACGATTGACTACGAGGCCGAAACGCTGAAGCGCCCTTCGACCTGGATCACGAACGGAGGATTGGAATGGCTGTACCGACTGCTGAGCGAGCCCCGGCAGCGCTGGCACCGCTACCTCGTCCACCAGCCGGGGGTCATCCACCGTCTGGTGCAGCAGCGCCTCGGCACGTACCGCAATCCCTTCGCTGAAGGCTGAGCCCGAAGCGATACCTCGGCGATCCCGCCGCGGATTCCCAAGCCCCGAATTAGGTTGAGCGTTTACACCTCGTAACCCAAGCCCTTGAGCTCGGCGGTTAGGCGCTGCACTTCATGCGTGACTTGCGACGGGGCAGGGCCGCCGGTGGAGGTGTGGCCGGCGACGGCGCGGCCGGGGCTGAGCACCTGCAACGCGGCCACGTGCAGCTCTTCAGCGATCTGCGGCAGGTCGTGCTCGGGCACGTCACGCAGGGAAAGCCCGAGCTGTTCGGCGTGGCGGACGAGCTTGCCCACGATTTCGTGGGCGCGGCGGAAGGGGACGCCGTCGCGCACCAGGTGCTCGGCCAGGTCGGTGGCGCCGAGCGCGGGATCGCTGGCGGCGTCCTTCATGCGCTCGACGTTGAATTCCAGGCCGGCGATGAGGCGCGGCAGCACATCGAGCACCAGGCGAGTGGTCTCGATGGCGTCGTAGAAGGGCTCCTGAGTTTCCTGCAAGTCCTTGTTGTAGGCGAGCGCCAGGCCTTTGCTCACGGTGAGCAGCGCGACCACGTCGCCGATCAGGCGGCCGGGCTTGGCGCGCATCAGCTCGGCGATGTCAGGATTGCGTTTTTGCGGCATGAGCGAGCTGCCCGAGCAATGTCCTTCGCCCAAGCGGACGAAGCCGAATTCCGTGGTCGACCACAGCACCAGCTCTTCGCCCAGGCGCGACAGATGCACGCCCAAGAGCGCGCAGGAGAACGCCAGCTCGGCGCAGAAGTCACGGTCGGAAACGGCGTCCAGGCTGTTGCGCGTGGGTGCGGCGAAGCCGAGATCGGCGCTGGTCATTTCGCGCCGGATGGGCAGCGAGGTGGACGCGAGCGCGCCGGAGCCGAGTGGGCATTCCGAGGCGCGGCGGGCGGCATCGAGAAAACGCCCGCGGTCGCGGTTCAGCATTTCGGTGTAAGCCAGCAGGTGGTGGCCGAGGGTGACGGCCTGGGCGCGCTGCAAATGCGTGTACCCGGGAATCAGCGTGGCCGCGTGCTCGCGAGCGCGCCGGCACAGGGCCACGCGCGCCTTGTCGATGGCGACCACGATGGCGCTGGCCGAGGACAGGGCGTAAAGCCGCATGTCGGTGGCCACCTGATCGTTACGGCTGCGCGCGGTGTGCAGGCGGCGGCCGGCGTCGCCGACAAGCTCGATGAGGCGGCTCTCGACGTTCATGTGAACGTCTTCGAGGGCCGGATCCATGGTGCGCTCGCCGCGCTCGAATTCGCCTGCCACCTGCTCCAAGCCGGTCACGATTTGCTTGGCGTCGTCGGCGGAGATAAGTCCTACGGAAGCGAGCATGCGCGCGTGGGCCTGGCTGCCGCGCACATCGTCGCGCAGCAGGCGCCGGTCGAAATCCACGCTCGCGTTCAAGGCCGCGGCGGCTTCGTCCATGGCACCTTGGAAACGCGCACCACGGCCGCCGGCCTTGGGCGCCGCCTTGGTCTTGTCTTTGTCGGTCACGTCTTTGTCGCTCATGGGTGGCGAACACTATCAGGGTCCTTCTTTGACCGCACCTAGCGGCCACGCTACCGTCGTAGCTGGCAACCCGCGCAGTGCGGTCGACCGCGCCATCGAGGTGAAGCATGAAAATCCTGGGCATCAATCATTCCAATGACGCCGCCGCCGCCCTGGTGGTCGACGGCCGGGTCATCGCGGCCAGCCAAGAGGAGCGCTTCACGCGCCTCAAGCACGACCCGGCTTTTCCCGACAAGGCCATCGATTTTTGCCTGAAAATGCAGGGTTTGAAGCTCGGCGACCTGGACGCGGTGGCGTTTTTCTGGAATCCCGGCATTCACGCCGAGGCGCCGCAGCGCCGGCTGACGAATTCGGTTCGTCATCACCTGGAATATCTGTACGGTGTTCCGGCGCGCTTGATTTCGCGCCTGGGCGAGCCGGTGAGCAGCATCGAGCAGGCCGTGCATCTGGCTTCGGGGCGCAGTCTGCCCATCCATTATCTTACGCACCACCTTTGTCACGCAGCCGCCGCGTTCTTCACGTCACCTTTCGAGGACGCCGCGATCCTGACCGCGGACGGCTACGGCGAACGCCAGTCGACGACGATCTACCGCGGCCGGGGAAGTAGCCTCGAGCTTCTGGCCGAGGTCGACTTTCCCCATTCCATCGGATCGTTTTACGCCGCGCTCACCGACTATCTCGGCTTTCGCGCCAACAGCGGCGAGGGCAAGGTCATGGGCCTCGCTTCCTACGGCAAGGGCAGCGACTACGTGGGCAAGCTACGCAAGCTCGTCTCGCTCACCCCGCGCGGCTTCGAATTGGATCTGTCGTACTTCGAGTACTTTCACGAGCGCCCGCATCGCTACAGCGAAAAACTGGTGAGCTTGCTCGGGCCGCCGCGCGCGCCCGAGAGCGCGGTCGACCAGCGCCACGAGGACATCGCGTTCGCGCTCCAGACCGTCACCGAGGAGGCGATGTTGCACCTGGCGCGGGTTGCGCGCGAGCTGACCGGTGCGAAGAACCTGTGCGTGGCTGGCGGCGTGGCGCTCAACTGCGTGGCCAACGGCCGCCTCATGCGCGAGACCGACTTCGAAAAGTTCTTCTTTTACCCGGCGGCGGGCGACACCGGCACCTCCGTGGGCGCCGCGCTGGTGGTCGAGCACATCCTCAACGACGGCAAGCGCTCGATGGAAGTCGCGAGCGAATATCTCGGCCAGGGCTTTACCCCGGCGCAAGCTCGGGCCGTGCTCGACCGCGGACAGCTGCGCTACCACACCCTGCCCGCGCCCGAGCTGACGGCCGCGCGCATGGTCGCTGACGGACTCATCGTCGCGTGGTTCCAGGGCCGCGCCGAATTCGGTCCGCGCGCGCTCGGCAACCGATCCATCGTAGCGGATCCGCGGCGCAAGGACATGAAGGACCTTCTCAATGCCACCGTGAAGTTTCGCGAGCCCTTCCGGCCCTACGCCCCGTCGGTGCTGGAAGAATCCTGCGGCAAATACTTCGCCAGCGACGTGCCCTCGCCATACATGCTGCGCGCCTACCCGACCCGGCCCGAGATGATCGACGTCTTGCCCGCCATCACCCACGTGGACGGCACTGCACGGGTGCAGACGGTGAACGAGAAACAAAATCCACGCTACTACCGCCTCATCCGCGAATTCGGTCGCCGCACCGGCGTGGACTGCGTGCTCAACACGTCGTTTAACATCCGCGGCGAGCCCATCATCAACACCGTGGACGAGGCCATCAAGTGTCTTATGACCACAGGGCTCGATGCCTTGTTCGTCGAAGACTACCTGGTGGTGAAAGACCCGGCGAAGGTCGCGCCGTATCTGTAGCTCCGCTGCGAGCGCGAACGACTACGGGGCACAGGTGGCGTCCGTCGCATTTCCTATTTGGGCGCCAACGAATCCACCGTCAGTTGCTGCGGTAAAGTAGAAGGCGTAGCCACCGTTGGCCTTGGCCGGAGTGATGATGTTAGTACCGCAAGTCGCCTGAGCGCCGTTGAAGTAGGCGGTCCTGCTGTGGCAGTTGAAGGGTTGGGCAAATCCACCCCCCGAGCTGATGTCGGCGCACGTGACGACACACCACTCGGCTGTGCTAGCGCCGAGCTGTTGCGAATGTATGCCGGACGCCCATACCGTGCAGGCAGGGACGGACACCTCAGCCGAGTTGGCGGAGCTGCAGTTGCCGCCAGCGTCACTTCTTGCAGTCACGACGTAGAAGAACGCCGTCGCGTTCGTGGCCGCGTTGTCCACATACGGCGAACCCGCTGGCGTCGCCAGCGATGTGTAGCCAGAGCCGCTCGTGGTACTGCGAAGCACGTTGTACGAGGTCGCCCCGGAAGAGTTCGTCCACACCAGCGTGACCTGCTTGTTGCCCGATCTCCTTGCGCTGAGACCAGTCGGTGCGACGGGCAGGGTGCAGGACATGGCTGACACGGCCGGGGTGGAATTGGCCGAGGCGCAGGTGCCGCTGGCGTTGCTGGCGCTGACTTCGTAGAAATAGGTATTGCCGGGGGTGAGCGCCGCGGGCTCGGTGAAGGTGGCCGCGGTCTGGTTGGTGCTGATCGGCGTGAAGGTGCCCGTGGCGGCCGTGTTGCGCGACACTGTGTACGCCGTGGCGCCGGCCGAAGTATTCCATGTCACCGTGATCTGACCGTTGGCGTTGTTGTTGGTCGCGACGACGCCGGCTGGCGGCGGCGGTGGCGTGCACACCGGCTTGGCAGACGCCTCGGCGGAATTGACCGAGGTGCAAGTGCTGCTCGCGCTCACGACGTAGTAGTAGGTCGTGCCGTTGACCAAGGCCGGGTCGGTGTCGACAAAGGCTGTGGCGGGTGCGTTGACCGAACCCACGGACACGTATCCGGTACCGCTGATCGTGCTGCGGGCGATTCCGTACGAAGTCGCGCCGACAGCCGCAGTCCAGGTCAGCGACACCTGTTTGTTGCCCGCAGTCGCCACCAAGCCGGTGGGCGCTGCCTGCGTGCAAACGAAGGCTGGCGTGGCCGACTTTTCAGCCGAGTTGGCCGAGCTACATGTGCCATTGCTGGCACTGACCACGAAGAAATACGTCACTCCGTCGGTCAGGCCGATGTTGGTGTAGCTGGTGACGGTTGGCGTGGCGACGGATGTGTAAGGTCCGCCTGAAACCGTGCTTCGACCCACGGAATAGGACGTCGGGGCTGGCGCGGACGCGGCCCAGGTTAGCGCGACTTGGGTGTCTCCTGGCGTCGCCACCAGAGTTCCTGGTACCGACGGCGGCGTACACACAGGCGTTGCCGATATTGCGACTGTATTGGCGGAATTACACGAGCCATTGCTCGCGCTGACCACGTAGTAATAGGTTGTCCCATTGGTCACGCCGATGTCGGTGTAGCCGATGCCAGCAGGGGTTGCAATGGACGTGAAAGGCCCGGCGGCAGCCGTGCCGCGCGATACCCGGTACAGCGTGGCTCCGCCAGTCGACGCAGTCCATGCCAGCACGACCTGCTTGTTGCCCGGAGTCGCCGTCACGCCGGTCGGAACCGACGGTGGCACGCAGAGCGGCGCGGCCGGCACTTCAACGGAATTGACGGAATTGCACGAACCGTTGCTGGCGGCAATCACGTAGTAGTAGGTCGTGCCGTTGGCCACGGTCGCATCGGTGAAGGCTGGGGTTGACGAAGTACCGACCATCAGATATCCAGACCCCGAGGTGGTGCTGCGAAGAACCCGGTAGGAAACAGCACCTGTGGGAGCCGTCCAAGCCAACGCAACCGCTCCGTTGTTGGGGGTCGCCACGATTCCCGTCGGGGCGGCTGGCGGCGTGCAAGTCGGCGCGGCGGAAACCTCGGCAGAGTTGCCGGAGCTGCAAGTGCCATTGCTGGCGGTAATCACGTAGTAGTAGGTCGTTCCGTTGACGACGTTGAGGTCGCTGAAGGTGGTACCGACGCTGGCGACCTGGATGGTTGCGTAGCCCGTGCCGGAAGTTACACTGCGTGCGATCGCATAGGAGGTAGCGCCGGTCGAGGCCGTCCAGGTCAGCGTGACCTGGCCGTTGCTGGCGATCGCCGTCGCCGTCGGGGCAGGTGGTGGCGTGCAGGTGGGACCGGTCGGGATGGCCGACCCGACGGTCGAGTTTGCCGACTCGCAGGTGGCGACGGTGTTGACCGACGATACGACGTAGAAATAAGTCGTTCCACTGGTAAGTCCAACGTCGACGTAGGGTGAGGCCGTAGCCGTGGGCGAGCTGCCGAGAGTGGTGTAGCCGGAACCGCTCGTGGCACTTCGCTTGACATTGTAGCCGGTCGCTCCCGTGGCTGCGTTCCACGAAACGGTGGCTTGCAAGCTGCCGGGAGCGGCTGCCACGCCTGTTGGCGTGGGTGGGCGGGAATACGCAACGTCGGTCGGACAGGCCGCGCTGGAGCCGGTGCACGTTTCGGCGGGGTCGCATTGGTTGCCATCTGTGGAAGCCCGGCAAACCGTGGTTGCCGGTGCTAGCGAGTCGACGGGGCAGGTCGCGCTTGAACCCGTGCAACTCTCGGCGACGTCACAGAGCCCGGCCACCTTGCGGCAAACCGTGCCTGCGGACTCGAAAGCATCGCTGGGGCAGGCCGTGCTCTTTCCGGTGCACGTCTCGGCGATGTCGCAGTCGCCGGCCGATACGCGACAAACGGTGCCAGCGACGGCCATTGCGTCGGCCGGGCAAACGGTAGTGACGCCGTCACAAACCTCGGCTACGTCGCACAGGCCGGCCGCCGTGCGGCACACGGTGCCAGCGGGCGCAGGTTGTCCGGCGATGGCACATGCACCCACGATCACGTCGGCCGGCTGGTCGGGAGTTGCATCAGGCGTTGCACCCGGTTGGTCGGGCATCGCGTCCGGCGTGGTCGTCACATCTGGCGCGTCAGACGTCGCATCCGATCCATCGGGCGGCGTCCCTTGTGGGTCGGACGCCGCATCCCGTCCGGTTGCATCCGATCCGTCAGGGCCAGCAGCCAAGACGCCGTCCGGTCGCGCATCTGAATTGCCTGGGTTGTTGAGGCACGTATTGTTAGTCGCACATGCGGAAACGGTGACGGGCTTGTCCAGATTGACGCAAGCGCCAACAGTCACCATCATCCAAACAACAACCAGCACTCTGCGCATGGGGCTCCTTAGCGTCACGTGCCTAAGCGCAACTCTCGACCATTTGCACGCAACATTTTCAACGCCACCCGATTCCATTGGTTTGTTCCGCCTTCAGCACATTTTCATCAACACGTCCGGAAATGTTTGATGACGCTGCTCCCGCCAGAGAGGCGGGCAACATCTTCAAACAGCTCGGCGGAAAATTTTCGCCGAACGGCGTGTTACAGACAACGCTTTCCGATCATACCGAAGTAGGGCAGTCATCGGCAAATGAATTGCGGCAGTGAACTACGACGCGTGCTTGTCCACGATCGCTCCGTCGGCGGTGCGGCTTGTGGATGTCGCGGCTTGCTTGCATGCCTGCGGCTCACTTGGGCGCGCGTGCAGCTTGCCTGCCTGTAGTTCTTCCCGCAATCTTGTCCACGAGGACGACGCTGCTGTCCACCATGGGCATGGGTGTCATGGGCTGCCGGCCGCCTTGGTGGTCGAGCTCGCGGGAAGCCGCGTGCGCTACGTCCGGATCGTTGCTCCTGCCGAGACGGGCCAGCAACTTCGTCGCGCGATCCGTGCCGAGGTGGCCGAGGGCGGTGATGGCGGTCACCAGGACGGCTGCCGGTGGCGACTTGTGCCCGAGCATGCGCCCGAACAACCCAATGGGACTGGCCAGCCGGCACAGGGCCGCCTCGGCGTCGGCGATGGGCAGCGCACCGGCCTCGCGTCGACGGGCCACGACTTCGATGGCGGCGCGCACGACCTGCGGCGGCGCTCCCCGAGCGTCCTTCGAGACCAGTTGGATGGCACGCGGGATGATCTTTTCGCTGCCGACGCCCGTGTTGGCGCACAGGAGGAGCGCACGAATGCGCACGTTCTCGTCGGGATCGGTCAACGCCTGCGCAACATAGACCTCGGCGGCCGCCGGGCACGCCGATGAGAGCGCGGTCAAGGCGTCACGCCGCACGCGGGCTGACCGGTGTTTGAGCTGGCGGATAAAGGCATCGGCGGCGTTTTCGGGTGCCTTGCCGGTCACGCACGCAATCAGCAGGCGAGCGGCCTCTTCCTTTTCGATGTCTTGGTTGAGGACTCGCAGCGCCGCCGCGACGCCCCGGCCTTTCATCTCCATCAGGATCCACGCCGCCGCTTCGCCCTCTTTGGCGTCGCCCGTCGTGACCACGGATGCGACCGAGTCCGCAGCGGTGTCTCCACCTTGCTCCAGCAGGGCTAACACCGACCGTCGGTCGCTTTGGTTTTCTGGAAAGGCGGACAACACGGATTCGACGGTCGGGACGTCGAAGACCTCGGGCAGTGCCTTGGGAGCCACGGTCTTGATGCGTTCGAGGATTCCCGTGGCTTGCACTGGCATGTGTTGAATGAAGGCGTAGCGCGCGGCCTTTTGCAGAATGCGCACGGGGCTGCTATCGGGGCCACCCTTGGGCGGCTCCATGGCCATCGAGAGCCTCATGCCGTCGACCCAAGTCTCGGCCAGCACCCATTCCTGCAGCTCCACCGGCAGACGCGTGATGGGCACGAGCTTCCGCCGGCACATCGTGCGCAGGGTTTCGTCAACTTGGCGTGACGACGGTTCCTTGAGCAGGCGCTCGGTGATGGCACGCAGAACCGACGCGGCTGGGTCCGGCGGCGTCTCGTTCGCTGTGCCCGACTCACGCAGGATCAGGGTTGTCGTTCCATGCAGCGAGGCGAGCGGCAGGCCGCGCACGACCAGGTCGAGCGCCCGGATCGCTCGAAGTGCGGGCAGATCACGCACGAGTTGGTCGACGGCAACGGACTGGAACAGCATGCAGCGAAGAATGTCGAGCTTGCGGAAGAACGAATACGCCATGCCAATCGTCAGGCGCTCGCTCTGATCGAGTACGCCGGTCGGGACGGCTGGGGCCTGGGCGGCAGCGCTGCGCAGGTCGCGTGCCAGCCGTGCAAATGCCACGCGCACCTGCCAGGGCATATCCGGATGGGTTGGCGGCTGATCGGCCTCGCACACCAGCGACACGTGCGTGACCTTTTTGTCGAGCAAGGCGCGGGCAAGGCGCTGGCCCTCACCGGCCGGGGACTTCTCGACTGGCGGCGCGGCTGCGAATTCCAAAAACGTGTTCCACTCGGGCTCGGTGAGTCCGCGGGGAAAGCCGAGCACGACGAGCCCGCGCTGCTGCAGGAACTCGAGTAGTTGCAGGACGAAGGCGCCGCCGATCGAAGGACCCACGATGCGGCGCAGTTCGATTCTCTGCGGCGAAGTGCCGTCGACCCAGATCTCGGGCGGGCCACCCGCTACGGCTGGGGGTCCGACGACGTACGCGATTTCCGGCTGGGTTCGTTGCAGCCGCCCAAGCTCCTTGAAAAGACGGGCACGCACCCGCGGGAAATTGGGGCTTGTGGGATCGAACTGGGCGACGCGATTGAGCGCGCGCACCAGCGTCACGGTGAAGTCAACAACCTGATCCGCAAGCGTGTTCATGCCCGGGCTCCTCTCCCGACCGAACGACCGAACCTCGCCCTCGAAGGCCGTGGGCTTGCGCCGACAGCGTTTCCGCCTGACCGCATAACCCAGGATTCTACGTCAACTGGCGCGGGACCCAAGAAAACGCAGGAAAACAGATGATGGATCGCGGGCCCAACACCTGGTGTTGGCTGGCTCCTAGCTTGCCCGCCTGGATCTTATGCCATCCAGCTCATCGAAGAACTTGGCGGTCGTGGCAATGCCATTCTCCAAGGATTCGACGATCAGCACGAGGAGCCCGTCGTTGTCGTGGCGGAGCGCTTCGTAGTAACGCTGCCGATCGATCGAGTGAATAATGGCGGGCAAGTATTTCGCGCGCAGCAGAACGTAGTTGGTGAGGAGCCGCGCGACCTTGCCGGTGTTGTGCGTCCAGGGATAGGCGCGCAGGAGCTTGAGTTGCAGGCGCGTGCCAGCCAACACCGGATGAAGGGAAGAGAATTCTGAAGAATCCAACCATTCCGCAAGCTTACGCATCATCGGCGCGATCTTCTCGGGCGTACAGATTTCGTGATAGTAAAGTCGGTGCAGTGGGTTTTCCTTGCGATAAGGAAAGCCCTTGGCCGCCGCATCGGGTGTCACCAACGCGTAGAGCCGGCGGACGAATTCGAGATCCACGACCGGCGGCTTCTTCGCGCGTGCCAGCTCGCGCAGATGATCTGCGGCGTGCTTGTGGTTTCGCACCTCTTCGTAGGTCGGAATCAGCGTAACGTCGCTAATAATCCGCTGGTCGATGGCAGCCTTGAGCTCCGAATACGAGAGAACGACTCCATCGAGGGCGTTGTCGTGGAAGAGCCAGGAGACATCCAGTTTGTTCTGGTAGTCGCCGGTGACCTTCTCGTGAAAACCGCTCATCGTCTCGACGAGCGATCCCATCTTTGCGTCAAGCTCGAACAACCTCGCTTCCATTGTCGACCACTCCTTCTCCTTCAACCGGGTTACGGCTGAACCAGTTCTTGACACATGCGTTATCGCGCAAAAGATGTCTTTAGTCAAGCGGGGTTACGCGTACTACGTGCAAGAATAATGGTGTCGTAAAATACAATTAATTCTCACATGCGTCGTTTCTTTAGGGGACTTCATCGAAGCAAACTGTCAATGAATCTGCCTGCAATCATTGGGGAATTACTCCCCAAAAAATTGACTTGGCGATTGGCGGCGGGATCATGAGCAGGTTTCGTGTGCCCATGACGAACTGCCATCGCCGTCCCTCTATTCCCTTGATGCACAGTGTGTTTCGCTTCTGTCACCGACGGAAACAATGCGGTGAGTCTTTAGCGAACGCTGACCAACAGCGAGACCAATGACCACGGAATCTGCCGCCGACACCGCTCACGTGCCCGTACTTTTGAACGAGGCGCTGTCGTTCCTTGCGCCTGTAGCGGGCGGCGTCTATTGCGATGCCACGGTTGGGCTCGGCGGTCACGCCACCGCGATCCTGGAACGCTCGTCGCCCGACGGCCGGCTCATCGGTATCGACCGGGACCAGGACGCGCTCGATGTGGCGCGCACCCGGCTGGCTCCCTTCGCGGCTCGCGCGTCGCTGGTGCACGCCCGATTTGGATCCATTCGTACGGTCTTGGAAAACGCCGGTCTCTTGCCGCTTGACGGATGCTTGGTCGATCTCGGGGTTTCGTCGGTGCAGCTCGACCGTGCCGAGCGGGGATTCTCGTTTCGGCATTCCGGTCCGCTCGACATGCGCATGGACCAATCTTCCGGCGAGACAGCGGCCGATTTTCTGCGCCGAGCGGACGAGGAGGACATTCAGCGGATCTTGCGCGATCTTGGCCAGGAACGATTTGCGCGCAAGATCGCCCGCGCCATCGTCGAAGCGCGCGACAAGGAAAACCTGTCCACCACCGGCGCGCTGGCCGGGCTTATCGCTCGCGTTGTACCGCGGCGCGAGCGCAACAAGGATCCGGCAACGCGGTCGTTCCAGGCTTTGCGCATCGCTTTGAACGACGAGCTGGGCGAAATCGAACGGTTCTTGGCGGATGCGCCCGCCTGTTTGCGTCCCGGCGGCCGACTGGTGGTGATCAGCTTTCACTCGCTCGAAGACCGCATGGTCAAACGCCGCTTTCGGGCGCTGTCTGGCCGCGATGGCGACGCCTCGCCCGAGCCGCGCCTGCGCATCCTGACCAAACACGTCGTCACCGCCAGCGACGAGGAATGTGCACGCAACCCGCGGGCGCGTTCGGCTAAGTTGCGCGCCGTCGAAAGGGTGCTGTCGTGATCGCCCAGGCCGTCGCGCCCAAGGCTGTGGTCGAGTCCGGCGACGGCAAGCGCCGGCTCAGCATGGGGCTGATCGGCCTGGTCGTGCTGGGCGTGACCGCGGGAGCCATCGCGCACGTGGCGGTCCACGCCAAGCGCATCGAGGTCGCCATCGCGCTTGGCAAGGAGGAGCGCACCTACCGCGCTTTGGTGGACGAGCGCCGCCATCTCGAAATTGAGATCGGCATGCTGAAGGATCCGGCGCGCATCATCGCCATCGCCCGCGATCAGCTCGGCATGGGACCACCCGCGCCGGCGGACATTCGCGCGCCCGAGCGCAAGCCCGACGAGGCGGGCAAGCGATGACGACCCGGTGGACGAAGCTTCGCGTGGCGTTGTTCGGGCTCGTGCTACTCGGCCTGGCGCTGGTGGTTGGTCGGCGCGCGTTTCAGCTCCAGGTGCGCGAGTCCGCCCAACTGCGCGAGTGGGCCGAAAACAACTACCTGCGCGAAATCGAAATTTCTCCGCGACGGGGACGGATTCTCGACCGCAAGGGCAACGAGCTCGCCTCGACGGCGGATTTGGATTCGGTGTACTGCAACCCGCGCCAGTTGGCGTACGTGGAGGACGGCAGCCACAAGCTGGCCAAGGCGCTGCACCTGGATGTGCGCGACTTGGACAAAAGCCTGGCCGGAAAGCAGGCGCAGTATTTCGCCTGGGTCAAGCGGCGCGTGACTCTGGACGAAAGCAAGGCCGTGCTCGCGCTCGGGCTTCCGGGCGTTGGCATGCGCAAGGAGCCGCGGCGTGTGTACCCCAACGGCGAGCTGGCCGCGACCGTGGTCGGCCACGCCGGCCTCGACGGACACGGCCTCGAAGGCGTGGAGCTGGGCTTTGACAAGTCGCTGTGCGGGACGGGAATGGAAATCGTCGGCGTGCACGATCGACTGGGGCGCGACCTGCTCGTCGACGGCGTGGTGGATTCGTCGTCGTCGGCCGGCAAGGA
>Ga0182027_10002984_pt1 | contig 27124 bp, 19 predicted proteins | sample 712E1DmetaG_FD_121300 | JGI IMG/M metagenome (GOLD analysis project Ga0182027, IMG submission 121300) | Permafrost microbial communities from Stordalen Mire, Sweden - 712E1D metaG (Illumina Assembly) | ecosystem: Environmental > Terrestrial > Soil > Wetlands > Permafrost | place: Sweden...
CCGCTCCGTCGAGTCGGCAGACTCTAGCCATGGCTCCGATCCCCCGCGCTGCGCCGAACTACCCTACCGTTTCGAAGCGCAGTTTGGACGCCGGACCTGGTGCGGCTGTGACCGACGACTACCTCGGTGGCGTCCGGCGTTGGGTCGGCATTGGAGCCGTGCCAGGAGTAGAGCCTCCGACACTATACGGGTGAAGATCCGGGGTGGGCTTATCGCTCAGGTCAACGCTGGCCTCCGCCAGGTGGAGTAGCCATAATCTGATTGTGAGCGATGTGTGGATCGGTCTAGTGGGCGCCGTACTCGGCGGAATCATCGGCGCAGCCGGAACACTTCTAGCCCAGTACCTGGGCACGCGCAACGGGACTTCGCTCAGCCTTGCCTCCGATCGGGCCCAGCTCTATTCGCGGTTCTTGGCAGCATGCAGGGAGGCCCACGAGCTCATCATGGGGGTCGCAAGGGCTCGGCCGCACGATTGGCGCGACGTGGAACCTCTGCCCTCGAAGGTGCAGCCTGAGGTGCAGGAATGTCTCCGCCTACTCCAGGCGGTCAGACTCATCGGTTCATCGAAGGTTTGGCAGCCGGCCTTGGAGACGGTTGTAGCTTTGGTAATGCTGGAGACCTATGCCCGAATGCCGACGAGCGCAGGCTCATTGGAAGGCATCCAGGCGGAGTACGGCCACTCCTTCGATGTATGTCAGACCGCGGCGCGGCAGGAATTGGGCCTCGGCGACCTCCCTACTCGCCGGCACTCGTCCACATGACGGTCGCGGCTCCTGGAGTTGCGCCGACACTATACGGGTGACGGTTCGCGCATCGTCGACGACGTTGATGGAGGGTACCGGCTAAGGTCCGCGAGCATCCACCCTGGGTGGCGCTCGCTGACGATCTCGCCGAACTGGACCGTCGCAGGAGCCCTGGTCACCCCGGGGTGAGATTCGCGCCAGGCCCTGAACGACTCTGCTCGAACACCTTCCTGCTCATGGTGGGATTCTTGAATAGGACGGCCAGGAACCGATTGGGATACTGATCCTGAACAACGTTGACCATGCTTGCGTAAACGGCTTCGCAAAGCGTTGGCACGTCCAGCTTCGACAGGACCGCATCGAACCCACCGATGGGCTGAGCGAGCGTCTTTGGATCAATGAACGAGAAGACAGAGGCGGCGAGAATCCGGTTTCCGTGTACAAGGACACCCCATCCCGGACCGCTCTTCTTCGGCAGAGTCCGCTTCCGCTCCTCGATCCACCGGTCGATGGCGCGAAGAACGAGTGCCGTGTTGAAAGCGCACGCACCGTTGGTTGAAGGGTTGAAAAGCGCCTTGTACGGAGGTTTACGCAGGTCAGCGAATATGCGGCTAACGCCTGTCTTCACCTGCACCGCCAGGCTAGGGTCCCCCGAGGCACAGGCAAGGGCAGTCGTCACCTCGATCAATTCACATGAAGTTGGACTGATGGATGTGTCTTCGCTGCGAACATATTGATAGTCGACCGCCTCCATGGCCATCTCCATACGGAGTCGAGACTGCTCCGGGTCTTGCGCCACGAAGTCTCGGGGTTCGATCCGATTCTGAAGGTTGTTGGTACGAGCAACTTCTTGCCCGAAGCCTCCGGGTGCCGCGCTCAGCAGCACAACTCGGAAGGGCACCCGAACCAACGCCAACCTTTCGTCTTCGTCGACCTTAGCCAGGGCGCTGACCGTCTGAGCGCCATTGACCACCGAGGCACCCTTGAACGTGAAGTTGCCAGCAGAGCGCGACGCGACCCCAACGGGAGCCTTGACTGCTTGGTCGGCGACCAGCGTTATTCCATTGTTGAAGTACCAGAAGTACTCCGGGTCGTTGAGCGCGGTCTGACGAATCTGGCTGTTCACCTCTGTCGCACCCAAAGAGTGCCGGATGTTGGCCGACACCAGTCCTCGGCCATGAGTCCGCGACCAATACTTCAGTTGGAGGCCGTCGATTATTCCGAAATAGGCCGGGAAAGGCGTTGCAACGTAAGACCAATCCAGCAGAGTGGCGTCCAGGCTTACGTTGCCACGGAGTGGGTCTCTTGCCAGACCCTCGTACACCTCCGCCAACCCCATTGCGGAGGCAGACGCGATCGGTTCGGGGTCGTTCCCATTCAGCTCAGCGAGGAGCTTGTCCAGCGTGTCCCCAGAATGCTTGGAGAGAGCGCTCGCCCCCGTTGTCGCCACGATGATATGGACGGAGGTACCCGGCGTACCAAGATAGGCGAAGATGTCCTTTAGGCGCGGCAGGAGACGAGCATGAAAGGCAGTCTCGTCCAGCTCGATGGCGTCCTTGACGCCCTTGGTGAAGAGACCTATCTCCGCTGCCTCGGGTTCACCCGCCCCCTTGTTGAGCCATTTGGCCTGGACGAATAGCACTCGCGCGTCGGCCGGATCGTAGTAGGCAGCATCGATGCCGTTATCGTCGGCGCCATCCCAGACTGAGCTAGCCGCCTCATCGACGGTACATCCAGACTCCAGATAGATGGCCAACGCCGCCAAACAGCGAGTCAGCGTCTTCTGTTGTCGCTCCTTGTCATTCTCCGACAGGTCTGAGAGGTCTAGGTGCGACTCGAACATTGCGAGCAGTTTGGTCTTGATCTGGTTGACCTTGAGTTTCGACACGACTCTCCCCCTGGCTCGGTCCCGGTCAGGTCGACACGTGGACCATCCATAGCCATTCTAGACAGGTCCTAAACCACGACAATCGGCTGGCAGTCGAGTTGAGGCCAGCAACATCAGAACGGACACGCCGGTCTACCTGAGCGCGCGCACGCGGTCCGTCACGGTCTGGCGGCCGTGCTGCCGGCAGAGTTCGATTCACCCGACTCAGGTCTTCGTGTCGCCAGTCCCGGCGGCATCCTGGGTCCCAGTGGTCGCGCAACGGCGCGTCATGGGTTCAACCCACCGAGATTCGACTCACGAAGTCGGAGATCCGACTCCTCACAGGTTGCCGACCAAACACGTGTCCCAGCTTCGACGGCACGATGCGCAAATCCGTTCGCGAGATTCGGCTCCGGACCGCGGAGTCGTGTTTCCTCGTTTAGCGGCTCAATGACCGCTCTTGAGATTGGGCCTCCCGTCGCCACCCGAGAACCGATCGGCGAACGTGCGCAAGGCACCCGCCGTTTCGGCGCCGGTTATGGGCGAGCCGTGGCCGCCGGCCAGAACGGTCGGCTCGAGCCCAGCGAGCTTCGCTACCGACTCCTTGACTGCGGGCCAGCTCCAGCTCGTGTACCGCGGCGGGCCCGACAGGCCTTGCCGCTGCAGTAGAAGACCCGACACGGAGTTGAGCTTCATTGTCACTACCGCATCGCCCGTGATCAGCACGCGGTCGCTGGCTCGGAAGAACGAAACGTGGCCCGGCGTGTGGCCGGGAGTAGGAATGCACTCCCAGCCCGCAAGATCTGGGACCCCGCCGCCTTGTTCGAACGGGCGCGAGACATCGCCAAGGCTCGAGCGCGCGATCATCGCCTCGCGCCGCCGCCGACCCATGGCGCGCATCAGGGGCACGACGACCCAGTGGTCGAGCGGGCCGGCGTACTTCGCGATTGCTCCGAAGTCGCCGTCTGCGAGCGCGAGCTCATCGGGATGCACGTAGACCGGACAGTCCCAGATCCTCGCCAGCTGGAGTGCTGCGCCGGCGTGATCGGGGTGGAAGTGCGTCAGCAGGATGGACGCCGGACGCGCGCCCGCCCCGAACACCACGTCCGCTGCCTTCTTGATATACGGACCGTCGTTCGCCCAACCGGCATCGATCAACGCCCACGACAATCCGGATCGTATGAAGTAGACATTGGTCTGTGTGCGTCCCCGTGGCCCCAGGCAGTACACCTCCGGTGCGATCTCCCGAGCAACGGGAGGAGTGCTCTTCTGGGGCGACCGCGTCATGACAGTTCTCCTAGGATCTCGTCGGGGCTGGGAGTGGCCGGTGGCAGCCCGTTCTCGGCGGCCAAGCTTCTACACGCTGGTTTGCATCGCTCAGGGATCCGGCTCCAGCCTCGAGCAGTGCCGCGCTTTGCTGACATCGCGGCTACAGCAGGGCCGAGCCGACGCTCCCTCAGTGGTGGGCCATGCTGCCGATCACAGCTAGGAACAGGAACAGGGCGATCATCATGAAGAGGCAGCCGCCGCAACCACCGACCATCCGGCTAAAGCCGTACCCGAGGCCAAATCCAAAGCCATGTTTGACGGAGTCCCCGACAGTCGGCCCGCGCTGCGGATCCGGAAGGCTCCAATACGGTTGTTGATACGCCGGCCCCTGCGGCACTCCCGGCGTGGGTTGAGTGAACCTAGTGCCACACGACGGGCAGAACGCGGCGCTGGGACCGACGGCTGCGCCGCACGACGGACAGCGATACCACTGAGATGTCACGGCGGCCCCCACTTCGGAAGATGCCCCCACTCTACCCCGATCGAGCTGGGGATTCCCGCCTTCGGCGCAGCAGGCATAGAAGTCTCCTGCGCGGAACGTCGCCCGACCGGGGTCGGCCGTCCACCGGCCGGAAGAACGGCCGCAGGCCCGCACAGAGACCGCCCCGATGAAACCTCGTGGCCTTGTGGTGGATAAGCCCCAAAGGACTCAGGTGCTAGGGCCCGAATCTATCGCGTGATCCGCGCCTGGCGACGGTGGCGCGAGAGTGCTCTTCGCAACCGACTCGCGGTGCTGATGCTGCCGGCCGCTCCGACTCGTGCGCTCGCGCGCCGGCCACCAACTGATTGGCACTGCGCCCCAGCGGTTGAACCGCGCAAGGAGCCCGGCCGCACCAAGCTCGCGCACACGGTCGACGAGCCACGTCGCCGGCTCGGGCTGGCCTCCATCGGTCAGGATCCAAACCGCGGTCCAGCCTCGATCACTCCGCTGCCAGCCTCGCCGCTCAAGATCGCTACTACCGACGCGGTCGAGGATCGCCTCCCTAAGGCCGCGTCGCTGCGGGTCTGCCGACACCGCCGCCTGGAGCGCGAGACCCCCGTCGCATGGAACCCACCCGATTTCGATATACACGTCCCGACCCGAGGTGCCCCACGCTAGGAGTCGGCCCGTCCGAGCCCACTCGCGCAGCAACGGCCCAAGGAGAGCCTTTCTCTTGTCCGAACTCCCCGACAAGGTCCAGTGCTTAGACTTGGATTCCGCATCCTCGACGACGCTCGCGAGGGTCGCGACGATGCGCGTCAAGCACTCTTGTGCAAGCGCGAACCCGTCCCGCCCTATTCGGTTGGCAACAGGCGGGAGCGCCAGACCGCTCTGCGCCAGGAACAAGCGTAGGTCCGCCCAAATCGCTCCGTCGGCTCGAGTAATCGCGTCGTGGAGTTGCGTCCACGACCGCTCCCCAGGTCCCGGCTTGCCTTCGACGCAGACGACAGGCCGCCGGCCGGGCACCGCAATCTCGACGCGCGGCAGGTGTCCGAGTGCCCCGATACTCGTGTCGAAGTAGCCGAGAGTGGGATACCCACCTAGCTCCGCCGGTGGCAGCGGGTCGCGCAGCAGCGGTTCGGGCGTGGAATCGACGGCCAGCGACGCCATCAGGCGGACATGTTCTGCGAGGTTGCGCTTGGGCCCGCGCATCCGGCTAAATACCGAGCCACCGAGTGGAGCCCGCTCCGCCGGGCCCAAATCCGGCGAGATAGGCGCTGGGGCTCGGCGGTGCGGCGAGAGTTCCACCTTGGTCAACTCGTCGAGGCGTTCACGGATCCAGGCGCCCGCGTCTTCGAGGCTGACCGCTCGATCGTCACGCGTGGCCCGGACCACTGCATGCGAACGGTCGCCTTCCTCGACTTCCTGCCAAGATCCCTCGGGCGTGACCGCGCGGAGCTGGGCGACCATGTTCCGAACGATCGTTCGCGCCGCCAAAGTGGAACCTGCGACTTCGACGGTCAGCGGCGCAAGGGTCTCGGTGACGGCCGGGTAGCCGACCCGCGTCCACCAACTCTGGCCCGGCTGCGGGATGTACGTGAACACGCCGCCCCAGGGACCGAGGTTGGACGCCAGCTCGGCGCGGAGCGACATCTCGCGCTGCCAGCGCGTCTTCTTCTCCGGATCCAGCGTGCCACCGGCTAGCGGAAGTCCCTCGCAGGAGAGCGATATGAGTCGAGCGGCACGCCAGACGAGCTCATTGGCGGCGCCAAGCACCTTTACTTCGTCCGGTGTCAGGTACCAGGCTGCATCGCTCTGGTCCATCCCTTACCAGCCCTCCGGCTGACGGAGGATGTCGGACTCGATGTACCGGCGCAGCTCCTCCCAGATGCTGGGGTGCTCGTGTTCCGCGATCGACTTCGCGAGGCGGCTCCACTCGAGACACGGAAGGGTCAGCCGGCGCGTAGCCTCGTGATTCTGGCGGGCCGACGTACGGTCGTGGCCTCTGCACGGGTGTTCCCTGGCGATCACCAGAAAGAGCGGTCTCGTCCGCCGCAGATGGTGCCGGGCGTTGGCGTACGTGAACAGCTGCTTGCCCGAGATCGGTGCCCCGACCTTCACCTCGATCCACAGCTCGATCGGGCCGGAGGGCTGGCTGGCGGCGAGGCGGATGTCGATGGAGCCTTCCCCGTGAGCAAAGGTCCCAACCGGGTACTCAGTGGAGGCCCGGACTTCGGTCGCGTCGCGCAACGACGCCAGACGCGACAGCCGCAACGCAATCGGCAGGCCAGGCTGCGCGGGCAAGTCCAAGCAGACCTGCGAGATTGCCCGGAAGAACGGACTTGGATCGGCATTTATGGCGAGCGCGAGAGCCTCGCTCGCAAAGCGCTCCTCCGCACCGTGCTTCTTTCCCTTGTCCAGGTACCCATGCCACCACAGCCAGTTGGTACTGCTGTTGGCCTGGTCCGAGGGCAGGGACGGGCTGGTATCCATCGTGGACAAACAGTAACGAGGTTGCGCCGCGACGGGAACCCTTACTGAAGATCGGCCGACCGAACTCAACCCGAGATCGAAAGTGGTGCCGGTTCGAGGCGGCCTTCGTTCGTGATCTCGCGGACAAATGGTCGCGATCCGTCACAGGGATGCCGTGCTAAGCGAGAGTACCGGCGTGCGTTCAGAGCGGCCGAGCTGACCGCGGAGACGGCGAATGGTTGCGCACGCTATTCGCCACTCCCGCCCGACGACCGTGACAGGCAACCTGGCACGGCCCGGGCTGATGATGTGTTGATGAAGATCGTCTGCTGGAACCTCGGCGCCGCCTACGGCCGCTGGCGTGCCGAGCCGGGTCTGCATGAGCGCGCCTGGCACTGGATCGCCGCGGTCGACGCCGACTTGGCTTTCCTGCAGGAGGCTCAGCCTCCCGGCTGGGCGCGCGAACGATGGGAAGTCCTGACCCTGCCGTACGAGTTCTGGGCGTCCGCAGTCGTAGCCCGTCGGGGATCACTCCTGCTCCCAGCGGTCCTGCCTGAGGGGGGCGTGCTTGAACGCGAGGGCTCCTACTTCGCGACCGCCGAACTCGACGTCCCCGGCGCTGGACCGATGCTCGTCGCCTCGGTTCACGCGGCTCCGCATGTCGCCCCCGGCTGGAGACACCCCGGGTACGACGCGAAGGTTATCGCTCGTCCCAGCGTCGGAGAGCCGTGGTGCAATGACGTTGCCTTCGCCGGCTATCGCGAGCTGGTCGAGGGAAAACGGTTCCTGCTTGCCGGCGACTGGAACACGTCCCGCTGGCTCGATGCAGACGGGGTCCCGGCCACCGACGGACAAGAGTTCTTCGATCGGGCGGCCGCGGCAGGCTGGGTCGAGCTGTCCCTAGACGAGCACGGTCGCGAGGGCAAGAGCTGGTATGGCTCGACGAACCCGCGCTTCTCCCAGCTGGACCACATCTTCGCCGATGCCGGGACGGCGGCTGCATTCCGATCGTTCAGAATCGACCCGTATCCAGTAGAAGCTCACTGTCTCTCCGACCACGCTGCGCTAATCCTGGAGCTGGACCTGGACATTGCCGTGTCTGACCCGCGACGGGTCGATGGATTGACGCAGACGGAAGGAGACATTCAGTGATCGATCGGCGCTTGCTTGGCTATGTCGAGGTCGACAGCGGCACCCTGCTAGTCGGCGATCCGGTGTACGTTCTGGGCCGTGAGGCGGACGGTCGCATAGGCGTCGACTACGAGGCTGTACTGCAGGTCACATCGAAGGCCCAAGGACCGGTGGCCCGCCTGGCCGGGCAGCCGGTGCTCCTACTCCACCAGTTCGGAGGCGACGGTTCGTTTCCGGTCTACGGCGAGTTCGAGGACGGCATGTTCGCCCGAGTCGTCATCGAGTTCGTAGACACCGAGGACAGCTAGCGCCCGGCCCCTGGCCCGTCATCGACGATCCACTGACCGCCCCCTTGATCGCCAGCGGGCGCTGGGACCAGTCCCCGCTCTTTGGCCGCGAAGAAGGCGCCGCCACGTCGCCTCGAAGAACGTCCCGATCTGGGTTCGCCGTCTCGAGACCGACCGGGTGCTGGACCACTACGCGTGGCACGAGGTCGGCCCAGACCATCTCTTCCACGCCGCTACCTACGAGATGATTGCGCGCCAGGGCCTTGCGGTATCGTCACTCCGGTCGTGGGCTTGATCACGACCCGGCGCGGCAAGGATCTCGACGGGAGGTCAGCAGTTGGAGGAAGACATCTCGAGACGCCTGGTGAGCGAGATCCAGTCTTCTTTGTCGGCCTTCGGAGGGGTGGACGATTAGGCGACCCGAGCCGGGACCGAGTTCGTCCGCGAGTCGAGACGCACGGTGCAGAGCCACAACCGTCTTCCCGGTTCCTGGACCACCCGAGACTCTTGACGGGCCGTCAGCACGCCGCTGGACGATGTAGGACTGCATCGGCGAGAGGAAGATCATCCAGTCCTCGATGGAACCGTCGCGGTACCCGTCAAGGAAGTCGATCGGCGCCTCGGTGACGAGGTCGCTGGCTGCCGGCGTGGTAAGCAGGTGCTCCAGCAGGTCGTCTGGGACCTGCGGGTCGTCGGCGAGGGTCGGAACGCTGCCGTCCCGGATCTCAGGCCAGCTCGGCAGAGTCGGGAAATCGCGAACGCTCGCCTTGTCACGGGCGACGTAGTCGGCCATCGAGGCCGTTTCCGCCCAGCGCTCGATTGGGTCGTGACGCCCCACCCGCATGAAGAGCGTTTGGTCGCCCTGGATGTAGACAACCATCCGGTTGGCATTGTCTACATCGACTAGATGGAACCCGGCGTCGCGTTGAGCACGTACACGTCGCGTCTCTAGGCCGGGGTACCGAATACCCTGAGTCTCAACGAGGCGGAGGCGCCCGTCGGTCCGCTTCACGGTCTCCGCGTCTAGGGCTTCGAGATCCTCAAAGAACTGGTGAGTGAAGTTGAGCTTGCGAGCCGGACCATCCGCTGCCTTCACCCGATCCACTGATGCCCCCTTTCGAGGCCGCGGGCGCAAAGCCACCGGAGCCAAGCGACTCGTTTCCGCGTGACGGTCGGCACCCGCTGGTCCCTTGGTGCACGGCGTGACAATAGTCAGGGGCCGCGCTTGGCAGACGACGGGGGCCACGTCAGATCGTAGCGACTGGTGCACCCTCCGGCCGTGGGCCAGATCGCGGCGGCTGTGACCCCAGGCGGCTCCAGGTCGGCGGTAGCGCGGCACTACCAGCGCCTTCTACTGCCCCGGCCGGCCTCAGGACGCGACTCGTCGGGTGTGGACGACACTGTCAGGTCAGAAGCGCTCGACAACCTCGGAGAGGGCCGGCAGGCGGACGGGCATCGCCAGCTCGTGAGTGAAGCCAAAGCTCCCGCCGACACGCGCCGGCGCTCAGCGTGGTTGGGCGACTTCACTTCGCCATATACGACGCGTACCATTTGGCCGATGGCCGATCAGACCTCCTGGGATGACAAGGATCTGCTCCGTGCTTTCGATCAGTACGTCGAGTACCGGAGCACGCTGGGGCTCTCGCCAGAGACGGTAAAGAGTGACGTCGAATACGGCGGTCTCTTTCTACGCTGGCGGACGGGCGACTACATGCCGAAGGTATGTCCACCGCCGATTCGCCGACCGGTGCCGGCGCGGAAGCGGGATCTCAAGCAGCTCAGGCTCGAGCTTGGGCAATACGCATCCGCCCTCACCTGCGGGGTAACGCGAAATGCCATCCCCACCTACAGCGGCACTCCGAAGCGATTTCTGGACTGGCTGGACGGATCTCCGATCAAGCCGGCCCGCGCAACTTCGCCACGCCATCTCACGGGGCGCGTTGGCGCCATTCCCACCCGGTCTCGCTCGGGGCTGACTGACGAGTTCGCTCGCATCCGCGAAAGCCATCGACTCGGCATTGTCCGAACCGTCGCAAGAATGACGCTGCTTCCCTCGGTCACGCGAGTCTTCGAGAAGAAGACGGCGAAAGCCCTTACAGATCTGCTGCTCACCCTCCCGGTCGACGAGCTGCCAAAGCTCACGGATCAGAGCGGCTACCGCGGCTGGTTCGAGGCAGCCCTCGACCCATTGGCGGCGACGATCCTCCAGTTCAATCCGCTCGAGAAGCGGCGCAGCATCCACCCCGGGTACAAATGGGGCCATGGCACGAAAGTGCTTTCCCTCTTTGTCCGTAACCTCGTGCTCTGCAGCCGTCATTTCACCGAGGAAGAGGTGAGCCGCATCGAGCCATGGCTGTATTGCCCAATCGACGGGATCGTAATGAAGCGATTGCGCCGAGTGGGTTCCGATCCTGGCGTCCGACAGATCAACCAGATCGACCAGCCCGCCTTCTGGCGCATTCAGGACTGTCTGGCGGTGGCCGCCGGTACGGCCGGCGTCCCGAGGGTGTGGTTCGACGATGTCTGGTCAGAGGAGCGCAACTAGAAGGCTCCGCCGCTAAACGGCGAAAAGGTCGGAGCGGCGAGAGAAACCTAGCCTCAGCGTGCCAAGCGTCTGTCGGGCGGGACGTCGGTGACACTACATGGGCAGATGACAGAGCCGACAGTGGAAAGGCCGGCATGCCGGGGCGGTCGTAGATGCTCATGCCGTACGGCATGTATGGCGCGAGATCGGAGGTGCCGATCTGCTCCGGTTCGATCCAACGCAAATCAGCAGGCGTATTGAGCGGATCCATCCGCTCTGCCTCGACCAGTATTTCTGCCTGCCATTCGACCATCTGTGCGGCCGTCGCGGGGTCGGCCTCAGGGGCGCCCGCGGCTCCGATCCGATTCGCGAATGCTCGAAGCGCGCGTGCGCGGGCTGAGCGCGCCGCCTGGTTCCGCAGTCGCCGGCGGTTGAGTGCAGCGATGTAGGCGCGCCGGGCGGCCGCAGCCCCGGCCTCCCAGGCTTCCAGGTCGCGCAGCCCCTGCTCGTGCGCCTCGCGTTGCCTTTCGATCTCGGCTCGAGCCAGGGAGTCGACATGGTCGATGACTTCGGTCAACCGATCCTCGAGTCGCCAGCGGATGCGATCCGCCCACGTTCTATTCCGGTACCGGTGCTCAAGCCGAAGAGCCAATCGACCGGTGGGGACCCTAATGGTCGAGGGCGGGGGCTGTTGCCACTCGTAGCGTCGCGGCTCGGGCCTTTTCGGAGGTGGCGCCGGCGCGGTGTCCTGCTCCTCGAACAGTCGGAACGGGAGATGCTCGCCGCTGGCCACAATGACCAGGCTCGACTTCTCGACGCCGACGAGAACCTCGTATCCCCGCCGCAATGCTTCGTCGGTCAACTCCTGAAGGATCGACCGGCATCGGGGAAGAAGCGCCTTCGAGACATTGAGCGAGGCCAGCGCCGGCCTGAAGTCGATCGTTGGCCGCTTGACTCTCTTCTCGGTGACCAGGACCTGCGCTGGCTTCGGGGCCCGCGGCGGCTGAACGATCCTCGGCGGTTGGGCGTGGTGCTTCAGCAGCCGGATCACCATGTCGCCATGGTCCCTGCCGGTGTGCCGGAGCTGAAATCCCTCCGGGACCAGTCGCCGCTCTTTGGCCGCATAGATGGCCCGGCGGTACTGGGCCCGAACCCGCTCGCTTGGATCAGCGACGCAGATTTCGCCATCGGCGGATTTGAGTTCATCCATTAGCTCAGTTGCGGTCACGGTCACTGCTCCCGTCGTGGCGTCCTTCTCGCGAGGTGCGGAGGACCTTCGCGGCGGCGTGGAGGCCCGCCAACGTCAGCCTCGTCAACATCGGACGCATCTCCGAGAGCCTGGGGCTGCCACTGGCCGAGATGATGAACGAAGTGGATCGGGCGTTGGCGTCACACTCATAGGATGGACTCGCTCCCTGATCCTGTGACGATGCAGACGGCGTACACGGCTGCGAACGACACCTACGATCGCTTCCTACTCCGAAGGAGAAAGGCTGGTCTTTGGATCGCCTGGCACGAGCTGGGGCACGAGTTGCGATCTGCCCGCGACACGTTCTGGGCCGTTGGCCATGACCCGCGCCTCCCGAGAGAAACACGCGCTATCGCCCTCATGAACGGAGCGAACGCCCTCAGTACGGTCGGTCGCCATTTCGAGGCGCTGGACACGTACGAGCACGCCGCGAAACTGCGTCCCGACGACGGGATGGTTCGCGGCAATCGAGGCGTCGAACTCTACACGCTGGCCCTCGGGCTGCGACAGAGTCACAGCCTGCTCGTAGGGAGGGCGAGAGAGGACCTCGCCTTTGCGGTTCAAGCCGAACACCTCGATGGCAACGCGGGAGCGATATTCAAGCAGTGTCTGGACAGGCTGAGCCACCACGCCGACGAGCCGGTCGAGGCAAGAATCCGAGAGTACGAGGACCCCTATTCCAGATGGGCGTACGAGCAGAACTTGCTGCTATCCGCGTCGCTTGGGGCGATGCCGCCAGAGGATCAACTCGACACTGCGAGTGCGACTGGCTTGGTTACCAAGCTCGAAGCCTTTTCCACGGATGACTCCCCAGTGCCCCCGGCGCTGTCCGCCATCAACGCGATCAAGCGCGATTATCTGACCGCCCGACTCATGGCATACCTCGCCACACAGCGACCACCAGAGGTGAAGCTCGGCGCCAGAAGTCGCTCCGCCCGGTATGTCGACACTCTCGACTACGCCTTCTGGGATTTGCCGACGGGGTTGGCCGCAAGCTCGTACGCATCGGCCCTGAACCTGGCCGACAAGATGGCAACCTTCGTCGCGTTCTGGCTGACCCTGCCTCACGAGCACGTGAACGACCGGAACTGGGCGTTTGTCCCAGTGCGGCGCGCAAGTCGAGGCTCGAGCGGATCGGCACCTCTGTGTGGGCCAGTTCGTCCGCAACTCGAGACGATAATGCGGGACAACGCTGGGAAACTCACCGGGCTGCTCGGGTTGATCGACCTTGCGCAAGAGGAGGCCGAGAGCATCTCGCGGCAATCGCGCCGCGACGTCCGAGATGCCGCGGTCCACCAGTTCTTGTCGGTCCGAATGTTCATGCGAGACAAGCCATCGGACTTCATACACGCAGTCAGGCAGGACGAACTTCAGACAGACCTGATCACCGCACTCCGCCAGGTTCGCCGGATGTTCCTGCAGATCATCCTGGCCGTCGGCCAGAAAGGAAGGCTCGACGCGGGGGACCGGACCATGCCAATGACAATGACCGACTACGAGAACCCGATGACGTCAGGCGAACCGTAGACCGCGGATGCTAGGCCGACCTTGTTTGATGGCGCAGGGTGGCCAGCCATCGTGGAACCTCACGTTGCCTGTAGAACCACTCGATCATCGCGAGTGCGTTCGTCTCGTGCATGGCGACTCCGTCAGACCAGAAGCGATGGAAGATCGACTGCTTCTCTCGGTCCCGCGGAGAGGCATCGTCTGCCTTCAGATGGAGCAGCGCATCCCGTTCAACCTGGATTGTTCGGAACCCTCGCCACGGCCTTTGGCCCTTCGGGCTCGATACGCCGAGCAACTGTGGCAGCAGGCCCCCGAGTTTCTCGTCGAGAGACAGAGAACGCTCCATCTGATCGGGCTGGATCACCGTTCGTTGCCCGCGTCGGACGACCTCGAAACCGGACGATGGGTTAGCACGCATGATCTCGCCGTTGGCGAATGCCTCGAGCGCCTCGTAGGCAAACGTAACGGCGACGAAGCACGACTCGAAGTAGTCGAAGAGCTGAGTTAGCTCCTCATCGGAGATCGAGAACCCGGTACCAGGGGCAGGCTCCGGCATGACGACCACCCGTCGGCGACACAGGTCCGCCTCGGCCGCAGCCTTGCGTGCAAGATCGAGCGCGAGCGCCTCGGGGCTCGGGCTGACGAACGTTAGCGGCCGACGCCGCTCGTCCTTGCCTGGGGTCACGGCCATGACCGGCGTGCCAGCTTCATACGTCGTGGCCGTCCAAGGTGACGTCCAATCGGCGGCCAGCGTCGTTACGACCGCCGCCCGCCAGTCAATGTGGCTGATCCTCTCGCCGTCCAAGCTCATCCCTCCTCAGCTGCCGGCTCGACATCGGGTATCCAAACGAGCGTCATCTCCATGCCATCGGGCGGAGGCGACGGCGGCGCCGCCGGGTCGAACGGCTCCTCATTGACGAGCAGATCGGCAATGACCCCGGGGTCCGTGCCGTGGCTCGTCCCGTAGTCGCCATCCCCTGCCCCAGCCTCGTCGAGGTAGCGGTAGATCGCACCTTCTCGATCCCATGGCAACGGGAACAGGCACAGGAAGTCCCCCGCGATCCAACCGAAGCCGGCAACCACCTCCTGACCGTCATTCACGATCTTGTGAAGGATCGTGCCTGCCGGCGTCAGGTCCACGAGATCGACAACGTTCTTGGGGGTGCCGAGACGGAAACGGTGGCCGAGGACGGTTGAGGTCGGATCGAGGAGCGCCGTCGCGACGAGGCGAGCCGAAGGGCTGAGCGCAAACGTGTAGCCAAGAACACCGGCGAGCGACTGGTAGGCCCACGAGAGGAAGCCTCGGCCGACCGCGTCATCGTCCGCTGGTGATTGCCGCGTCCTTATCCCGCCTCCGGATCGAGCAATCGCCACCTCTTCGTTCCATCGTCTTGCCGCCGAAGAACCCCGCTTTGGATGGCTGAGGTGGATCTCGCGGACGACGCCCTTGCGAATGTCACCGACCAGGCGGGCCTCTACGTCGATCATGCTCCGGCCAGGCTGCCCGGAACCAGCACGTACTGGCTCGATCCATTCGCCGGTCAGGACTGCTCGCTGATGCTTCATCATCCTGACGGTCTCGGCCTCGTACCGAGAGCCAAGGAACGAGTTGCAGCGCCGGCATACGAGCACGACAACCCAACCGCCGAGGTCTCTGCCGGGAGCGTGGCCTTCGCTGATGCACCGCTGTTCAACATGCCGGAGACAGACTGGACAGCAGAACACGCGAGGCGTCGACCCAGTAAGTCGCTCATAGTCGGCGTTGAGTGCGGCCTGCAGCTTGCCCGGCCTTCGGGTCGTCGGACGACAGCCGGCTCCACAAGCGCAGCGATCCGGGTCCATATGTCACCCCCTGCTGCTAGATCGCGATGATCACCATAAGTATCGTGATGATCAGGGCTGGCAGTCAGGATTCGTAGATTGCCCTTGCTCGGGCCGCCTGTCAGCCAGCCTCCTCGCGCGGGACCGTCGATCCCGCGAGGCCCGCTGGTAGACTGGTCAGGACCGGCGGATCCGCGCGTCGCGCCGAATGGCAAACCTCCCAGGCCGTGCCAGGAGAGGTGTCACGAGCGACGAGGACAATCCTGCCGCACGCACCAGGGAGACTGGCTCTGGCTCGTCTTGAGGATCTAACACGGGGCGCCCTCGTCCGCGGCATTGTGCCTAGTGAGGCGGTTCACATCGTCGATGCCGAGTGGCACGGGCCCGACGTTGTGGACGTCACGTACAAGGACGCCGCCGGAGCCCGTGCGGGTGTGCTCCTGTTCCGTTCGCGCGAGACCGAGCTCGACGTTGTCGTGGAAGGGCGCCCCTGGAGCTTCGACTCCGATCCGAACGCGTTCAAGCTCGCCGCCGAAGCCAAGCGGATCAGCCTCGGCTACCTCTTCGACCCGTATCTCGCCGTCACTACGGCGGACATCCGCGTTCTTCCGCACCAAATCACCGCGGTCTATGACGAGATGCTGCCGCGACAGCCGCTCCGTTTTCTCCTAGCGGATGACCCAGGCGCCGGCAAGACCATCATGACGGGGCTCCTCATCCGGGAGCTCATGGTCCGCGGAGTCCTCAAGCGGTGTCTGGTCGTGAGCCCGGGCAGCCTCGTCGAGCAATGGCAGAGCGAGCTCTCCGAGAAGTTCGACCTCCACTTCGACCTCCTAACGCGCGACCGGATCAACGCGGCCGACGGCGCGAACCCCTTCGAGGGGGACTCACTAACTCTCATTGCGCGCCTTGACAAGCTCGCCCGTGACGAGGAGCTCCAAGCCCGCCTCCTTGCGGCGCCGGACTGGGATTTGATCGTCTTTGACGAGGCTCACAAGCTCTCCGCCCACATCTTCGGCGGCGAGGTGAGGTCGACTCACCGGCGCGACCTCGCCATAGCCGTGCGAGACCACACGAACCACCTTCTGCTGCTCACGGCTACGCCGCACAACGGCAAGGACGAGGACTTTCAGCTCTTCATGAGTCTGCTCGACGCGGACCGCTTCGAGCGCCGCCACAAGCCACGCGCCGACGAGACGCCGGCCGACGCGAGCGATCTCATGCGACGGATGCTCAAGGAGAGCCTCGTCACGTTCGAAGGGACGCCACTCTTCCCGCGCCGCGAGGCGTACGTCGTCGGCTACGAGCTGAGCCCGGCCGAGGCGGCTCTCTACAACCAGGTGACCGATTACGTCCGCGAGGGCATGGCGCGCGCTGACCGACTCAAGAAGGACGACGGCACGCCCAGCCGACGCGGAACGATGGTCGGCTTCGCCCTTACCGTCCTCCAGCGGCGGCTCGCCTCATCGCCCGAGGCCATCCTGCGAAGCCTCCAGCGCCGCCGCGATCGGCTCGCCAAGAAGCTCCGCGAGGCCGAGCAGGCCAAGGCCGGAGCCGAGGCCCTCCTCGAGATGCCGGAGCTGGCGGACATCGACCTCGCCGACCTCGAAGACATGGAGGAGTCCGACGTCCCGGATGCCCCCGATGCCGAGACCGAGGCGACCGAGGACAAGGTCGTGGATCTCGCGACCGCCGCCCAAACGATGGCCGAGCTACGCGCCGAGATCGGCGATCTCGTCGAGCTCGTGAAGGTGGCCGAGGACGTGCGCCGCCGCGAGACCGATACGAAGTGGGTCCACCTCTCGACCATCCTCCAGGAGCGCCCCGAGATGTTCGACGCTGGCGGGGGCCGCCGGAAGATCGTCGTCTTCACCGAGCACCGCGACACGCTCACATACCTTGCCGAGCGAATCACGAACGTGATTGGACGCCTGGATGCCGTCGTCACGATCCACGGCGGCATGGGTCGAGAGCAGCGCCGCGTCGCAGAGAACGCCTTCAAGACCGACCCGAAGGTCATTGTGCTCGTGGCGACGGACGCAGCCGGCGAGGGCATCAACCTCCAGCGCGCCCACCTAATGGTCAACTACGACCTCCCTTGGAACCCGAACCGCCTCGAGCAGCGGTTCGGGCGTATCCACCGGATCGGGCAGGAGGAGGTCTGCCACCTCTGGAACCTCGTCGCCCACAAGACGCGCGAGGGCGACGTCTACGCCCGCCTCCTGACGAAGCTCGATGAAGAGTCGAAGGCGCTGGGCGGGCGGGTCTTCGACGTCCTGGGGCGCCTCACGTTCGACGATCGGCCCCTGCGCGACCTGCTCATCGACGCTATCCGCTCGACGGACACGCCCGAGGTTCGGGCCGAGCTCACGCGGGTGGTCGAAGGGGCGGTCGATCGGGCCCATCTCACGGAGCTCCTTCGCGAGCGCGCGCTCGGGGCGGTGGCCCTGGATGCCTCGCGCATCACCGACGTCCGCGCCGAGATGGACCGTGCCGCGGCGCGTCGCCTCCAGCCACACTTTGTCCGCAGCTTCTTTATCGCGGCGTTCGAGCGTCTCGGCGGGCGGATTGCCCAGCGCGAGACTGGTCGGTACGAGATCGACCGCGTCCCCCAGGTTGTCCGACGGCGGGCCGAAGTGGCTGGGATGCACCCGCTGATCGGCCGCGCGTACGAGCGCATCGTCTTCGAGCGTGAGCTGGTCACCGTTCCGGGCTTCCCGCTAGCTGAGCTCGTCTGTCCCGGGCACGCTCTCCTCGATGCGACGGTTGCGGTGATCCTCGAACAGAATCGTGACCTGCTCCAGCGCGGGACGATCCTCCTTGATCCGACCGATCCCGGTGAGGATCTCCGGATGCTCGTCGCGATCGAACAGGATGTCGTCGACGGTCGCCCGGGTCGCGACGGAACGGGTCAGGTCGTGAGCCGGCGGCTCGCGTTCGTCGAGCTCCGGGCGGACGGCTCCGCGCGGGATGCTGGTCCCGCGCCGTACATCGACTACGGACCACTCGACGGCAAGGCGGCCGATGCCCTACCGCCCGTCCTGGCGGCGGCCGGCTGGGTTCGCGCGGAGGCCCTGGAAAAGCGGGCGCTCGCACACGGAGCGGCCGTGATCGCGGCTGGGCACGAAACGGATGTCCGCACTCGAACCGAGGAGCGAATCGACCGTGTGTCCGCGGCCGTCCGCGATCGCCTCACCCGGGAAGCCAACTACTGGTACGCGGAGGCCGACCGCCTACGCAGCGCCGAGGCGGCCGGAAAGAAGACGCGGTTGCCGGCTTCCGTCGCGCGGACTCGAGGCGACGAGCTGGCGACTCGCCTCGAGACACGACTCGCCGAGCTCAAGCTCGAGCGCCAGGTCCGCGCCCGACCTCCAGTGATCGTCGGAGGCGCGCTCATCGTCCCCGCCGGGCTCGCCGCCCGCCTTCGGGGGGACGCTCCACCGGCGACGTTCGCCGACGACACACGCCGGACAGAGCGGCTCGCGATGGAGGCCGTCATGGCCGCCGAAGTCGCGGCTGGCCGGACCCCATGCGATGTCTCGGCCGAGAAGTGCGGCTACGACGTAGAGTCCTTCGACTCGCTGGCCGGGAGGTTCCGCTTCATCGAAGTGAAGGGCCGCGCCAAGGGCGCGACCGAAGTCATCGTGACGCGCAACGAGATCCTCACTTGCCTGAACCAGCCTGACCTGTTCCACCTCGCGATCGTGGAGGTGGACGGCCAGACTCCACGTGACGTGCTCTATCTCCGTGCTCCATTCCGCAAGGACCCCGACCCGTCTGCGACGGCCGCGATCTACTCGATCGCCAAGCTCAAGGCAGCTGCCCTGGAGGTCGCATGAGCTCGGCTGCAAAGCGGAAGCTCATCGAGGTTGCGATACCGCTCGAGGCGATCAACGTCGCATCTGCTCGCGAGAAGAGTATCCGCCAAGGCCATCCGAGCACCCTTCACATTTGGTGGGCTCGCCGACCTCTCGCCGCCTGTCGGGCCGTCCTCTTCGCTAGTCTCGTCGACGATCCGAGCTCTGATCCGGGCCGCTTCCCCACGAAGGATGGCCAGACGGCGGAGCGCAAGCGCCTCTTCCGGATCATCGAGGAGCTGGTCCTGTGGGAGAACACCACGAACGAGAACGTCCTCGAGAAGGCTCGGGCGGAAATCCGCCGGTCCACCGGCGGCAACCCGCCGCCGGTTCTTGATCCGTTCTGTGGTGGTGGTTCAATCCCGCTCGAGGCGCAGCGTCTGGGGCTCACGGCCTACGCATCGGACCTCAATCCAGTCGCTGTCCTTATCACGAAGGCCCTCATCGAGATACCGCCGAAGTTCGCGAACCAGCCGCCGGTGCACCCTGCGGCCCGCGGTGGCGTCGGTGGCACCGGCGCCTGGATTGGAGCCGCCGGGCTGGCGGAGGACGTTCGGCGCTACGGCGCCTGGATGCGCGACGAGGCGGAGCGCCGGATCGGCCACTTCTACCCGAAGGCTCGTCTGCCGAAAGAGCGTGGTGGCGGCGAGGCGACCGTTATCGCGTGGCTCTGGGCCCGTAGCGTTACCTGCCCGAATCCGGCCTGCGGGGGTCTCATGCCGCTCGCTAGCTCATATTGGCTCAGCAAGAACAAGGGCAAGGAGACATGGGTCGAACCTATCGTCGACCGAGTCGCCAAGAAGGTCCACTTTGAGGTCCGGACAGGGCTCGGAACGCCGATGGAGCCGCCAAAACTTGGCCGGGGCGCGGACTTCCGCTGCCTCCTCTGCGATCACGTCGCCTCAGACAAATACGTGAAGGCCGAGGGGCGCGCAAAGCGTATAGGTGCCCAGCTGATTGCCATCGTTGCCGAAGGTCAGCGGAGCCGCGCGTACCTCACGCCCACCGATGAGGATGAGGTCATCGCACGATCAGCTGTTCCTGCGTGGGGACCTGAGGCCGAACTGCCGGGCAACGCCCGCTGGTTCTCCCCGCCGCTGTTCGGCATGACGACGTACCGTGACCTATTCACGCCACGCCAACTCGTTGCCCTCACGACGTTTAGCGATCTCGTCAGCGAGGCCCGGGAGCGCGTCATGCGCGATGCTCTTGATGCTGGGCTCGCCAACGACGGTCTTCGTCTGGCCGTAGGTGGCATCGGCGCCCCCGCCTACGCTGACTCCATCGCGACGTACCTGGCCATGCTCGTGGATCTCGTGGCCGACGATCTGTCCTCAATCACGACATGGAGACCAAGTCACGGTACCGGTGCAACGAGGTCCACCTTCGCGCGTCAGGCGCTTCCGATGACTTGGGACTTTGCGGAGGTGAATCCGTTCGCTGGCGCGAGCGGCGACGTGACCTCAGCCGCGGACTCGATGGCTCGCGTAATCGCTTCTAGCCACGCATCTCCTCAGACTCAGGCTACGGCGATTCAACTCGACGCTACCAAAGCGCTGGAGGCTGTCACGCTCCCTTTGGTCTCGACCGACCCGCCCTACTACGACAACATCGGCTACGCCGACCTCTCGGACTACTTCTACGTGTGGCTGCGCCGGTCGCTGGCTGAGGTTCACCCGGATCTGTTCCGGACTATGCTGACGCCCAAAGCCGCCGAGCTCATAGCCACGCCGTACCGTTTCGGTGGTGACAAATCAGCGGCGGAACGGCATTTCGAGACCGGCCTGGGCGCGGCGTTCCGATACATCCGCCAGGTCGCCAACCAGGACTTTCCCGTAACCGTCTTCTACGCCTTCAAGCAGGCTGAGTCAGTCGACGACGAGGCCGGCGGAGGCCCTGCCGTTGCCTCGACCGGCTGGGAGACGATGCTCACCGCCTTGGTCGCGTCCGGCCTTGCTGTTGTGGGCACGTGGCCGCTGCGGACGGAGCGATCCGCCAGGAGTACCTCAATCGGCACCAATGCCTTGGCCTCCTCGATCGTCCTCGTGTGCCGCCCCCGCCTCGCGTCGGCGCCGCTTGCGACATATCGTGAGTTTACCCAGGCCCTAACAGACGAGCTCCCCGAGGCCCTTGCCAAACTACAGCAGGCCAACATTGCGCCGGTCGACCTGGCCCAGGCCGCAATCGGACCCGGCATGGCCATCTACACGCGATATTCGGGCGTCCTCGACCAGGCGACTGGCGGTCGAATGAGCGTCCGGAGGGCGCTCGAACTAATCAACTCCGAGCTCGACTCCTACTTGACTGCCGAACATGGCGATCTGGACCGTGACACGCGGTGGTGCCATACCTGGTTCCGGAACCATGGGTTCGGCGAGGGCGGCTACGGCTCGGCTGACACACTTGCCACAGCCCGCAATGTGAGCGTCGCCGGCCTCCAAGATGCTGGCGTGCTGGCGTCCAAAGGTGGCAGAGTCCGGCTCCTACGTCCGGTTGAGCTCGATCAGTCGTGGGACCCCCTGAAGGACGAACGCCTAACCGTGTGGGAGTGCACGCATCACTTGGTTCGAGCCCTCCATGATCCGCGAGGCGGGATCGAAGGCGCGGCCCGCCTCGCGGCACGGATGGGCGAAGGCCTGGCAAGCGAGGCCAAGGACCTCGCCTATGGGCTTTTCGGGATCAGCGAACGGATGGGCTTGCGGGACGAGGCCGGCGACTACAACGACCTGGTGATCGAGTGGCCCGCGATCACCGAGCGGGCGCGTGAGATCGGGGCAACGGGCCAGCAGGAAACCCTGGGGATCTGAGGAGGCATCACCGATGGCGTTGACAGCGTGGCGCGAGGCAGCGATCCCCCAGCGCGAGGTGTACGAGGGCCGATACGCGCAGGCCCGGTTCGCGGCCGACCTGGGCAAAGTCCTCGCCGGTGAGGCGGACAGCGAGTACCAGGACGGCGCTGAGTTCTACTCCCGGACCTATCTCACCGATGGCATGCGGCGGCTGCTTATCGACGTTGTGGAGCGCGTAGCGGGCACAGGTGGAGAGCCGCTTGTCCAACTCAAGACAGCCTTCGGTGGCGGGAAGACGCACTCTCTCCTTGCCATCTTCCACCTGCTGACCGGCCCTGGGGCCGCGGGATGGCGGGGCGTGCCCGAGCTGCTCGCCGAGGCCGGCCTCGCGGAAGTTCCGCGCGTTCGGGTCGCGGTGATCGTCGGAACGGACCTCGACGCGACGGTCCGGCGCCCGGACGCCGCTGGCAACGGCGTCGAGGTCGCGACACTCTGGGGCGAGCTCGCCGCCCAGCTCGGCGGCCGAGACGGGTATGCGATGGTCGAGGCTGCCGACCGCTCTGGGAAGGCTCCCGGGGCGAACACACTTGCCGAGCTCTTTGACCGGTTCGGCCCCGCCGTCGTACTCGTGGACGAGCTCGTCGCTTACGTCAGGAACCTCCACGGCGAGACGGAGGTCCCCGGCGGCTCCTTCGGATCGAACCTGACGTTCGTGCAGGCACTCACCGACGCCGCCGCCAAGTCCCGCGACTCCTGCGTCCTCGCTGCGATCCCCGAGTCGAGGATCGAGGTGGGAACCGCGGCCGGCCAGGAGGCGCTCGAGAGGATCGAGCACCTCTTCGCCCGGAAGGAAGCCGTATGGCAACCGGTTCGTGAGGAGGAGAGCTTCGAGGTGGTCCGTCGCCGCCTGTTCAGCGACCGGATCGACGACAAGGCGCGTGACGCCACCTGCCGGGCCTTCGCCAAGATGTACGCCGACGGGACCGACTTCCCCGCGGATGCGCGCGAAGGGACGTATCTCGACCGGCTTCGGTCCGCCTACCCGATCCACCCCGAGGTGTTCGATCGCCTCTACCGGGACTGGTCAACGATCGAGGAGTTCCAGCGGACGCGGGGCGTCCTCCGCCTCATGGCCGCGGTGATCCACGGCCTCTGGAGCTCCAATGACCGCTCACCGCTGATCCTTCCGGGGACGATCCCCCTCGGCAAGACCCGCGTTCGCAATGAGCTGACGAAGTACGTCGGCGATGTCTGGAACGCGGTCGTGGACTCCGACGTCGACGGCGACGCCTCGGCACCTGCGCGCCTGGACCGCCTCGTCGACCGCTTCGGCCAGGTGCAGGCGGCGGAGCGCCTGACGCGCACGATCTTCCTGGCGACCGCGCCGCAGGCGAAAGCGGGAGGAGCTCGAGGCGTCGAGGACGTTCGCGTACGACTCGGGGCGATGCTCCCGGGCGAGTCCATGAGCACCTTCAATGACGCGCTGGCTCAGCTCCAGAAGAACCTCGTGTACCTCTACCACGGCAACGGCCGGTACTGGTTCGACACGCACCCGAACCTCGTTCGGACGGCCTCGGACCGGGCCAGCCGATTCGATCGCGACAACGACGTGCTCCCAGCCATCGTGGGGCGGCTGAAGGAGCTGACGAAGAAACTGGGGGACTTCCATGCAGCCCACGTGGCCCCGGCTTCGGTCGACGTACCGGACGAGGATCGTGTCCGGCTGGTGATCCTTCCCCCGACGGCCGTCCACTCGCGGCGGAAGGATGCCGGCGAGACTCTCGCGATCAAAGCGGCGGCCGAGATCCTCGATCGGCGAGGGCTCGGCCCGCGCCTCCTGAAGAACATGCTCGTCTTTGTCGCACCCGACGCCGAGTACGAAGAGAGCCTTGAGGCCGACACCCGCAGGCACCTCGCCTGGAAGTCGATCGTGGAGGACGAGGCCGTCCTGAACCTCGGCCGCGCGGAACTCAAGCAGGCCACCGCTACGCGAGATCAAGCGGATGCCGCCGTGGCGGCGCGGCTCCGCGAGACCTACTCGTGGCTTATCGCGCCGCGGCAGGCCCCGGATGGCCCGATCGAGCTCGTACCTCGCCCGCTGCCAGCAGGAGAGGATGGGCCGGCTGTGCGCGCGTCAACGGTCCTGACGTCAACGGAGGAACTGTTCTCGCGCTGGTCTCCCCAGGGGCTGAAAATGGAACTCGACCGTGTTCTGTGGATCGATCGGCCGGGACTGGCGATCCGCCATGTCAACCTCAAGAAGCTCTGGACCGATCTGTGCTCATACCCGTACCTCCCGCGCCTTCGGGACCGAACGGTCCTCGAGGAGACAATCCGGGAGGCCGTCCGGAGCAGGGACTACCTGGGCTATGCGACAAGCGTCAAGGGTGACGGGACGTATGCCGGCCTCGTGTTCGGGGCTCCGACGTCCGCGATCTACTTCGACGAGGACGCTGTGATCGTCAAGCCCGAAGCGGCCACGGCCCAGCTCGACCTCGAGGCACCCGAGGTGATCCCGCCGGGCACCGACCACGCTGCGGGAGGGGCGGCAATCTCTGAGCCCGGACAGTTGAGGTGGGGGTCCGGCGCTGCGGTCCGCGCCGTCCCTGGCGCACGCGGGTCAGGCGGCGCGGCAGCGGGTGCGACGATCGGAGGTGCCGGCCAACCGGCTCCGCTGACCCGCTTCCATGGCACCGTGGATGTCGATCCCGTCCGGGCACGCATGGTGTTGACCGACGTCGTCGACGAGGTCCTCGTTCACCTCGCGGCGTATCCGGATGCCATGGTCCGCGTAAGCCTTGACATCGAGGCGACCTCGGCCCGCGGTTTCGACTCAAAGACGGTGCTCACCCTGTCCGAGAACGCGAAGTCCCTCAAGTTCCGTAGCCACGGCTTCGAAGAGGAGTAGAACGATGCTCCTCGAGGCACTGCCGGCATCTCTTCGCCAAGGGGTCGCTGAGGCCAACGAGGTCGATGACATCCGTCCGCCATTGCTTTTCGCCCATCGCTTTGCCGTGTTGCTGGATGACGCCACCCGTGATCCGCGGCTGTAGTCGAATCCAGGGCTTGCGAGTCGCTCGTCGCCGTGGGCGAGCGCATCCCGGCCGCGCCGAGCGAAGTCGCGCAGCCGCGACCAATCGACACCGCCTGGTAGAGCAGTCCCGCTCACGGTATTCAGCACGTGGTCTGCATGTCTGATGGCGCGATCAAACGCTTCAATCCCTTGAGCCAGATCCGCGAGGCAGTCAGCCTCGGCAAGCTGGGATTGCGGGCTCAGGGAGCCGGACACCACACGCCGACTGGCTGCCCGCGCCCAAACCCACCCCTCCATTGCCATCGCTGAAGGATGCATCGCTAACGGTCCTCTGTACGGTAAGTCGGTGGTCAGCCACGTGCATTCTCGGCTTCCCGGCATGGCGACGCTACGTGGTCATGGTGGCGTCAGGTCAGATGGTCAGTTGCGCCGCTCCCGGTCCCTCTCCATCGTCAATGTCACCCAGTTGTATTCGTCGATTAGCTTGGGTGGGCTGGACCGCGGGCGTCCCACGAGAGCAGGAAGTGCCGACACTGGGACACGAGCCTCTGAGGCGAGCCGTCGCAGGTGGCCGGCGCTGTCGTTCAGGTAGGTCTCAAACGACAACGCGTCACCGCTCCAACCGCGTGCCTTCCTGATCTGCTCGTCCCACGGCGCAAAGACATTCGGCCGGATCGCAAACAGGGTCTTGGCGGCGCCCGTGGCACCGAAGGTTACGGTGACCGCATGGCCACTCGGCTGGGGCTTCAGGCTGGCCCGAGAGTTCCGGAGGGCATCGTAGGCCGCGGCACAGACACGGATTTCACGAGCGGAAAGGTCAGTCAGGCTCACCTCCGGCCCGGGCAGACGGGCCATCCAAACCGCCGACCACCTGACCAGAGAGTCCGAGGCCATAGAGTGATATGCCTTGGCGAACTGTCGACAGCCCCAGGCGTTCAACCACACGAACAGAGCCGCCCTGTGCGTCGGATTGACGGGGTCGACCTCGGGACCAAGACTGCGGAGTCGCCTGAGCGACGCGTCGTACGGCGTGAAGGCATACGACCGACAGCAGTCCTTGAGGTCGGAGAGTCTCACTGGCGTTCTATCTCCGCGGCTCATTCGAGCGAAGCCGACCCGGCTGCGACCGGAACCCGACGATCAGCCTGATCGCCCGGCCTCCGTCAAGGACAGTCTACTTGTCGCGTTCGGCACATTCTCGGGTCCACGATTACTACCAGCTTCCCCTGGCCTGGAACGATCAAGCCATCGGGTTGCCCACCGTCGGTTGCGCTCGACTCAACTGGATTGGTGACGCTTGGTCCAGCCGGAGATCGCAAGCAGGTGTGGCCGCCGGCCACCTGTCTCCGTCATCGACGGTCACGCCGCTCGTACATGATCGCATCGCTCGTCCACGTCATGAGGCGCCACGCTCCCGGCCGGTTCGGCGTGACGGTCACTCCGTCTGGCCCGCCTCGTGCCCAGCGCATGCGCCCCGCCAACCTGTCCGGGCCAATCGTCAGGTCAACATCGACGTATGCGAGGGCCGCAGCATGATGGTCGACTCGCTCTAGATCAAAGCCTTTCAGGATCTTCTCGAAGTACGCCTCGCGTACCTCCCCGGCGGTCTTGCCGAGCGTTTCCGAGGCGACAAGGGGCGACATGAGCTCCGCCATTCGTCCGAAGTTCCGTGCCTGCCACGCATCAAGGAAATCGCGACTGAGCCGCACGACCTCGTTTGCATCAAAAGCCGTGTCGCCTCGCTGTGCAGTCCACGGGCGCCACTGGTTTAGTGCTTTCTTCGCCTCGGCGTTCTCACGAATCTGGCCTGCCAACTCTCGCCACGATTGGCGCGGTGTCGGTTCGTCCCTCTGCTTCTGCCGGCTGGTGGCCCAGTCGCAGACCGCAAATAGCCGGTTCCAAGCCTTGGCTGCGACGATGTCGTTGTCGAAGTTCGTCAGCATTCCGTGGACGATGCCGTGCCGGTACAGCTCTGTTACCGGCGCACTCGACGTCTTGCGAAATGTCTTCGTGAAGCTCACGTGTGCATGAGTGAGGCCCATGTGGTGGCCCACGACGCTGTCCCACGCGACCATCTCGTCCGCCTCACGTGCA
>Ga0182027_10002985_pt1 | contig 27117 bp, 17 predicted proteins | sample 712E1DmetaG_FD_121300 | JGI IMG/M metagenome (GOLD analysis project Ga0182027, IMG submission 121300) | Permafrost microbial communities from Stordalen Mire, Sweden - 712E1D metaG (Illumina Assembly) | ecosystem: Environmental > Terrestrial > Soil > Wetlands > Permafrost | place: Sweden...
GCGGGAGCAGATTGACACCAGCGTGACCGGGTCGACTTTCAACAAGCTGAACGAATTGACCGACCAGAGTCCCGGCGGGTCGATGCAGTTCGCCGGAACGGTGAACAAATGGGCGACGATCACGCTCGCGGGCAAGGCCGCAACGGTAGATTCGAGCGGGAACTGGCGAGGGACGGCCAATGTCACGACAGGGGCCAATGCAATTCCGTTGGTGGCAACGGACGTCAACGGCAACACCACCACGAAGACGATCAATATCACGATTTCCGGAGGCGCCAGCCGAACGCTGACGTACGATCTGGATGGAAACATGGTCAACGACGGCGCGGGGAAGATTTACGGCTACGATGCTGCCAACCGGCTCCTGGCCATCACCCAGGGCTCCAACGTGACGACGTTCGTCTATAACGGGCTCGGGCAGCGCGTGCAGGAGAAGCTCAACGGAACCGTGATCAAGCAATGGGCCTGGGCTGGCGGAGCGCAGCCGGCGGAGGAGCGCGATGGATCGAACAACGTCACCAAGCGCTTCTACGACCAAGGTGAGCAGATCAGCGGCACGAGCTATTTCTTCACGAGCGATCACCTCGGATCGATCCGCGAGATGACCGATTCGGGCGGTGCCGTCCGCGCCCGGTACGACTATGATCCCTATGGCCGAACGACCAAAGTCTCAGGCGACCTCGAATCTGACTTCGGCTTCACCGGCTTCTACCGTCACCAGGCCAGCGGGCTTAATCTGACGCTCTACCGCGCTTACGATGCAAATCTTGGTCGGTGGCCAAACAGAGATCCCATCGGGGAAAGAGGACGTTTAAACCTTTACGCTTACGTCAAGAATGATCCGTCCAACTATGTCGATCCACTTGGTCTGATCTCTTCGCTGGATACGGCAGATCCAGCGCTCCTGACAGAGTTTGGTCTCGGCTCGGGCCTTCCGTCTGCGAGTACAGCGGCCACGGCAATAGGGATTGGTACTGCGGGGACAGCCGTGGTTGTTCACGTGAGCAAGGCAAGCGACAACGCGGACAACGGGTCATGTCGTACCGTTACCTCGGCAACGTGTCACCCCACGCCCAGGCGCGCCCAACGGCGCGGTTGCGACCGCCCGCGACAGGACGCGTCCATGTGCCGGGCCGAATTGACGTCGTAGGTCTGCAAGAACAGAGGTCGCACGACCTCCAAATATGTGCGCATACGGGTACAACCCGGGGGCGCTCAATAAGCGACTGGTTGCCGAATACCGGATCCCCAAACCACAAAGCCTGACCCCGTTCGCACGGCTTGACCCCGTTCGCCCGGCTCGCGACTTCAGCCGTTTGATGAATTGCGCCTCGAAAACCTCATAGAAGAGAGCTCGCTCTTCAACAAAGATGGCTTCGATGGCGCCATCGGCCGCGTAACCTAGATTCCGCAGTTGAGGCGGAATCCACTCGCTTACGCTCGCAGCTACGAGGAGCGGAAGCTTCAACTGCGGAATCTAGGCTTAATTGAAGACGATGCGATGGCGTCCAACGCGGAGCCGCTAGCAGCCCGAAAGGGTGGCTTCCAGGGCGCGAATGTCGCCGCGTTCCTCACGCAGGCCGGCGGCTACTGGAAATCGATGGGCTCGGGCGGCACGTGCCAGATCCGTTCACAGTATTCCCGGATGGCGCGATCCGACGAGAAGTAGCCGATCCGCGCGGTGTTCAGGATCGACCGCCGGGTCCAGTCCTCGGGATTCTGATACGCGGTGCCGACCCGGTCCTGGCACGCCACGTAGGAGGCGAAATCGGCGAGGACCATGAACGGATCGCAGCCCAACAGATTATTGACGAGCGGCTGGAAGAGGTCGGGCTGGTCGGGCAGGAAATAGCCCGCCGCCACTTGATCGATCGCCTCCCGCAACCGGGGATCTGCATCGTAGTGGTCGCGCGGCCGGTAGCCGTGCGCTTTGCGGGCCTGCACCTCGGGCGTGGTCAGGCCGAAAAGGAAGAAGTTCTCGGCGCCGACGGCGTCGCGGATTTCGATGTTGGCCCCGTCGAGGGTCCCGATGGTGAGGGCGCCGTTGAGCGCGAATTTCATGTTGCCGGTGCCGGAGGCCTCCATGCCGGCCGTGGAGATCTGTTCCGACAAATCCGCGGCAGGGTAGAGATGTTGGGCATTTTGCACGTTGAAATCCGGCAAAAAGGCGACCCGCAGCCGCCCGTCCATGTTCGGATCGGCATTGACGCGGTCGGCCACGGCATGGATCAGCTTGATGATCAGCTTGGCCATATAATAGCCGGGCGCGGCCTTCCCCGCGAAGATGACGGTGCGCCCTGGCCGGCCGGCGTCCGGCACCCGTCGCAACCGGTTGTAAAGGGCGATGACATGCAGGACATTCAGGTGCTGCCGCTTGTACTCATGGAGCCGTTTCACCTGGATGTCGAACAGGGTGTCCGGGTCGACCGCAACCCCGGTGCGCTGGCACAGCAGTTCGGCGAGATGCAATTTGTTGCGGTGCTTGATCTCACGCCACGTGGCGCGGAATTCCGGCTGCTCGGCCAGCGGCTCCAGCCGCTGCAGCTGGTCCAGGTCCTTGATCCAGTCTTCCCCCAGGTGCACGGTGATCAGGGCGGCCAGCTCCGGATTGCTCAGCACGAGGAAGCGGCGCGGGGTGACGCCGTTGGTGACGTTGGTGAATTTCTCCGGCGTGAGCTCGGCAAAATCCCGGAGCGTTCCCTGGCGCAGCAGTTCGCTGTGCAGGCGCGCCACGCCGTTGACGGTCCGGCTGCCGACGGTGGCCAGATGTGCCATGCGCACGGACCGGACGCCCGACTCGTCGATCAGCGAGAGCCGGCGGACCCGGTCATCATCTCCCGGATACCGGAGGCGCACGACGTCGAGGAAGCGCCGGTTGATCTCGTAGATGATCTCGAGGTGCCGGGGCAACAGGCTCCCGAAGAGCGGCACCGACCAACGTTCCAGAGCTTCGGGCAGCAGCGTGTGGTTGGTGTACCCGAACGTGTTCTGAGTGACATTCCAGGCCTGGTCCCAGTCCATCCGATATTCGTCGACGAGCAGGCGCATCAGCTCGGCAATCGCAATGGCCGGATGGGTGTCGTTGAGCTGGACCGCGAATTTCCCGTGGAAATCACCGAGTCCCGGCGCGGTCTGCAGATGCAGCCGGATCATGTCCTGGAGCGCACAGGAGGCGAAGAAGTACTGCTGCTGGAGCCGGAGCTGCTTGCCCTGGACCATTTCATCATTCGGATACAGCACCTTGGTGATGTTCTCCGCCACGATCTTTTCGAACACGGCGCCATAGTAGTCGCCCGAGTTGAAGATCCCGAAATCGAACGACTCGCCGGCCTGTGCGCGCCACAGGCGGAGCAGGTTGGCCGTGTTGACGCGGTAGCCCAGGACCGGGGTGTCGTAGGCCGTGCCCCGCACGACGCGGTCGGGAATCCAGCGCACGCGGCAGGCGCCGTTGTCGTGGTAGGTTTCGGTGTGGCCTCCGAACCGGACGTCGAATCCGAGCTCGGGACGGGCGATTTCCCACGGATTGCCGAGCCGGAGCCATTTGTCGGTCATCTCAACCTGCCAGCCGTCGCGGATCGCCTGGTCGAAGATGCCGTATTCGTACCGGATTCCATAGGCGATCGAAGGAATTTCCAGGGTGGCCATGCTGTCTAGGTAGCACGCGGCGAGGCGCCCGAGGCCGCCATTGCCCAGGCCGGGTTCCTCCTCCTGTTCGAGAATGTCCTCCAGATCAAGGCCGAGATCCTGCATCGCCTGAGCAGTGGCCTCGCGGATGCCCAGGTTGATCAGATTGCTCTCCAGTTGGGGGCCGAGCAGGAATTCGGCTGAAAGATAGCAAACGGTCCGGCTCCGCCGCTGGCGATAGGTCTCGGAGGTGCGGATCCAGTGATGCAGCAGGCGGTCGCGAACAGTGTAGGCCAAGGCCATGAACCGGTCATGCGGCGTGGCCACTTCGGGGAACCGGCCGATCAGAAAGAACAGGTTGTCGCAAAAAGCCTGGCGGATCGCGGCGGGGCTGAGGCCGGTGCGGATGTTTAGGGCGGGCTCGGACGGAGCGCTGGGAGTCGTTTTCATGGCGGGGCGCACGGGGACATGACGGTAGGGGGGCGTCGGTCGCGTCGCGGGGCGACCGCGGAGGGTAAGATGACATTCTACAATCGGCTTCGTTGAGCACAAGCCCGGGATGCAGCGCGTTTTCAACGGCGCATATCGCGATCGCCGGTGGATTGCAGACGGGGCAAAAGTGGCACGGGCGTCCCGCCCGTGTTCCGGAGAGAGCTCCAGACATGGGCAAGATGCCCATGCCACTCTGTTGGCCAGCAAAGGACGACCGACGTTCGGGAGATGGCCCAATTTTCGTGGAATATTTGCCGGGAGCGGACATGGTGTGTCTTTTCAGCCCCCCGCCTCTCCATGAGCCGTCTGACTCTTCCCCGTTGGTTGCGTATCCTGATCTGGTCGTGTGTGGTCGCGCTCGGCACGGGTTCGATCGCCCTGCTGGCCTGGTCCCGAAACGAGCCGGTGAGCGCGTTGTGGATCGTAGTGGCCGCGGTCTGTGTTTTTGCGGTGGCGTGGCGGTTCTACAGTGCCTGGCTCATGGCTCGCGTGCTGACGGTTGACGAGCTGCGCGCGACGCCGGCGGTCGTGCACGAGGACGGGCGGGACTACGTGAAGACCAACCGGTGGATTGTGTTCGGGCACCATTTCGCGGCGATCGCCGGACCGGGCCCGCTGGTGGGGCCGGTGCTGGCGGCGCAGTTCGGTTATCTCCCAGGCATGTTGTGGATCCTCATCGGCGCGACCCTGGGCGGCGCGGTCCACGACTCCATCATCCTCTTCTGCTCGATCCGGAGGCGCGGAAAATCGCTGGCCCAGATGGTCCGGGAGGAGGTGGGGCCGTTCGCCGGCATCCTGGCCCTGGTCAGCATCATCGCGATCATGGTGATCCTCCTCGCCGTCCTCGCACTGGTGGTGGTCAAGGCGCTGGCGGAGAGCCCGTGGGGATTGTTCACCATTGCGGCGACCATGCCGATTGCGGTGCTGATGGGGCTGGGAATGCGCTATTGGGCGCCGGGCCGGCTGGGGCTGGTGAGCCTTTGCGGATTCTTCGGACTGCTTTTTGCGGTCGCCGGCGGGCAATGGCTGCATGGCACGCCGCTCGCCGGCTGGCTCACGCTCCAGGGGACGACCCTCGCGTGGTGGATCATGGGCTATGGTTTTCTGGCCTCTGTGCTCCCGGTGTGGCTGCTGCTCGCGCCGCGTGATTACCTGAGCACGTTCATGAAGCTCGGGACGGTGGCGATGCTGGGGCTGGCCATCGTCGTCCTCTCCCCGATGCTGCGGATGCCGGCGGTAACCCGGTTCATCGACGGCAGCGGGCCGGTTTTTGCCGGGCCGGTATTTCCGTTTTGCTTCATCACCATCGCCTGTGCCGCGGTGTCGGGCTTTCACTCAATCGTCGCGTCCGGGACCACGCCAAAAATGCTCGCGCGGGAAAGCGACATCCGCTTTGTCGCCTACGGCGGGATGATCACGGAGATGATCGTGGGCATCATGGCCCTGATTGCCGCCGCCACCCTGGAGCCGGGCCAGTATTTCGCGATCAACATGAAGGGCGATATTGCGACGGTGACGCAGCAGGTGACGGCCCTCGGCTTTCCGGTGACTGCGGACCAGATGCGGGACCTGGCGACTTCGGTCGGCGAGATCACGATGGTCGGACGAACGGGAGGGGCGCCGACTTTCGCCGTGGGCATGGCGCACATGTTTGCCGGCGTGATCGGCAGCAAGGCCGCCCTGGCGCTGTGGTATCACTTCGCCATCATGTTCGAGGCATTGTTCATCCTGACTACGATCGATGCCGGGACGCGGGTGGGACGTTTCCTCATCCAGGATCTGCTCGGCTACCTCTGGCGTCCGCTGGGCGAGACGCGTTCGATCGCCGGCAACTGGATCGGCAGTGCGGCGTTTGTCACGGCGTGGGGCTGGTTTCTTTACCAAGGCGTGGTGGATCCGCTTGGAGGTGTGAACTCCCTCTGGCCGATCTTTGGAGTGGCCAACCAGCTGCTCGCGGTCATCGCGCTGGCGTTGGGAACCACCGTGTTGATCAAGATGGGCCGAAAGCGGTTTATCTGGGTGTCGCTGGTACCGCTGGCCTGGCTGCTCGCGGTGACGATGACGGCGGGTTGGGAGAAAATCTTTGCGGCGGATCCGCGCCTTGGGTTTCTCAGTCAGGCCGCCGTGTTGGAAGGGAAGATCGCCGGTGGCGGCGCCAGTGCCCAGCTTTCCGAGTGGCACCAACTGGTCCTCAGCAACCGGATCGACGCGGTTGTCACCGGAGCCTTTCTCTTGCTGGTGGCCCTGGTCGTGCTGTCCTCGGTGCGCGTATGGCTGCAGTTGCTCACCGGACGGCGCGAGGCGGATTTGCGGGAGGAGCCCTATGCGGCGCTGACGGGAGCCCGCTAGAACAGGTTCTTGCCAGGAGAATCGGGGGAGTTAGTGTTGCGGCATGCCCCCTGTCGACGAGTCCAACCATGAACGCGCCGCTCACGAGAGGCAGCTGGCGATCATGCGCGCCATGTCGCCGGAGCAGCGGATTCAGCAGGCGCTGCGGATGAACCGAACCATGCGCGAATTGTTGGCGGCGGGCTTTCGCGCGCGCAATCCCTCGTGGAGCAACGCCCAAATCAAGCGCGCTGTTGCGGACCGCATCCTTCATGCACGGACTGGATGAATTGAGCGTTTTTGTGGAGCGGCTGGAGACGATCGGTGCACCCTACATGGTGACAGGCGCCACTGCGGCCATTCTCTACGGGCAGCCACGAGTGACCAATGACATTGACGTCGTCATCAATCTCGACGAGGCGGCACGGGCCGCCCTGCTCCGAGTATTCTCCGAGACCGAGTTCTATTTGCCGCCAGAGTCGGTTATCCAGGCGGAACAGGCCCGGTTTCAACGCGGTCATTTCAACGTCATTCACCTCGATTCTGGATACAAGGCGGACATCTACCTGGCAGGCGAAGATCCTTTGCACCTCTGGGCCCTGCCGCGCCGCCGTCGGATGCCGTGGGGTGAAAATTTGGAGGTCGCAGTGGCTCCGCCGGAATACGTCGTGCTGCGGAAGCTGGAGTTTTTTCGCGAAGGGCGATCCACGAAACATACTGCAGACATTCAAGCTATCAGGAAGGTCACCGGCGTCGACGAGGCCATTCTTGAACCGTGGCTTGACCGCCTCGGTCTCGCATCGCTGTGGCTGGAGCTGAAATCCACCGGAACCGTCTGATGCATTTGTAGGACTCTGGATGCTATCCAACGTTCAGAACTTCCTACCGAAATCATCATCTCCACCCAAATGGCGTCCGCCATTTGCAAGGAGGCTGCCGGGCCTATTTGGACTCCACAAACTCTGGTTCAAACGGTCCGATCGTGAAGGTGTCCGTATAATCCTTGTCCCGCAAAATGCTCCGGAAAGCCCCCTTCAGCGCGATGACCTTGGACTCCTTCCCGAGATTCACATAGAGGATGTGCCGGCTGTCGATTTGACGGGCGATCACGTTTGTGGGAGTGGCGGGTCCTTTTTTGATCCCGAGCTCATCGATTAATTGATCGAGCAGGGGATTGAGCACCTCAGCCCGCACGGGCAATCCGACGTAGATCGCCCGGCCTTTCCCGTAGCGATGCGAGGTCACGATCGGGTAGTCTTTGTCCAGACTGACGATCCGTCCGAGGACGTCGGCGCCCTTCGGGTCGATGACATCGAAGCGTTGGGACTCGACCACTGTGCTGCGGTCCTGGCAGACCACGCGAATCTTCCTTCCGGCCAGGGATTCGCGGGAGATTTCGTTTAGCACCTCCGGCTCTTCGAAGCCGGCGATGCGGATGCCGAACACATCGCTCAAACGACCGGGCAGCGCGGTGTCAAACACCTGATTGTTCGCGTCGACCAACGCCGAGCCTGCGGTCATAATCACGGTGCCGCCCTTGTTCACGTACTCGCGGATCCTCGCGGCCGTGACTTCGTCCATCACCGCCACGCCCGGCACGATCAGGAGCTTGTAGTTCAACTCGCTCCGGCTGAGCTCGACGACCCGTGTGTCGAGGTTGCGCTCGAAAAACAGGTCAAAGGAATTCTGCAGCTGGCTGTCATGCAGCTCCGGATAGACTTCGCTGACGATCTGGCTGGGAAACGAGAAGGCCAGCCCCACGTCGGCATGGACCTGGTAGGGGAATCCGCAGCGTTCAATCTTCGCGAACTCCGAGGCGATCTTCTTGTATTCATCGTATTTGCGATTCGGCACACCATCCCAATCCAGCATGCCCTCCAGATACTGTTCCTCGCCGGCATGCATGGTCTGCCAGGTCCAGCCGCAGACCATCTGGTTGCCAAAAAGGAGCGAGACGTATGCGGATTTGCGGATTGATCCCGGCGCCGCTGTTCCGGACGTAAATTCGGTGCACCAGAACGGGGTGGTGTTTTCGAACTGGATGCGGGCGATGCCGAATGCCGCGCTCCGGTTGCCCCCGTTTTCCACCAGCGAGTTTCCCGGATAAAAACCACAGCCACCCCGGGCAAGTTTCCCGGTGTAGGCGAGGGCGGAGTAATCGAAGTATTTCATGGGGCTGTAATACCACATGTTCGTGGTCGTCAGCGTGCCCGGCGCGTCTGTGTTGACCGTTGCGATCAGCCGCAGCAGGAACTGGTTGACCTCATCCGACACAAACCGCCGGAAATCGAGGACCCGCTCGGGCGGACCGCTGATGGAGCCGGACATGGGCAGGCCCACCTCGTCGAACCGGCTGATCCTTCGGGACCAACGCTGGCCGGCCCACGCCTGGTTCAGGGCGTCGACGTTTGAATATTTGCGCTCCAGCCAGGAGGCGAACCGCTGCCGTACGGTTTCCGAGTAGGAAATCGGACCGTCGCCCGGTTCGTTGTCGATGCCAAAGGCGAGCAACGCCGGATGCCGGGCGTAGCGCCGGACCAGTGCGTCCGCGAAACGGAGGGCCGCGCTTTGATAGGCCGGATCCCCGACATCCTCCATGTAACGGTGATTAGGATACAGACGGTTCCCGCCGGCATCGGTGATGTCGATGGAAGGATGTTCATGATGCAGCCAGAGCGGCGCCGGCCGGACCGCGACGTCGAGGATCACCTTGATGCCGGCCTGCTGCATCAGATCCATCACTTGGTCGAACCAGGCGAATTCGAAGCGGCCGTCGGCGGGCTCATAGCTGTCCCAGGCGAGATGGCCCATGCGCACCACCTTGAAGCCTGCGGCCTTCATCAGCGGGATGTCCCGTTTCCAGACGGCCGGAGTGGAGTCATGCGGGTGGTAATTGGCGCCGACAAACAGCTCCTGGGCCAAGGTCGCGCCGTTCACGAACAGGAGGATCGCCGCCGCACCGATCAAACGAAAGCGCTTCATCAGCCGAGGACGCTGTCTCTGGCGCATCGGCTGGCAAGAGGATTTGCCGCTGCTGCTCTCGCCAGCTAAGTCGCGGCCATCGGCAATCGCGAACCCGGCCGGCCCGCCGTTTGCTGGGCGAGAGCGTATCGACCTCAGAAAGCCAGAAAAGTCGGCGCGATCGTCCGTTCTACAGCGCGTGAATGGCTGATTTGCTCACGGCGAGCGCGGCTTCCTTCACGGCTTCGCCGAGGGTGGGATGGGCGTGAATGGTGCGGCCAACGTCCTCGGCGCTGCCACCGTACTCCATGTGGGCGACCACCTCCGAGATGAGTTCGGACGCGCCATGACCGATGATTTGCGCGCCGAGAATGCGGTCTGTCTTTGCGTCGGCGATGATCTTCACGAAACCGTCGGCGGCGTCTGCGGCGATAGCCCGGCCGTTGGCGGCGAAGAAGAACTTCCCTATGCGCACGTCGAGGCCTTTTGCCTTCGCGCCGTCCTCGCCGAGGCCAACCGCCGCAACTTCGGGATCGGTGTAGATGATCGCCGGCACCAGGTTCCAGTCGACATGGCCGGCCTTGCCCGCGATCCACTCGGCGACTGCAACGCCGTCTTCCTCGGCCTTGTGCGCCAGCATCGGTCCGGCGACCACATCGCCAATCGCCCAAATCCCGGGGACGGAAGTGCGCAGATGATCGTCAACCCTGATGCGTTTCTTCTCATCGAGTTCGATTCCGAGTTTTTCGATCCCAAGATTCTCCGTGACCGGGCGGCGGCCGACGGAAACAAGGATCTTGTCCGCCGGAAACTCCAGCGGTTTGCCGTTTCGCTCTGCGGTCAAGATGACGGGCAAACGTTCAGGGGAGGAAGGACTCGGAGTCTGCATCTGCGACACGGGCAAGATGCCCATGCCACTTGTTTCGCCGGCAAACGTCAGATGCGCACCCTGGTCTTTCAGCCCCGTGATCCGGGCATTGACCTCGATTTTCAGACCCTGTTTGGCAAGGAGACGGGTCAGTAGACGCACAACATCGTCGTCGTAACTGGCGGCGATCTTGGGAAGAAATTCGACGACGGTCACGTCGGAGCCGAGCCGCGACCAGACGGAGCCGAGTTCGAGCCCGATGGCGCCGCCGCCCACTACGACGAGACGCGGAGGAACGGCTGCGAAAGCGATTGCCTCGTCGGACGAGACGACAGTCTGGCGGTCGAACGGCAGAAATGAAAGCCCGGCGGGAACGGATCCGGAGGCGATGACGATGTTCCTGGCGGCGATCGTTGTAGCCGGACTCGGTGAGCCCGTGGCCGCCTTCTGCAAGGCTTCCTCCTTCGCCAAGGCTACGGAGGACAGGTCGGTGGGTAGGCCGGGGTTGGCCTGTTCGGCGGATTCGGCAAGCTCCCGTCCGACAGGCCCCTCGACACGCTCGGGGCCTTGAGCCTGTCGAAACGGCTCACGGTCTGCGACACCGCGGGCAAGCTCAGGGCGGGCGACCCCGGCTACAGCGGAGGCCGGGCCAGGATTTGCGCCCCCGTTGACAGGGGAGACCTCGATGGTGGTGGCAGAGGTGAGGGTGGCGGTTCCCGTGAACACGGTGACCTTGCGCGCTTTGGCGAGCTGGGCGACGCCGCCGACGAGCTTCTGCACGACGCCGTCCTTCTTTCCCATCAGGGTGCCCAGGTCGAGTTCGACTCCGGACAGCCGGATGCCGCTGGCGGCGGCCTGGTTTTTTGCCCAGGCGAAATGCTCGCTCAGTTGCAGCAGCGACTTGCTGGGAATGCAGCCGACGTTGAGGCAGGTGCCCCCGAGGGTCGGACGTTTTTCGATGAGAGCGACCTTTAGGCCCAGTTGCGCGGCGCGGAAAGCGCACACATAACCGCCTGGCCCGGCGCCGATGATGGCAACGTCAAATGTATCCATGAGGGAATATGGGGAAAAGGGTTCTAGCGTCGCTGCCCGCGCAATCAATGGTAGCGCCGGTCTTCGACCGGTGAATTCGCCAGTCGAAGACTGGCGCTACATAGCGGTCCTGGGCTGCGGATGAACCTAAATTCCGCAGTTGAGGCGGCATCGGCACGCTGGCGCTCGCCGCTACGAGGAGCCGACGCCTCAACTTCGGAATTCAGGATGAAAGTTGATGGGTGATGCATCCGGGCGCTGGCTACATGCTGAGGAGCAGGCGCGCGGGGTCCTCGATGGCCTGTTTCAGTCGCACGAGGAACGTTACCGCGTCGCGTCCGTCGACGATCCGGTGGTCATAGCTCAGCGCGACATACATCATCGGCCGGATGACTACCTGGCCGTTCATTGCGACCGGTCGGTCCTGGATGGCGTGCATGCCGAGGATGGCGCATTGCGGCGCGTTGAGAATGGGCGTCGAGAGCAGGGACCCAAAGACGCCGCCGTTGGTGATCGTGAAGACTCCTCCCTCGAGATCGGCCAGCGTGATCTTGCCCTCGCGAGCCTTTTGGGCGGCGCTGGCGAGCTGCTGCTCGATCGAAGCGAATCCCGCCCGGTCGCAGTCGCGCAGGACGGGCACCATGAGGCCGCGGTCGGTGGAGACGGCGACGCCGATGTCGAAGAAATGATTCTCGATGACCGTGTCGCCATCGATCTGGGCGTTGACGGCCGGGACCGCCTGCAACGCGTGGACCACCGCTTTCACGAAGAACGACATGAAACCGAGTTTCACCCCGTGTTTCCGGATGAACTCCTCCTGATGCCTGGTCCGGAGGTCGCGCACCGCGAACATGTCGACCTCGTTGAACGTGGTGAGCATCGCCGCGTCGTGCTGGGCCTGCACGAGGCGCTGGGCCAGCCGCTGGCGGAGCGGCGTGAGCTTGCGGCGGGTCGTGCGATTTTGGAGAGCGGAACCTGGAATCGTTGGAGGTGGGAGACCGGAGACCTGAGACCTGATAGGATCTGGCGAAGGCTGGATAGGTTCAGCTGGAGGCCGGACAGGTTCGCCTGGCGGCGGCTGGGCTGGTTTTCCGGCATCTGGTATCCGCTTTCCGGTATTCGCCGCAGCCAGCAGGTCGCCCTTGGTGACGCGGCCGCCCTTGCCTGTGCCGGCGACGGCGGATGGATCCACTCCGCTTTCGGCAACAAGACGACGGACCGAAGGAGGAATCTGCACATCGGACGCCTGGGGCGGAGTCGCTTCGGCTGGAGTTGCGGGAGTGGCCGCCGCGGAACCCGACGCCGGCTCTCCCGTCTCAATCGTTGCGACCAGCTGGCCAATCTTGACTTCAGTGCCGGCAGTTACCTTCAGCGCAATGCGGCCGGCGTCCTCGGCCGTCCCCTCGGTGGTGATCTTGTCGGTTTCGAGCTCGAAGAGCGGCTGGTCCTTTTTCACCAGATCACCATCTTTGACGTGCCACTTTGCGAGCACGCCGCTGGCGATTGATTCGCCCATGGGGGGGATTTTGACGTCGAGGATTGGCATGGGGAGAAAGGCGGGGGAAGGGAGCCAAGGGGGACTCACGCGATCAGATTACCACCACGAAACACACAAAACACACGAAAGGAAAGAAAACGGGGAAAGCATCGCTGATTCTTTTGCGGTTCTTGTTTTTCAAGATTTTCTCAGGCTCCGAAGGCGGCGCGGACCAGGGCGGCCTGTTCAAACCGGTGGCGGGCGAGGTGGCCGACAGCGGGGGACGAGCTGGCATCGCGGCCGGCATAGAACGCCTTGCGCCCAAAAATGGTTTCAAGCTGGGGCGCCATATATGTCCACCCTCCCATGTTCTGCGATTCCTCCTGACACCATACCACGGTGGCAGCGTCGTATTTGTCTACGAGCTCGGCCAGGCGGTTGCGGTGGAGCGGGTAGAGTTGCTCCACGCGCACGATTGCGGCGTCAGCGATCTGGTTCTTTTCGCGGTATTCCAGGAGATCGTAATAAACCTTACCAGAACAGAGGATCAGCCGCTCGACCTGGCCTGCGGGGGTCGACGGTGTAAACGAGGCCGGCCCGGAATCGGACCAGCGCGGATCATCGATGATCTCCTGAAAACGCCCCGCGGTGAACTCCTCGATGCGTGAGGTCGCGCGCGGGTGGCGCAGGAGGCTCTTTGGGGACATCACGACGAGCGGCTTGCGGAACTCCCGGCGCATCTGGCGGCGCAGCGCATGGAAATATTGCGCCGGCGTTGTGAGATTGCACACCTGCCAGTTGCCTTCTGCGCTCAGCTGGAGGAAGCGTTCGAGCCGCGCGGAGGAATGTTCCGGCCCCTGGCCTTCGTACCCGTGGGGCAGGAGGAGCACAATGCTGCTCACCCGCTGCCATTTGGATTCGGAGCAGCAAATGAATTGGTCGATGATCGTCTGCGCGCCGTTGGCGAAGTCGCCGAACTGCGCCTCCCAGAGGCAGAGCATCAGGGGATAATCGAGGCTGTAGCCGTAGTCGAAGCCGAGGATGCCGGCTTCGGAAAGCGACGAATTATGGACGCAGAACTCGGCCTGCTTTGCATCCAGGCTGCCCAGCGGCACATAGCGTTCCCGGGTGTCGATATCAAAGAGCACGGCGTGACGCTGACTGAAGGTGCCTCGCTCGCTGTCCTGCCCGGAGAGGCGGACGGGCGTCCCTTCCAGCATCAAGGTTCCGAAAGCGAGCGCCTCGCCGAAGGCCCAATCGATGGGACCGCCTTCCTTGGAGGCCTGGGCGCGAACCTCGATGAGCCGCTTGATCTTCGGGTTGAGCTTGAAACTGGGCGGAATGTGGGTCAGGCCGCGTACGCAGGTCTCGAACAATCCGGTCGGCACCGCGGTGGCTACCGGGGCAAAGAAATCGGCGCGCTGGAAAACCGCGGTGGAGCCCTCAAAGCGCTTCACGTCGTCAATCTGGCGGTCGAGCTTCTTGCGGGCGCGGGCGAGCGCCTCCTCCAGGACCGTCGTGTATTCGGTTTTGATGACTTCGGATTCCGTGGCTGTGATCGTGCCTTCGGCGATCAGCTTCCGGCTGAGAATCGCCGACGGAAGCGGATGCGTGGCGATCGTGCGATAAAGCACGGGTTGGGTGAACGCGGGCTCATCCGATTCGTTGTGCCCGTGGCGGCGGTAGCAGAGCATGTCGATCACGACGTCGCGTTGGAACCGCTGCCGGAAATCGAGCGCGATGGCGGCCACGTAGCAGACGGCCTCCGGGTCGTCGCCGTTGACGTGGAAGATCGGCGCTTCGATCATCTTGGCGATATCCGTGCAATAGCGGCTGGATCGAGACTCAGCTGGCAGGGTGGTGAAGCCGATCTGGTTGTTGATGACGAAATGCACGGTGCCCCCGGTGCGATAGCCGGGCAGCTGCGAGTAATTCAACACCTCGGCGACGACGCCCTGGCCGGCCATTGCAGCATCGCCGTGGATCAACAGCGGCAGGATGCGCCGGCGCTCGGTGTCGCCCCGCAGACGCTGGCGGGCGCGGGTCTTGCCTTCCACAACCGGGTTGACGGCCTCGAGGTGTGACGGATTGGCGGCGAGACGGACTTCGACCTTCCGGCCCGAACGGGTGTCGAGCACCGCTTCATAGCCGAGATGGTATTTCACGTCGCCATCGCCCTCCACCGTGTCGGGCACAAAACTCTCGGAGAACTCCTCGAAGATGAACTCGAAGGATTTCTGCAGGAGGTTGGCGAGGACGTTGAGGCGGCCGCGGTGCGCCATGCCCATGACAATCTCATCGACGCCGAGCTCCGCACAGTGTTCGACGATGGCGTCGAGCGCGGGAATGAGCGTCTCGCCGCCCTCGAGCGAAAACCTTTTCTGGCCTACGTACTTCGTTTGAAGGAAGTGCTCGAAAACCTCGGCTTTGTGGAGGCGGCGGAGAATGCGGATCTTCTGCTCCTTGCTTAAATTGGGCTGGTTGCGCCGCGGCTCCATATAATTCTGCAGCCAGCGCCGGACCTCCGTGTCCTGCAAGTGGAGATACTCGACGCCAATGTGGCCGCAGTAGGTCTGCTTTAGGCCGGCAATCAAGTCGACCAGGCGCATCTGGCCCCCGTCGAGGTAGTGGCCGACGTCGAAAAACGTCTCGAGGTCGGGTTCGGTGAGGCCGAATTCGCTTAGCGCGAGGCGGGCGGACGGCTCCGGGGGACCCTGCAATGGGTCGAGATGGGCCTGGACGTGGCCGATGGCGCGATAGTGGTAGATCAGACTGTGCACCTGCGACTGCTTGAGACTGTCAATCAGCGCAGGAGCCGCGGAAGCGGAGCCCGCGAGAACCGGAATCTGTCCGCTGAGGCCTAGGGTGAAACCCTGGAAAAACGCCCGCCAGGTCGCGTCGATGGATTCAGGATTCTCGATCCAACGACGGTAGTATTCCTCAATCAGGTCGACATTGGCGCGGGTTGGAAGGGTGGCGGCGATCATGGGCGGAGGAGGGGCGACTCGCTCAAAGCCCTTGGCAGGCGGGTGGAGGGGCCGTCAACGGGGACTGGGCGCAAGGAAGAAACAGGCGAGACACAGAGCATGCGGGCAACAGCGACACAAGGGGAATTCCCGGTGTGACCATTTGAAACAGCATAGCCGGTTTGGCCGCCGGTTCATGACCAAACGATGGAACGAAGCCACGCTAATCACCCTGCGCAGCGTCATCACTAGGACTGATGGCCAGCGAGGCGCGGCTTCAGGACATCCGGTGCATCAAACCAGGCAAAGATACAAGGTGGACGAACGTTGAAGGGGCGAAGGCGCCCCGCTGTGGCGTCCGCTGCGCGGCCGCATCGATCCATGAGAATGAACCTAAATTCCGCAGTTGCGGCTTCTGCTCCTGGTGGCCGCGAGCGTGAGCGAGTGGATTCCGCCGCAACTGCGGGAGTTTGGATGAATCAATCTGACATGGATCAAGGGCGCGAGTTTCGACAAGTTGGCGCATGCGTGTTGAAGCCCGGGCCGGCCTCGGCAAGGCCGCCACTGTCGTTCGAAGAAAAGGCGGGGTCAGCCGACGCCGCCCTGTTGCCGGTTGCGCGGATCGTCCCGGCAGGCGACCCTTGGAGGCCTGTCGTTACGAACCCGGGGCCACTGATTTTTCGCCGATCTCGCTGCCGATAATTGCGTCCTTGCCGTAAATCCGCTGGTTGCCTCCGGTCGGCGCAGGAATTGTCTCCCTGATGTCGTTGGTCGACTTGCCGGCGGTATTGACCAGCCGGCTGTCGATCGACTGGTAGTACTGGACGTTGCCGCCGAGGAAGATGATGTGGCCGCCAGCGCTGCGATAGGTGCCCTTACTGTCGTCCCAGAAGCCCTGGGCATTGAGTCCGCGGGTGAAGGCGATCGGAGTCGTGGCGGGATCGCTCATCTTGAGCCCGCCCACGAACTCGAAGCTGGGCGTCTTGGCCTGGAGCGCGGCGAGGACCTGGCTGTGCGTCGTGTCATCCGGATCGATTACGGTGGCGGGGGCTGTGCCGTCATACAGCGGATCGTTTTTCGCGAAATACAGGCTGGCGTCGTTCAACGTGCCTGCGCGTCCCAGCAGCCCGATCCACCGGAAGCAATTGCTGTCGGCCTTGACATTCGCCTGCGCCGAAGCGGCCAACGGGTCGGGCAGGTGATCGTTGTTCTCAGCGGCGAAGATCATCGCGGCCTTGCCGATTTCTCTCAGGTTGTTGGCGTCAGCCGTGCGTTGGGCGGTCTCGCGCACCTTGCCGACCGAGGGGATGACAATCGCCGCGAGGATGCCGATGATGGCGATGACGGTGAGCAGTTCGATCAGGGTAAAGCCGCCGGAGCGGCGAGGGGATTTTTGTGTATGCATATGGGGAGGGGAAAGCGGCACAGTGGCCAGCGTAATTCCACGGACACAAGATGAAATTCTCCACCGTGCTCGACAAGAACCCGGGGGTGCGCAAAGGTGCAGTCAGCCTATGAAGATCTATCTGGACGGCCAGTTTGTGGATGAGGCGGAGGCGAAGATCTCCGTGTTCGATCACGGCTTGCTTTATGGCGATGGGATTTTCGAGGGGATCCGCCTCTACGAAGGCAATGTCTTCCGGCTCGATGCGCACCTCGACCGCCTGTGGTGTTCGGCCAAGGCCATCCTCCTGACCATCCCGATTTCCCGCCGGGAAATGGCCGAGGCGGTCTGTGAATCCTGCCGCCAAAACAGCCTGCGCGACGGGTACATCCGCCTGGTGGTTACTCGCGGCGTGGGCGATCTTGGGCTGTCGCCCTGGCTCTGCCGGAAGCCGTCGGTCTTCATCATTGCCGACAAGATCGCCCTATATCCACCGGAGCACTACACGAACGGCTTGAGCATTGTGACTGTCCCGACGCGCCGTGTCGGTCCGGCGGCGCTGCCGCCGATGGTCAAATCGCTCAACTACCTGAACAATATTCTGGCGAAGATCGAGGCCCGCCAGGCCGGCGCCCTCGAAGCTATCATGCTCAACGACGCCGGCTTCGTCGCCGAGTGCACGGGCGACAACATCTTCATCGTGCACCAGGGTCGCCTGCTGACTCCGGCGGCCCAGCAGGGGGCGCTGAAGGGCATCACCCGGGAGACGATCTTTTCGGTTGCGCAGGCGCTGTCCCTGCCCGTCGAAGAGCATGATTTGACCCGCTACGATCTCTGGAACGCGGACGAATGTTTTCTCACGGGGACCGGGGCCGAAGTCATCCCGGTGGTGAAGCTCGACGGCCGCGAGATCGGCGATGGCAAACCGGGGCCGGTAACCAACCGTGTGTTGACCGAATTCAGGCGGCGTGTGCTTGTCGAGGGCACGAGGATCTGACGATACGGGAAACCTGAGAGCTGAGACCTGAGACCTGAAACCTGAGACTTGAGACCTGAAACCTGAGACTTGAAAGCGGAAACCTGAAAGCGGAAACCGGAAAGCCGAGACCGGAGGGCCGGGCATAAGCCGGAAATCGGACGACAGACAACGACGGGGAATGCCGCATCTTCCGCCTTTCCGGCGCGTTTGGCGTCGGTTTCCCCTCGCGAATCCGTGCGGAACGTGGCGCACAGGCACGGCATTTTATACTTCTGAAGCGCTCATTCTTGCCACGGAATGTGTCGATGGCATGATTGGTGCAAAGACTGGGGGAGAACGCGCGGGCGTGTCTCACTTTTGAGCGCCGCGTCTCGCCGTTTTCCAATATCGTACTATCATTTGATCCATGGCCAATTCCCTGAAATGCGACCTCTGCGGGAAACCCGCAACCGTGCATCTCACGCAGATCGTCAACAACAAGATCCACAAGGTGGATCTCTGCGAGGGGTGTGCGCAGGCCAAAGGCGTGACTGATCCGAGCGGCTTTTCGCTGGCGGACCTGCTGCTAAAAACGTCACTCAATCCTGAGCCGCAGGCCGACGGGATTCGTTGCGAGCAATGTGGCGCCACCCAGGCGGATTTCAAGAAGCAGGGCCGGTTTGGCTGTCCGGCGTGCTATGATGCGTTCAGGTCGGTCATCGAACCGATGTTGGGCAACATGCACAAGGGGACGGTCCACGTGGGCAAGGTACCGCGGCGCGCCCTTGAGCGGAAGTCCTTCTATGACCGTCTAACGCATCTCCAAGGGGAGCTGGACGAGGCCATCAAGGCGGAACGCTACGAGGACGCGGCCCGCTTTCGGGATGAGATCCATCAAGTCAAGGAGGCTTTTGGTGGGAAACCGGTAAGTTGACATGAAAATCGCACCACTTTTCGAGGCCCAAGCAGAGCTGACTGATACGTCGGGCAGCAAGTGCGCGATCGTTTTGACGACGCGGATCCGGCTCGCCCGCAATCTCACCGGAAACCCATTCCCGGGATGGGCCAAAGAGGCGCAACGGAGCGCCATGTTGGCCGGAAGCATGGCGGTCGTCGCGAATTTGCCGCAGATGAAGAAGGGGCTGAGTTTGACCGTGGAAGAACTTTCGGATCTGGAGAAGCAGATCCTCGTGGAACGCCACTTGATCAGCCGCGAGTTGAGCAATGCCAAGCACGGCGCGGGTGTGGTGATCAGTCGCGACCAGTCGGCCGCCGTGATGATCAACGAGGAGGATCACCTTCGAATCCAGGTCATGCGTGCCGGGTTCCAGCTGAAGAAGGCCTGGAACGCCATCAATACCATCGACTCGGAGCTGGAGGAGAACCTGAACTATGCGTTCTCTCCGACGCTCGGCTATCTCACTGCCTGTCCGACCAACCTGGGCACCGGCATGCGCGCATCGGCGATGATGCACCTGCCTGCCCTGGTCATTTCCAGCCAGATGGAGAAAGTGGTGCGGGCGGTAAACCAGCTCGGGATGGCGGTCCGCGGACTGTTCGGCGAGGGGTCGGACGCGAGCGGCAGCATCTTTCAGATTTCGAACCAGACGACGCTCGGCGAATCCGAGGAGGACATCATCAAGCGGCTTTCCAGCGTGCTCAACACGATCATCGAGCACGAGCTCAACGCCCGCGCCAAACTCTTGGAGGCGGATTCGGACAAGCTCTTCGACAAGATCGGACGCGCGTTCGGCATTCTCCAGAACGGCCGGCTGCTCACTTCTGCGGAAGCCATGAATCTGTTGTCGCTGGTCCGGCTTGGCGTCGATCTGGGCGTGTTCGCCGAGGCCCGGCGCCTGGTCGTCGACCGGCTGTTTATCGAGGCTCAGCCCGGCCACATCCAGTATGCCGCCCACGGCGCATTCGAATCCGCCCAGCGCGACCAGTTGCGCGCCCAGTTTCTGCGAACCGAGTTTGCAAACTTCGGCCCGCTGGATTTCAACGTGACGGCAAAGAACTGACCGACCCAGACCCATCGCTCTCATGGAACCAATGAACAACTTCACTCCTCGCGCACAGCAGGTGCTTGCGCTGGCGCGGAAGGAAGCCGATCGTTTTCACCATAACTACGTCGGCACGGAGCACATCCTGCTCGGTCTGATCAAACTCGGACAGGGGGTAGCGGTGAGCGTGCTGCAGAAGATGGGGCTCGATCTCGAGACGGTGCGCTCCGCTGTCGAAAAACAGGTCGGCACCGGTACGGAAACCAAGACACCCGGGAGTATTCCCTATACGCCGCGGGTCAAGAAGGTGCTGGCGTTGGCGGGCAAGGAGGCGAAGACGCTCAACCACAGCTATGTCGGCACCGAGCACATTCTCCTCGGCCTGCTCCGCGAGGGGGAGGGCGTCGCGGCGCGCGTGCTGCGATCCCTCGATGTCGATATCGAGCGGACGCGGCAGGAAATCCTGCGCGAACTCGATCCGCAATTCTCCGGCGAGACCGGAGGCGAAGAGGCGGCGGCGCCGTCTCCGCGCGGGGGCGGAGGCCCTGAGGACAAGAAGGACGTCAAGACGCCCGCTCTGAAGGCCTTTGGACGCGACCTTACGGAACTGGCGCACAAGGGCGAACTCGATCCGGTGGTGGGCCGGCGGACGGAGATTCGTCGCGTCATCCAGATTCTTTGTCGCCGCACCAAGAACAATCCCGTGCTCATCGGAGAGGCGGGCGTTGGCAAGACGGCGATCGTCGAGGGGTTGGCCCAGGAAATCGCGAGTGGCGCCGTTCCCGAAATCCTTACGGACAAGAAGGTCATTACGCTCGACCTCGCGCTCATGGTGGCCGGCACGAAATACCGGGGCCAGTTCGAGGAACGCATCAAGGCGGTGATGGATGAAATCAAACGATCCAAGAACGTCATCCTTTTCATCGACGAGTTGCACACCATCGTGGGCGCTGGCGCGGCCGAGGGCGCGATGGACGCCTCCAATATTTTCAAGCCGGCGCTCTCCCGCGGCGAAATGCAGTGCATCGGAGCAACCACGCTGAACGAGTACCGGAAGTATATCGAGAAGGACAGCGCATTGGACCGCCGATTCCAGTCGGTGAAGGTCGAGGCGCCCTCGGTCGCCGACACGATCCTGATTCTAAAGGGCATCCGCGGCAAATACGAGGACCACCATCGGGCGGTGTTCACCGACAAGGCCGTGGAGGCTGCGGCCAAGCTTTCCGACCGTTATATCACCGGCCGTTTTCTTCCGGACAAGGCGATCGACGTCATGGACGAAGCCGGTTCGCGGGCGCGCATTGCGGCGCTCAGCCGCCCGCCGGACATCGAGGCGCTGAACAAGGAGATCGAGTCGGTCTGTGCGCAAAAGGAGGCGGCGATCTCCCAGCAACATTTCGAGGAGGCCGCCAAGTTCCGTGACAAGGAGAAGCAACTCCGCGCGCGGCTCGAGCAAATCACCGAGGAGTGGAAGAAGCAGCGTGAGGAAAAGCGCGTTACGATTGACGACGACCTGATGTTGCAGGTTGTGGCCGACTGGACGGGGATTCCGCTGAGCCGGATGGAGAAAAAGGAGAGCGAGAAGCTGCTGCTGCTCGAAGCCGAGCTCCAGAAGGTGATCATCGGTCAGGATGCCGCTACGGTGGCCATTTCGCGGGCGTTGCGGCGTTCCCGGGCGGACCTCAAGGATCCGCGCCGCCCGATCGGTTCGTTCCTGTTCGTAGGACCGACCGGCGTGGGCAAGACTGAGCTCGCCAAGCAGCTGGCGGCGCTGATGTTCGCCAGCCAGGACTCAATCATCCAGTTCGACATGTCCGAATACATGGAGAAGTTCTCCGTGTCGCGTCTGGTTGGCTCGCCTCCGGGCTACGTCGGGTACGAAGAGGGCGGCCAGCTCACCGAGCAGGTGCGCCGGAGGCCGTACGCAGTCATCCTGTTTGACGAGGTCGAGAAGGCCCATCCGGACGTGATCCAGCTGCTGCTGCAGATTCTCGAGGACGGCCGGCTGACCGATTCGCTGGGCCGCACGGTCGATTTCCGAAATACGATCATCATCATGACCTCCAACGTCGGCGCGCAACAGCTCACCCGCCAGACGACGATGGGTTTTGCCGCGGGCGGCAAGGATGAATTCCGGAACATCGAGACCATGCGCGAGAAGGTGCTCGAAGAGGCCAAGAAGGTCTTCAAACCAGAGTTCATCAACCGGATCTCGGACATCGTCTTTTTCCGGCCCTTGACCAAGGAGGACCTCCTCAAGATCGTCGACCTCGAAGTGGCGAAGGTTGCAAAGCGGATCGCCGAGAAAAAGATCACCCTCGAATTCACGCCGGAAGCAAAATTGCTGCTCATCGAGAAGGGCTACGACGAGAAATATGGTGCGCGTCCGCTGCGTCGGGCCGTCGAACATTATCTCGAAGATCCGCTCGCGGAGGCCGTGCTCCGGGGCACGCTCAAGGATGGCGAGCCGATCCTGGTGGTGCGCGACGGCGAGAAGCTCGACTTCAAGCAGAAGGAACCGGCCGCCGGGGCGACCGGGGTTTCCCCGTAGCAGCGCTTCGGACTTCGTCCTCAACTCTGCTCGAACAGCCGGAGCGCAATCATTCACCGTGCCGTATTGATTGATATAGGCCAGAAACTATCCCTGCCGCGCGGTCCAGGCAGGTCTCATTCAAAGCCGAGCGGAATCTTCTTTCTGGAGGAGACATCCCGCAGGCTGGATTCGAGGCGGCCGCCGGGGGTGGCCCAGGCGACGAGGATCTGGTCGGCGTGGGCGGCGAGCCACTGGTTGCGTTGCTCAGCTCGGACGGCGGTGATGCGTTTGGCGGCAGCGAAGAATTGCGTGGCGATGAGCAGTCGGCCTTCGTCCGTCGGCGCGCGCCATTCACCCGGGAGCACTTTCGGCAACCCCCGCGCGGGGCAGATGACGACGGGGGTCTTCTGGCGCAGGGCGAGCCGCAGCACCTCGCGCTCGACAGGCGTGTGAAAGCCGCTGGCGAGAACGGCATCGTTTCGGCCGGCGAGAGTCGGCACCCACTTCCGCACGCGTTGGAGCAAAAACGTCGATGCCAAGCGGTTCGTGTTCCAGGCAGATGCGCTGCTGGCTTTCACTCAAGCGTGGCTCGATGACCAGTGGTTTGCGGCGGCCACCGTGAACGCCACTTGAAGTCGCAATTTGCGACTTCAAGTTTGCAGCTTCTTCGTGGGTGAGTTGAAAACAGAACTCAGCTGGGAACCGATCGGCATTGCGCCGGGCTGCCTCGTTGAGCCTTTTGGTGAGAACTCCGTAGAGCCGCGCGAGATCGCTATCAAGAATGACCTTGGTTTCTCGGATAGTGTGGATTGGGAAACAATCGAAGGCGGGTGTGGACATAAAGGGCAACGTTTCTTGGAAGCCTGCCCTTGCCGAGAGCCACAAATCAACCAGAGGTTTTCCGCCTTACAGCCATCTCAGCGACTCGTTCTGTGGAGGGCGGATCTTTGAGTTTGCCAATCAGAAAAGCCGGGCAAGGTCGGCGTCGAGCAGCACACGTTTGCCGCGCACAAAGAGGATGCGCTGCTGGGTCAACTCGAGCGGTCCCGCCTTCCTACAGCCGACTGTACGATCCAGACTTGGGCAAATGGTGGCCGTCCCGACCAGGGTGTCCTCGTAGCTTCTAGTCGGCATTCAGGCGATTCGGGCGATGTGCCGGCGGTCTATTGTTTTCCGGGTTTTCCTTTGGGGCCATGGCGCACATGGAAACCTCTTTTGTAAGTTCCGGAATCTTTGGCGCAACCATGACTTCGTGGTGAGGGCGGGCCGGATCCGGGCGCAAAATGGGCCCGCTCCCGGACGCATTGCTTTTGCAGTGATTTTGTCCTTGAATGTTCGAATGCCGCGCGTCGTATGCCTGGTCCTGATGGGTTTGGTCATGGCGGGCGCGGCGGCGGCGGGGGAGATTCCCGACAGCGAGCCCGCTCAGGCGCCGTCAGCCCAACGCGTAGCGGCGCTCCAGGCCGAGGCAGCGCAGCTGGGATGGGCGGCGGTGGCTCCACAGCTGCGCAGCGTGGCGGTCCGCACTTACGAACGACAGGGTGCGCAGGCGCAGGCTTGGTACTACCTCTATCGCTGGGCGGACCTGTTCGGACAGACGGGAAACGAGGCGGTGAGCCGCTGGACTGGAGTCGTCCAGCGGAGCCGGGCCGGATACGGCCAGGGTTTTGCGGGAGTCCATCCTACCGACCAGCCGCTGGGCGATCTGGCACCGCCGGATTTGCAGGCATACGTGATGGGATCGCGAGATTTTTCCGATCAGTTCTTCACGTTATTGTCGCCGCTCGACCACCCGATGATGGTGCTGCATACGCTCGCGGTGCTCTGGCGCCGCAGTCCGGCGGATTTCCGGGATTACTCAAACCTGGCGATTGCGATTGCCGTGGTCTATGATGTACCTCCTCCGCCTTTCTGGCCCCACCGGCAGGTGACCCAGCAGGCTTTGCCGCGCGGGCTTCTCCCGCCGGCTGAGGTTTTCGGCTTCTTCGTCAAATCCGACCGGGCCGGCGTGCTGCTCCAGCCACTGGGAAAACTTCCGGCGTCTGAACTCAAGTATGTCGTCGATACCAGCGCGAATCTCGACGAGTTGTTCTGGGCTCAGCAAACGGTCCGTTTGCCCTTGGCGGCGCTCGGCAAGGCCTATGAGTCTGTTCGTTACCGGCGCGACCGGCTTGCTGCGAAGACTGCGATCTGGCCGCTCGCCAGCTACCGGTTGCCCGAGATTCTCCAGACTGGCGGGATCTGTGTGGACCAGGCCTATTTTGCGGCGATGGTCGGAAAGGCCAAAGGCGTGCCGACGCTGATGTTTCAAGGCGCGGGGCTCGACGGTCATCATGCGTGGTTCGGTTTCCTCGACGGTGATGGACACTGGCAGCTGGATTGTGGCCGCTACCTCTACCAGGAATATGCGGTGGGTTTCGCGATAGATCCGCAGACGTGGACCATCATCTCTGACCACGAGCTAAAGTTCCTTAATGAGGGGTTCCGCCGGTTGCCGCTTTTTGAAACCTCCGTGGTACACCGCCAGTTTGCCGAGCTCTATCTTGAGAACGGAGCCAATGCGGCAGCGGCGAAGGCCGCCCGTGCCGGGGTCAGCATCGAGCCACGCAATCTGGACGCTTGGTACCTCCTGCTGGCCGCACAGGAACGGATCAGAACGCCTCCCAAGCAGGTGGAGATGACGCTGGAGGAGGCCGCGCTCATCTTCCAGCGCTACGCGGATATCGAGGCCGATTTCAAACGACGCCTGGCCGGCAGCCTGCGAGGCCGCGGGGAGGCAAGCGCGGCCGATCTCCTGGAACATAGCGTCGCCAAAGAAGATGAAACCTCGCGGGAGAGTCTGAATGTGCAGCAGGCGTACGACATTCTGCAGAGCAGTCTGCAAAAAAAGGACATCGATGCCTCCGTCAAGACCTACTACTCCGTTCTCAATTCTTTCGGGAACGGTGCGGGCATTGTTTTCTTTCACCAGGTGGTGCAGCCCTTTGTTGAATTCCTGTTGAGCAATGAGCGGCCCAGCGAGGCGGTGCAGGCGGTTGGCCGGGCGCGCAAGGTCATGCGGGTGGAACCGAACAGCCAGCTGGATATCGAACTGGGCGCTTTGATGGACCGGGTGCAGGCGGCGATGCGGTGAGGCTCGCCAACCACCCGATCGTCACTAGCATCGGTTTTCATGGTGCAATCTTTGGTCGACTTACAAGAGCTTCGGCGCCGTGCGGACGCCGAACTCACAGATAATATTCTGCCGTTTTGGACGCGCCATGCGTTCGATCCGGCGTCCGGCAGGCTGGCGGGCGTGGTGACGAACGACTTGCGCCGTTTTGACGACGTGCCGCGACACGTCGTGCTCTGCGCCCGGATCTTGTGGACGTTCGCCGCTGCCGTGCGGCGGGAGGCCCGGCCGGAGTGGCTCGAAATCGGGCGGCGCGCGTTCGCACTGCTCACCGGACCTTTCTGGGACAAACGCAACGGCGGGGTCTACTGGAGCGTGGAAGCGGACGGGCGGGTGCATTCGGATCGGAAGCAAATCTATGCCCAGGCATTCGCGATCTACGGTCTGGCGGAGTGGTACGCTGCCACGGGTGACATCAACGCCCTCGACCGGGCGCGGGAGCTGTATGTCTTGGTCGAGCGCCACGCGGCGGAATCGGAATTCGGCGGCTACCTCGAAGCCCGCAGTGCCACATGGGATGAACTCGCCGACCTGCGGTTGAGCGAAAAGGATCTCAACGCGCCCAAGTCGATGAACACCCTCCTGCACGTGCTCGAGGCCTACACGACGCTCGTGCGCGTCTGGCCCGACGCCGGCGTGCGTTCGCGGCTTCAGGCATTGCTCGAAGCGATGCTCGACCACGTTGTCACTGAAGCTCCCTACACGCATTGCCAGCTGTTTTTTGACATGAAATGGAAATCCCTGTCCCGCACGATCTCGTATGGCCACGATATCGAAGCCAGCTGGCTCCTGTGGGACGCCGCTGAGGCGGTGGGGAATCCCGCGTTGCTGGACCGGACCCGGAGCGTCTCACTGGCCATCGCGAAAGGAGTTCTCGAACACGGCTGCGATGCCGATGGATCGGTTTTCTACGAGGGCAATCCCGAACAGGTGGTCAAGACCGACAAGCACTGGTGGCCGCAGGCGGAGGCGGTGGTTGGTTTCCTCAATGCGCGTGCGATCGGCGGTGGAGAAATCTTTGTGACGGCGGCGGAGCGCGCCTGGCAGTTCATCGACGATCATGTGATCGACCGGAAACACGGCGAATGGTTCGCGGAACTGGAGCGTTCCGGCCGGCCGTTGCCGGACTATCCGTTGCACGATGGAAGCTGCAAGATTGGACCGTGGAAATGCCCGTATCACAACGCCCGGGCATGTTTCGAAGTGCTGCGACGCGTGCCGGCTCCGGGCTGATCGGCGAGGGGAGGCGTAGGGCGCCGGTGCCGAACGCTCCGTGCTCGCGGATGCGATGGGACGAGTACCCTGCGTTTTGGAGACGC
>Ga0182027_10002986_pt1 | contig 27111 bp, 21 predicted proteins | sample 712E1DmetaG_FD_121300 | JGI IMG/M metagenome (GOLD analysis project Ga0182027, IMG submission 121300) | Permafrost microbial communities from Stordalen Mire, Sweden - 712E1D metaG (Illumina Assembly) | ecosystem: Environmental > Terrestrial > Soil > Wetlands > Permafrost | place: Sweden...
CAGCCTGTTGAAAAACTCGCCCGGTGAGGGCACCGGGCCTACATGCCCCGTGATTTCCAAGAAAATCATGCAGGCCGCGTGCCCTCACGCGGCGTTCGGTGGGATATTTCAACAGGCTCCTAGGGAGTCACCTGCAACCGGAAGAACATGCTGTTCCAGTTGTCCACGTCCCAATATTGCGGATAAACCATGCTCGTATTGGTGGCGGTGAATGCCGAGCCTTGATTCGTCCAGGTATTCAGGTCGCCCGAAACCTGCAACTGGTAGTTGGTGTTGATTGTGAGATTGGAGAACGACGGTTTTACAGCCTTAATGAGGTTCACCAGTGGGCTGGGCTGTTGGACGGGCGCAGTTGTGATGGCCACCTGCAGGCTTCCAGAATTGTCCGAATAGAGTATGTCGCTGATGAAGAAATCGAGAGGCTGGTTGCTCCCAAGAATATAATACTGGTACATATGTGAGGGACTGAATGTGTTTGTGAAGAAATTGATCCCGTCGGTCGTCCCCAGCCAGTTGACCGGCTGGCTATTTATGAAGAGGCTATCATTGCCCAAGTTCCAAGTAGCCCCACCGTTCCATGTATCGCACGCTGCGTCGCATATGCAGTTGTAGTTGCCTGCACCGTTGAACAAGTACGTTCCTGAAGCCTGGATGAGGTATTGGACGCCGTTCTGGAGCGGTTGGCTCTGTAGATGTGTTCCGTCGGACGGAATGGTGAGAACCTCCGCCGAAACGCTCGTGGTGAAAGCAAGGGCGCCCAACGTAAGGAGGGCGAAACTGCTTAGAGTCCGAACTTTGGTGAGTTTCGCTGAGGCGATAATCTTCATTCTTCCTTCCGATGCCGGTGGCCACGCGCTTGTGTTATCTCGGTGAACTTTCTGTTTCATATGTTGTTGTTTCCTGCATCGCCAACAGCACACGGAACAAAAAGGGCGCGAACCCGACGCACCCCCAACCGAGGCACCACGAAGGGCCTTGCAAGAGAATACATCAAGCCGCGCCCGGCTGGGCGCGCGCTGGACTGGTCTCTTGCAATGAAAATTCGTGGTTTTCGGTCGAGACCGTTGCCGCAGCAACGCAAAGTTGATTTTAGTTTTAGTCTATATAGTCTCTGGGTCTACGGTCCGGACATTCCAGACAGACTCGCTTTTGCCAAGAGGCGCCCCAATCAACAACGAAAATCTTTGGGAATCTCCGAAAGGGGGAAAGGCGCGGTTTTTCTGCCATTCCGGCTGGGCCGAGCGGGAGCGCTGTTCGGCGGGTTTCCGGCGGTCAACGGGCCGGATGAGCGGGCAAACGGGGCTTGGGCCTGTCCAATGGGGCAAACCGTAGTCTCAAATGCCACCAGCTAATCGCTTTCCTCATCGGGATCTATGACGGCTGCCGGCTTGACGAGTTCGCCGGGGTTTGGCAATCTGACCGCATTATGCCGGAGCGAGTCCTGCTGTTTCGTGTGTTTGTGGGTGCGCCGTCGGATGTGGACGAGGCGCACGACGTTATTCGCGGGCAAATTGAGCAATGGAATCGCGACCACGGGCCGCTGGCAGGGGCGCGGGTGGAGCTGACGAACTGGCGCACGCACAGTCATCCCGCCGCCGGCAACCGGCCTCAAGCGCTGCTCAACAAGCAGGTGGTGGATAAATGCGACATTATGGTGGGCATTTTCAATGCGCGGTTTGGTTCGCCCACGGGTGCCGCGGATTCAGGAACGGAGGAGGAAATCCGGCGCAGCATCAAACGGGGCAAGAAGGTGATGGTGTATTTCGCCAACTTGCCGGCACTCAAGAGGAACAAGGCGCGTGACGAATTTGAACGTATTGAAAAGTTCAAAAGGAAGCTGGGGCAGCACGCGCTTTATCATACCTACACAGATATGCCTGCGTTTGAAGAAGCGTTTCGACAGCACCTGGCGGGCGTGATGAACGAATTGTTGGCAAAAATGAAAACTGCGCTAAAATAGCAACATGAAGACGAAGAATACTCTCCATGTTTCCGGCGGGAATCTCGCCGGAGTGGAGATTCACGTCGGTGATCGTCTGAACGTGCGGTTGAGCAAAGGCAGCAGGCGCCCCGCCTCGTACCCGGAAGGGTGCATCGGCGCGAATCTCGCCGAGCGCAATTACGTGAAATATCTCGTTGAGCGTTACAACCATTACCGCGAGGCCGACGCCCGCTTTGGGCGCACCGACCGCTTGCACTATTCGGTGCTTTTCAAGAACATCGAATCCAAGTTCAAAGCTCCCACCTACTTCATTCCTGAGGTGCGTTTTGCCGAACTGGTGGACTTCCTGCATCACCGCATTGACAATACGATTCTTGGGCGCCTCAACAGCAAGCGCGGCACTTCCAATTACGAATCTTTCGACGAATACGTCATGCAGCACATGGAGACGGCTGTGAGCGCGTAAATCACGGTTCGACCGCAAAGCGCGTCGAACTTCCTTTCCTAAGACGTCCGTGTTGGGCGCGGGGGGGGGATCCCCTTTTCCCGAATATGGGGCCGCGACGCAGCACGGCCCTACGACGCCAGCCGTGCCGCCCAAGGCAGACATTCACGGATTTCACGGATAAAGAATGCGCAGGCAGGGATCCCGATTCGGAATCGGGAATCTGTCCGTCCCCTGGACGCCTCGGCGCGGCGTCCCTACCCACATCCGTGCCATCCGTGGAAAGATCTGCTTCCTCCTTCATGCGGATGCTTGAGATGTTTTGCACTTTATACGAATAAAACATTGACACTTATTGTGTATAGTGTAGATTTGTGGCCGGGCTGGCGAATCATTCGCGGGCAGGCAGACGGGGAAATGGAATGGATTTGAGGAGGAAAAAGTATGAGAAACGGCAGAATTGCGACACGGCCATCCGCCAGCCGGGATGAGTTGAACGCGCGGATGGAGGTTGGGGAAAAAGTAGGAAATCTTATGACTTTGCCGAACGGTCTTTCCCGGCGTTCAGGCACCCATCCGGCCCTATTGGTCAAACCCAGTCAAACCTGGTCAAACCATTTTTCAAACTGGACCGTCTGGGCAAAGCTCAGACTGTCCCTGCCTTATGTTGTGGGTTCCATGCGACAAGGCACAACCCATTGTGGGTTGCTTCGACAGCGAACACCACGACTGCCATGTAATCCGCAATCCGCAATGGGAAGTCGAACTTCGACCAATCCGCAATCGCTGTCAAACCCAGTCAAGGCCAGTCAAACCTGGTCAAAGCGAAAGAAGAGGTTTGACCGTCAAACCCCAATGCGGTTGCAGACTCTTGCAAATTACCAAGAAATACCCAAAAGATCGCTATGTAAATCATCAATTCTAATAGTCCAGGGAGGGTTTTTAACCCGGTTGCGGGAGGAGTCAGAGGCTCAGTGGCAGCTTCGCCCTACCAAGCCGGATCGCGCCGGAGGCGCGACGCTACACGGGGAGGAGGCGGCGGAATGTGCGGCGGTCGCAGAACGCCTTTTGATGATGAAGGCCCTGGCCCGCAAAAGAAAAACGGCCCTTATTTTAATGGATGGTAGGGCGAGACTCCGTCGAGCCGAAACTCGATTTCTTGGGAAAAAGTCACGGCTCGACAGAGTCTCGCCCTACCTCTTCCCCTTCTCCCGGGAAATCGAATCACGGCTCGACAGAGTCTCGCCCTACCTTTTCCCCTTCTCCCGGGAAATCGAATCACGGCTCGACAGAGTCTCGCCCTACCTCTTCCCCTTCTCCCAGGAAATCGAATCACGGCTCGACGGAGCCTCGACCTGCCTCCAAGGATGCGACGCTCGTAGAGCGCCGCTACAGTTATTGGAAGATGGTCTGCTCGCTTTCGAGGAAGCCTTGCAGGTGGCGCAGGCGGGTGGGATGGCGCATCTTGCGCAAGGCCTTGGCTTCAATTTGCCGGATGCGCTCGCGGGTGACGTTGTATTGGCGGCCAATCTCTTCCAGCGTGCGCTCGTAGCCGTCCACCAGCCCGAAGCGCATCTCGACAATCCGCCGCTCCCGCTCGGTCAAGGTCGCCAGCACGTCGCTCAGGGTGTCCTTGAGCAAACTGTAGCTGGTCACGTCGGAGGGGTTGGCCGCTTTTTTGTCTTCGATGAAATCGCCCACGCTCGCGTCATCGCCGTCTCCCACAGGGGCCTGCAAGGAAACCGATTGCTGCGCCATCTTCAGAATGGCGCGGACGCGTTCGACGGTCAGGTTCAGTTCGTCGGCGATTTCCTCCGGCTCGGCTTCGCGGCCCAATTCCTGCATGAGGCGTTTTTGGACGCGCATGAGGCGGTTGATGACCTCGATCATGTGGACGGGGATGCGGACGGTGCGGGCCTGGTCCGCGACGGCGCGGGTGATGGCCTGGCGAATCCACCAGATGGCGTAGGTGGAGAACTTGTAGCCGCGCTGGTATTCGAATTTCTCGACGCCCTTCATCAGCCCCATGTTGCCTTCCTGGATCAAGTCCAAAAAGGAGAGGCCGCGGTTGGTGTGCTTTTTGGCGATGGAAATGACCAGACGCAGGTTGGCGGCGGCCATTTCGCATTTGGCCTCGTCGGCCCGGCTCGCCGCCTTTTTCATCTCGCGGTGAGCGGCGGTGAATTGCTCGTGCGGCATGCGGACGAATTTTTCCAGCGCGGCCAGTTTGGCGCGCTCGGCGGCGAGTTGGGAGGTAACGCCGGCCGATTTGCGGCGCTGCTGCAAGTCCTGGATGGCCCGGAGCGAGGTTTGGATCTGGTCGGAGACGTTGTCGGAGACCAGCATGATTTCCTCGGAGACCTTGGGCTTGTAGTAAAACTTGGGGAAACTCTCCTGGAGGGCCTTGTTGAGGCGCTCAAAATCCTTGAGGGCCTTGGGCGCGACCGGCTTGCCCAGGGCGGGGAGGGTCTGGTCGAAGGCCTTGTCCAGTTGCAAATCCAGGGAGCGGGCGCGCTTGACCAGGCGGCGCAGGATGGTCAGATGCGAGGCGCGGCTTTCGACCTTTTTGTCAACTATAACACGGTCAAACCGTTCGCGGGGCGGATCGGACAGCAGTTTCTCCGCCAGCGCCACATGCTCCTTGCCGGTGAAGCCGAAGCCGAAGAGAATCCGCCGCGCCGCCGTTTCGCCTTCTTCGATCCGTTTGCAAATCTGCACTTCCTGCTCGCGCGTGAGCAGCGGCACCTTGCCCATCTGCCGCAGGTACATCTGGACCGGGTCGTCCAGAATATCCAGCCGGCTCTCCTCCTCCTCCTCGGCCGGTTCCGCCGGTTTCGGGCGCTCCAAATCCGGCGCCTCGACGATCTCCACCTCGAAGCCGCGCAATTTGGAGTAAATGGCATCCAGCACTTCCGGCGTCACCACCTCGTCGGGCAACGCGTCGTTGATGTCGTCGTAAGTAAGATAACCCTGGTCCTGGGCGAGCCGCAGCAACTCCTTGATCTTCTCCAGGATGATCGGAGAGTCAATCGTCACCATTCCCGCCGGGAGAGCGGTCAGGACCGACGGGGGCACAGCCTCCGTGGGTGCTGGATGATCGCCGTTGTGGGTGTGGCCGTTGCCGGGATTCGTCTTGCCGTTGGATGGCGAATCGAAACTAAACCGGGCTTTTTTCGCCACCGCGCCGCCGGAACCGGCAAGGGGCTTGCCAATGCCCGGGCCATTCATCAGGCTGATTCTCTTTCTCGACATAATGTTCTGACACCTTTTCAGGATTTGGGTTCATTAAAGACGGCAATTTTTGCCGCTTGGAAATCCAGTAAAAAAGCGCGGTTTCATCATTTCGGAATGCTCGCATGAGCAACGTGCCAATATCCTTAGACCAAACCGCCGCCGCGGCATTAGAATACATACTGTGACGATTCTGTAAAGCCAAATCTGAAGAAAATGACGATTTTGGCGGTTAATCCGGGCCATTTTTTATGCAAGTAATTGCATTGGAAGCACTTACGAACAAAAAAGAATTTAGCGTGAACCGTGGCTTTCCGTCACTTTTGCGGCTCTTTTTGGGGCAATTAACACTGCCGGTTGTGGTCTTCCGGGAACAATACACCACCCAGAGCCTTTCCTGTGTTTGCGCTCATTTCCGGTTTTCAGCTTTCTCAAGTTTCTTGAGTCGCTCGCCTAAATCAGTGGGAACTCGAAACACCCATGCTTTTCCTTTCTTCTTTTGTTCGAGCACACCGCGAGAATGAAGATTCAAGAGATCGGTGCGGGCAGTTTGATATGCCACATTATGGCTGGTTTGGTGGCTTTCGATGGTGTATTGGTGCCCAGGGTGTTTCAGCGCATGGCGAATCACCGCCACCTGTCGGTGATTAAATAGATCCAGCGCCCGCAATTGCGACTCCAATCCCCGCAATTCCAATGTCTTGCGGTCGATATATTCATGCATTTCCTGGATGGCTCGGTCAATTACCTTGCTCTGGGCCACCACGAAATAGGTCAGATCATTGTCATCCGTCTCGGTATAAAGGAACGACCGCCCATATTTGACCGGAGCTTTCCGCAGAATCGTCGAAATGGAGATAAACTCAAAAAGCCAATAGCCCTGGCGCAGCATCGCCCAATAAAAAAGCGCGCGTGCCGTTCTCCCGTTCCCATCAACAAACGGATGGTCGTACGCCAGCCAGAAATGCAGAATTATGGCCCGAATGACGGGATGGATAAAATAATCCGGCGTCTGCATATTCCCGAATTCGCACATTTCCTTGAGCCGGTTGGGCAGTTCCTCCGCCAGTGGTGGATCATGATATATTTCGTCCGTCCATGCATCGCCCACGACCAGTTTCTCGTCCGACCGGCGCAATCGGCCAGCGGCGGACTCGTCATTCAGCGTCTTTTCCGTTACCAATCGATGAATTTCAAAGACCATTTCGGGCGATAAAGCCCGGTCCTTTAGCTGCGTGATCCGTTGCATGGTCGCATAATTATTGAGAATCATTTGTTCGTCCTTGTCGCGCGGCTTCCGCCCGGTTCGTATCATTTCCTTCGCCACTTCCCGGGTTGTCGCCGCTCCTTCCAATTGGCTGGACGTAATGGCTTCCTCCATCAGTGACCGGATCAGATATTGGTCCCGCGTTTGCGGGTTAATAATCGGCTCCGGGATGGCAATCGTTCCGCCCGCCTTTACATCAATACGATGAAGATATTCCAATACGAGTTCCGGCACGCAGAAGCGGAATGGGGCTCCCAGCTTGTCGTGCAAGGAGATCGGCTTCAACGACGCGTTCCGGTGAAGTTTCATCGCGAACCACAAATCCTCAACGTCAAAACCGCTCGGAGGCGGGCGCCTCTTCAGCATATCCCAATGAAGATAATCACGCGATGTGCGCTGCTTCTGCATCAACTCCACCAATTTCTCCAGTTCCTTCATGTCTCCCAAGAGTTGCGTCATGGAAGGCGGTTTTTCAGGCTTTCTCATATTCGTTCGATTACTAATTTTCTACTAAAATACACTAAATTAGCAGTTCGTCAAATACTAATTTGACATTGATTAGTATTAAATTGGTAGATGGACTTCGGGGCAATGTGCGATGATTCGTTCAAAACACCACGTATAGATTTCAAGCGCGAAAGAACGTCCACATATTGTGAATTTGTAGGGTGATCTTGCATTTGCGTTTGCGCATTTTTTGTACCTGTTTGGCTCAATTGATCTCTCTTTTCCCTCCAACTTCCGGGAACAATACACCACGCAGAGCCTTTCCCGTGTGGCTTTGTGGCGATGCGGCCACATCTTCCGGCGTGCCTTGGACGACGATTCTTCCACCCTCTTCCCCGCCTTCCGGTCCCAGGTCAATGACCCAATCCGCCGACTTAATCACGTCCAAGTTGTGCTCGATCACCAGAACCGAATGGCCGGCCCCAACCAGGCGTTGAAAAACCTGGAGCAACACCCGCACATCATCAAAATGCAACCCCGTCGTCGGCTCATCGAAGATGAACAACGCCGGTTTCTCCGCGCCTTGCGCCAAGCCGGCTTGGTTTGCTTCACGAGGTTGTTGCGTCGGCGCTGTGCGCCGATGTTTTCCGGCGTCCTGCGCCAGGCCGGTTTCGTTTGCGCCGCATCGGGCCAGGTGGCTGACCAACTTCAGCCGCTGGCTTTCCCCGCCGGACAAAGTGTTGATCGGCTGCCCCAGCCGCACATAACCCAGCCCCACCTCCTGCAACAGTTTCAGGCCGGCCACCGCCCGCTCCGCGTGGCGCGATTGGCCGAAGCCGTTCAGGAACTCGATGGCTTCCTCCACCGTCGCGTCCAGCAAATCGGCAATGTTCCAGCGCGGGCCGCCGGCCGGCTCCGCCGTGACTTCGAGGATGTGCGGGCGGTAGCGCCGCCCGTTGCAGTCCGGGCAACGGACAAAGACATCGCTCAAGAACTGCATTTCGATCTTCTCAAAACCGGCGCCCCGGCAGCGTTCGCACTGGCCCTGGGCGGAATTGAAACTGAAGGCGCTGGCGTTCAAGCCGCGCTGGCCGGCAGCCTCGGTTCTTGCGAACAACTCGCGAATCTCGTCAAACGCCCCGATATAAACCGCCGGATTGGAGCGGGGCGTCCGGCCCAGCAAAGATTGGTCCACCGCGACAACCCGCCCCAAGTGCTCCCATCCTTCCAGCAAAAGACCGGCCCCCGCACCGGCTTCCGGCGTCTCCCCCGCCTCATCCTCAGCCTCCTCCGTCGCCGGAGTCTCCCCGGTAGGGCGAAGCTCCCGCTGAGCCGCTTCCGACACCGACCGCTCCCCCGCCAGCCGTTCCCGCAAAGCCGGCAACAGCACATCGCACACCAGCGTGCTTTTGCCGGAGCCGCTGACCCCCGTCACGCAAACCAGCCGGCCCAGCGGAATTTCCACCGTCACGTTCCGTAAATTATGCAAATTCGCCCCGCGCAAAATCAAAGCCGGCGTTTCCGCGCCAGATTTTCTTGTTGACTCTCCGGGCTTGCCGCGCCGCAGCCTTGCGAAGGCGGGCAAAGAGACCGGCCGCCGCGCGGGAATCTCAATTCGCTTCCTTCCCGACAAGTATTGCCCCGTCAACGACTTCGGCGCGCGCAGAATTTCCTGGTAAGTGCCTTGGAAAACCACTTCGCCGCCCGAGGCGCCGTGGCCGGGGCCAAGATCAATGATCTGGTCGGCGGCGCGCATGACGCTGGCCTCGTGTTCGACCAGCGCGACCGTGTTGCCGGCGTCGCGCAATTGCCGCACGACGCGCACCAGGCGGGCGGTGTCGCGCGGATGCAATCCGACGCTCGGTTCGTCGAGCACAAACAGAGTATTGACAAGCCGCGATCCCAGGCAACTGGTCAGGCTGACCCGCTCCGTTTCGCCGCCGGAGAGCGAGCGGGTCATGCGGTCCAGGCTCAGGTAACCCAGCCCCGCGTCCAGCAAAAAGCCGAGCCGCGAACGGACTTCATTCAGCGCCAGCAAGCGCGGGTCCGACGCCTTCGTCCAGTGCCGGGCCGCGAGCAGCCCATCTATGAAGCGCAGCGCCTCCCGCGCCGGCAGGCGGTAGAAATCGGCCAGGGTGAGGCTGGCGGCTGGGCGCGGGCGCTCGGCCATATAGGAATGATGGGAAGAATGGGAAGCATGGGAAGCATGGGAAGCATGGGAAGAATGGGACGTGGCGCCCACCCGGTAGGGCGAAGCTCCCGCTGAGCCGCACTGACTCACGCCGCCTTCCACGACTGGGGGTTCAATCCGCAATCCGAAATCCGCAATCCGCAATTCATCGGGCACCTCAATTCGGTAGAGCAGCGTTTCCGGTTGGAAGCGCGCGCCGTGGCAATCCGGGCAGGTATTATACTTGCGATAGCGGGCCAGCAGGACCCGGACATGCATCTTATACGATTTGGATTCCAGCCAGCGAAAATAGCCTTTGACGCCGTACCAGGCGCGCGGCCATTCATGCGCCTTGTCCTGGCCGTAACCTGGATCGCCTTCCACCACCCAGTCCTGCCATTTCTTTGACAAATCGCGGAAAGGCGTGTCCACCGGCGCCTGGCGCGGCCGGGCGAACTTCAACATATCCGCCTGGCACTCCGCGCCCGACTTGGTTTGCCACGGCTTGACCGCTCCGCCCGCCAGAGTTTTCGACCGGTCTGGTATGGCCGCGTTGTAGTCAATGGCGATGATCCGCCCAAAACCCTTGCAAGCCGGGCACGCCCCCGCCGGATGATTGAAACTGAACAGCGCCGGCGAAGGCGCGCGATACTCCAAGTCGCACGCCGCGCAGTGCAGGCGGTTGGAGAAATGGCGCGCCCGCAAAACGCCGTCCGCCGCCGGCCAATGCACCGTGAGCCTGCCTTTGCCAAAATGATAGGCCTGCTCGCACGCCTCGACAAACCGCGCCCGGTTCGACTCCTTCAACTTCACCCGGTCCTGAACCACCGTCAGAGCTTTGTAGCGGCGGTCTATGACCGTCGCAAATTTTGCCGCTTCCTCCCCGTGTAGCGTCGCGCCTCTGCTGCGATCCGAGCCGGTAGGGCGAAGCTCCTGCTGAGCCGGGATGGGAATAATGGGAGGAATGGGAGGAATGGGACTAATGGGACTAATGGCCTCCTCCAGCCCTGCCGCCTCCCCCTCCACCTCCAATCCGCAATCCGCAATCCGCAATCCGCAATTCAGCGCCTCCTCCAGCCCTACCACCTCCCCCTCCACCAGCAGCCGCCGATAACCCTGCCGTGCCACCAGCGCCAGCGATTCCTCAAGCGAGAATTTCCCGCTCAAATCCAGCGTGAACGTGACCAGCGCGTCCGCGTCCGCCGCCAGCGCGCGCGCGACCGGCCAGATACTCTGGGGCGGTTCCTGGGTCACCGGCTGGCCGCAACGGCGGCAATGCAACCGCGCCAGATGCGGCCAGAAGATTTTCGTATAATCGGCGATCTCGGTCATCGTGGCGACGGTCGAGCGGGAGGACTTGACGCTGTTGCGCTGCTCGATGGCGATGGCGGGCGGAATCCCTTCGATGCGGCGGGCCTGCGGCTTGTCCATCCGGTCCAGGAACTGGCGCGCGTAAGGCGAGAACGTCTCGATATAACGCCGCTGCCCCTCCGCGAACAGCGTTTCAAACGCCAGCGAACTTTTCCCCGACCCGCTCAACCCGGAGATGACGACCAATTTCCGCAATGGCACATCCAGGTCAATATTCTTCAAATTATTCTGCCGCACCCCTCTGAGGCGGATGCAGTCAGGCGTTTTTTTCAACATGCGGCCCAAAACGTAACCCGGATGACCCCAATCGGCAAACCGCGCCAGTCCGATCTTGCGCTGTAGCGGCGGTCTGTGACCGCCGCATATTCGATTTGCCAAACTGCAACCCCTTTGCGGGACGTGATGGAGGGCAGTGGCCATAACGGCCGTGGCGCCGTCGTGCAAATTCTCGCCCGGCGGCCTTAAAGGCGTCCGATTTTACGCCGCCGATTTTGCGCCGCCCCTTGACATTTCCTTCGGCGCAAGTTAAGTTCATTTCGTTTTATGGCGAAATATATTGTATGATAATGCGCGAATTCATGGCCATGACCAAGGCGCTGGCGGACGAAAAACGCGTCCGGATGCTCCTGGCGTTGCAGGGCGGCGAACTCTGCGTCTGCCAAATCACCGAACTGTTCGGCCTGGCTGCGTCCACCATTTCCAAGCACCTGTCCATTCTCTATCAAGCCGGCTTGGTCAATTCACGAAAGAACGGTCGTTGGATCCACTACTCCCTGGCCGCCAAAGGGGCTTCGGCGCCTGTCGTCGAAGCCATTCGCCTGGTGGCCAAGTCCCTCGCCAAGGATCCGCGCAGAGTGGAAGACACCGCGCGCCTGAAGAAAGTCCGGGCCATGGACCCCGTTGAATTATGCAAACGCCAATGCCGAAATTGAAGATCCTGTTCCTTTGCACTGGAAACTCCTGCCGCAGCCAGATGGCTGAGGGCTGGGCGCGCCACCTGAAAAGCGATGTGATCGAGCCATTTTCCGCGGGGATCGAGAAACACGGCCTGAACCCGCACGCCGTCAAAGTCATGGCGGAAGCGGGGGTGGATATTTCCAAGCAGCATTCCAAGACGCTTGAGGACATTGGCCCGGCGCATTTTGATTTCGTGGTGACCGTATGCGGACACGCGAGCGAGGCATGCCCCGTTTTCCCCGGCAAGACGAGGGTCGTCCATGCCGGTTTTGAAGACCCGCCCGAGCTGACCAGGCGCCTCCCCGACGGCGAGGAGAAGCTGGCGGTCTACCGGCGGGTGCGGGACCAGATCCGGGCGTTTGTGGAGACGCTGCCAGAGTCGTTGAAGTCCGCAATCCAGTCAACCAAAGAAAGAAAACCTGAAGACCGGAATGAAGCGGCATTGGAAAAGTTTGTGGCGGGCTACAATTGTGCCCAGTCGGTCTTGTACGCCTATGGTCCAGGCTTGGGACTGGACGCCGAGACCTCACTTAAGGTGGCCACCGGATTGGGCGCCGGCATGGGACGCCGGGGCGAGGTCTGCGGAGCGGTCACGGGCGGGATACTGGCGCTGGGCCTGAAATACGGGCGCGGCGCCCGGCAGGACCGGTCCGCCACGGAAGAGACTTACCGCAAGACGCTGGAATTGATGGCGCGGTTTGAGCAACGGCATGGCTCCTGCCTGTGCCGTGTCTTGCTCGACGGATGCGACCTTTGCACAGAAGAAGGACAACAGAATTACAAGGAGCGCGACCTTCTGCACAAGACGTGTCTGGGGTGCGTCCAAAGTGTGGTTGAGATTCTGGCACAAATTGTGGATGTGCCGGAAGCCAGGGCGTGCGGCGCAATCAAATCGTGAGTTGATATATGAACAAAAACGACATGACAAACGAACCGGACGCCGTGCGTGCGGCTGTCCGTGAGGGTTATGGCAAGATCGCATCGAGCAGCGGCTCGTGTTGCAGTGCGTCGCTTGCGTGCTGTGGTTCGTCGCCGGCGGCGTCCGAAGGGCTTGCCAAACACATCGGTTATTCTCTCGATGAGCTGGCCACGCTGCCCGAAGGCGCCAACATGGGTTTGTCCTGCGGCAATCCGAACGCGCTCGCAGCGCTAAGGACAGGCGAGGTGGTGCTGGACTTGGGCAGCGGCGGCGGGTTCGACGTGTTCATTGCGGCGAGGAAAGTCGGCGCGACGGGCCGGGCGATTGGCGTGGATATGACGCCGGAGATGCTGGCAAAGGCGCGGAAGAACATCGGGACCTACCGGGAGCGGTCCCGGCTGGATAATGTCGAGTTTCGGCTCGGCGAGATTGAACATTTGCCGCTCGCGGATAAAAGCGTGGATGTGGTGATATCCAATTGTGTGCTCAACTTGTCACCGGACAAGGCGCAAGTTTGGCGGGAGATGGCGCGGGTCCTGAAACCGGGGGGACGTGTGGCGGTGTCGGACCTGGCATTGCTCAAGCCGTTGCCAGCGGAGATTTTGCAGATGATCGAGGCCCTGGTGGGTTGCGTGGCCGGGGCGGTGCTGGTGAGCGAGACGGAGCGCATGGCGCGGGAGGCTGGCCTTGCAGAAATCCGGCTCAATCCGAAGCAGGACTATGTGGCGGCGATGACGGATTGGAACGATCCGCTCTATAAGAAGATCATTGAGCACCTGCCCGCCGGAAGCGGGCCGGGCGACTACATCACCAGTCTTGAGGTCACGGCAACCAAGGCGGTGTCCACGGTCGAGTATTCCCCCGCTGTCAATGTGTTGGTGGCGATGGGGGCGGCAATCGCCGCGAACTGCGAGCCTTGCCTGAAATACCATTATCGCGAGGCAGACCGCCTCGGGGTATCGAAAGCGGACATGGCGCGCGCGGTTGCGATGGGCGCGAAGGTCAAGGATTCGCCGCACCAAGCCATCTTGCGGCTGGCGGACCATCTGACCGGGGCCGGACTGGGCCAACCGGCGGATGCCGCCGACCCGTGCTGCGGCTCGCTCGAGACGCGCAAGCCGGAGGGCAAGGCGAAATGCTGCGGTTGAGGAGGGCGAAATGAGCAACGTTGTCGCTGCCAATATTGCGCAGCCGCTGGCGGAACCGAAGCGGCTGGCATTTTTCGAGCGATACCTCACCGTCTGGGTGTTGGTCTGCATGGTCGTGGGAGTCGCCTTCGGCAAATTGCTGCCGGGCGTGACATCCCGCCTGAGCAAACTGGAGTTTGGGCAAGGCTCGCAGGTGAACGTGCCCATCGGCGTGCTGCTGTGGCTGATGATTTACCCGATGATGCTCAAAGTGGATTTCAGCGCCATTGGCGGCATTGCCAAGAGGCCCAAAGGACTAATGGTGACCTTGTTCGTCAATTGGCTGGTGAAACCGTTCAGCATGGCGCTGCTGGCATGGCTGTTCATGCAGCATGTTTTCTCCGCCTGGATCCCGCCCGAATTGGCCAGGGAATACACGGCCGGCTTGATCATTCTGGCCGCCGCGCCTTGCACGGCGATGGTGTTTGTCTGGTCTTATCTTACTGATGGCGACCCGGTCTACACGCTGGTTCAAGTGGCGGTGAACGACCTCATTATGCTCGTCGCGTTTGCGCCCATCGTCATGTTCCTATGCGGCGTGGCCCATGTGGTTGTTCCGGCAAGAGTCCTTATCACTTCCGTCGTGGTTTTCATTGTCATCCCGCTCACCGCCGGTTGGCTCACGCGCGCCGCCCTGCTGAAATCCCGCGGCAAACGATGGTTCGAGGAGAACTTTCTGCCCAAATTCCACCCGGTGATGATTGGCTCCCTCCTGCTCACGCTGGTTCTCATTTTCGCCTTTCAGTCCGAGAACCTCACCCAACGCTGGATGGCCGTCCTGCTGATCGCCGTTCCCATTATCATCCAGGTCTATTTCAACTCAGGGCTGGTTTATCTGCTGATGCGCGTCCTGCGCGTCGAACACAGCGTCGCCGCTCCAGGTGCATTGATCGGCGCGAGCAACTTCTTTGAACTGGCCGTGGCCGTGGCCATCACTTTGTTTGGCGCCAATTCCGGCGCGGCGTTGGCGACCGTGGTCGGCGTCCTTGTGGAGGTGCCCGTAATGCTTTCGGTCTGCAGGTTCTGCAATCAAACGAGTCATTGGTTTGTTGAATCCAAAACCGAAACAGGCTGAAACGGCCATTGGATGCACGATTGACTTTCGGAAACGCGATTCCATTTCGGAGGCTTCTGTCGCGGCATATCATTTCCTGATCCGATTCAACCGCCGGCCAACCGGCGCCCCGCGCTGCAATCCGTCGGAGTCGCCCATTTTCGCGAAGATTTCGTGAAAATAGCCCAGCCATTTATGGCTGGGTACAACGGCCAAGCAAGCCATACAAGTCCCGTCAGGGACGACAGATCTTTCGTCCCTGACGGGACTTGCTTTATGTTCCCGCGCCATGACCCACCGCTGAAGCGGTGGGCTATTTTCGAGGACGTCGCGGACCGGCGGCGCTTTCCGGGGATGCAGGGGGAGGCTTGGCACAGCCGCTTTATGGGAATTAAGAATGTTGTCAATCAAGAGCCGGTTATCATTCTAATTTGACGAGCCATTTTCGCCAAGGGGTCAAACCGTAGCTTTCTCCAGTCCGGATGTGAATATTTGCGGCTTTCTTCCGAAAGCCGCTACGCACTTCTTGGCGCTCAACCTCTTCGCCGTCGTCCGTCAGGCGGGCTGGGTCAGTTGGCGGAGGAGTTGGTGGTCGCGGGTGTAGATGCTCACGCTCAACGGCAGGTGGCCGGGGAGGGTGTGGGTGGCGCAGCCGAAACAGGGGTCGTAGGCGCGGAAGGCCATCTCGACCATGTTCAGCAGGCCCTCGCTTACGGCGCCTTTTTTGATGAGGCCCTTTGCGGCTTTGTCCACGCTCATGGCGATGCGGGCGGCGTTGTTTTGGGTGGCAACAATCAGGTTGGCCTTGGTGATCAGGCCGTCGGCGTCGGTCTCGAAATGATGGTAGAGGGTGCCGCGCGGGGCTTCGACAACGCCAACGCCGACAGTGGGCTTCGCGGTCGGGATAAGGCGCAGGTTCGTGCTGGTGATCTCCGGGTCGTTGATCAACTCGACGATGCGTTCGGCGGCGTAGATCATTTCGACAACGCGCGCCCAATGGTTGGCGAGGGTGTGATGGACCGGCCTGCCGCCGAGGGTGTTGAAATACTCGTCGCGGGCCTTCTGCGCCTGCGGGGTGGCCATGCCGTCGGCCGCGTTCAGCCGCGCCAGGGGCGCCACGGCGTAGATGCTGCTTTGCGGGCCTTCGTCGAATCCGTGCCAGCCCAGCGGCTTGAGGTAGCAAAACTTGACATAGCTCCACGGCTCGACATGTTCGGCCACGAAGTCGCGGTACTGGCGCGCGGGGAACTTCGCGTACTCCTTGCCGGTGGCATCCACGACCCGAATCAGGCCGTCGTAGAAGTTGACCCGGTTCTGCGCGTCCACCAGGCCCATGTAATAGGTCTTGTGGGTAAAGGCGTCCGAGGTGATAAGCTTCACGTAGTCGGGGTTTTTCAAAACGATGTCCTTGAACACCTGGAGGGTGAACAGGGCGAACTCCAGCGTGTCCTTGGCAAGTTCCTTGAACTGCGGGAGGTCCTCCGGCTTGAGGCCCTTGGAAACGCCGCCGGGCAGGCCCAGCACCGGATGAATCACCTTGCCGCCGAAGTAAGAGATCAGATCGCGCAGGCGGCGTCGCATGGAAATGACTTTCTTGCCGACCTCGACGCCGACTTTCTGAATGACGCCGACGACGTTGCGCAGTTCCGGCGGCGCTTGAGGCCCGACAATGAAGTCCGGCCCGCCGAGGATATAGACATGCAGCGCGTGGTCTTCGACCATAAAGGTGTTATAGACCAACTCGCGAATTTTGCGGGCGGCAGGCGGCGGTTCGACCTGATAAAGGTCGTCCAGCGCCTTGGTGGCGGCCATGTGGTGGGCGGTTGGGCAAACGCCGCAGATGCGGCTGGTGATCTGCGGCATGTCCTCCGCGGGCCGTCCAATGCTGAAAACCTCGAAGCCGCGCAATTCGGGGACTTGCAGGTAAGCGCGCTCGACGTCGCCCTGGTCGTCGAGGAAGATGTCAATCTTGCCGTGGCCTTCCAGGCGGGTAATCGGGTCAATCGTCAGGCGACGCCGTTGCTCATGGGCGGCCGCGTTGGCGCGGGACGAGGCTAGATTCCAAACTTTGGTGGATTCGGGGTTCATGGGTGGCTCCTGGGCGGCGGCGGATAGGACGGATAGGACGGATAGGGCGAATGGGACGCTACACTATTTGGTGTAGAGTCGGCGCTCTGCGCCGATGGATCGGGCTGGAGGCCCGACGCTACAATTTCGTTCATGGGGTCTCCTTGGCGGCATCGTCCGACAGGCTGACTTTGCGCCGCAAAATGCTCTTGGCCAGTCCGTAGCGGTAGAAAGTGCCCACGGGATCGGGGATGCCGGCCAGGACATCGTGGATTTCCTTCTCCTCCTTTGAGGCAATGTTGGCGCAGACCGAGGAAAGGAATTTCGCGCCCTGGTCGCGCACGCGCGAGGTTGGCCCGAAACAACCGGTGCAGGGCATGTTGCCGGCGGGGCAGACGGCTTCCCAGCCGCCGCGCGTGGCGGGTCCCATGCAGATGACGCCCTGGGCGAGGAGGCAGAGATTGGGGTCGAGGAGCACCTGATGCGGACGCTTGAACTGGGTGAAGCTCAGGTCGGCGGGCTTGCTGGCCTTGCGCGCGCACTGTTCGCACAGGGCAATGTCGGGAGCGAGCACGGCGCCTTTGGGCGGGAGCTTGCCTTCCAGCAACGCGCCGATGGCCGCAATCGTCAGCTTGGGCGTGGGCGGGCAGCCGGGGATGTAGTAATCCACTTCCACGACCTGATCGAGAGCGCGGACGACGTTGCGAAATTCGGGCAGCGTCACGTTGTGGCCGTTGTTCCGGGTTGAAGTTTGCGGGCGCGTCTTGCCCTCGTTGACCACAGTGGGCGCTTGGTCGTACACGTAATGGAGCAGTTGCTCGCGCGAGAATTGATTGGCCAGGCTGGGAATGCCGCCCAGTTGGGCGCATGCGCCGTAAGCGATGAGATATTGGCTCTTGCGCCGGAGCAAGTGCGCCATTTCCTCCTGCTCGCTGGTGCGGATGGCGCCGTTGAGCAGCGTGGCGGCGATGGACTTGTCGGCCATCGCTTCGATACTCTTCTTTTTGAAATCCATTGCGACCGGCCAGAGGATAATATCCACGGCAGCGACGACGTTGAGGATGCCCTCGGCCAAATCCACGACGGCTTCTTCGCAACCGCCGCACGAGGCGCACCAGTAGATGGCGATTTTGGGTTTGTCAGGCATGGGCCACCTCCGCTTGAGCGCGCTGGGGCGCCGGCTGGCTTTTGGCCGCCGGTTCGGTGTGAGGCGTCATTTCGAGGTCCCACCCTTGTTGGCGTTTGGGCAGGTTGAGCGGCCCGAGGGCGCGGACTTGCTCGACCATGCTGTTGATGACGGTTTTGACCCGTTCGCCCTCGGAGGCGGAAATCCATTCCAGGCGGACTCGCTGATCTTCGATGCCCATGTCGCGCAGGAGGCGCTGGAGCAGTTCAAAGCGGCGGATGGTCTTATAGTTGCCCTCGACATAGTGGCAGTCGCCCAAATGGCAGCCGCCAATCAGCACGCCGTCCGCGCCCTGGGCCAGCGCGTCCAGGATGAACTGCGGGTCCACGCGGCCGGAGCACATGAGGCGGATGACGCGGACGTTGGGGGCGTACTTGAGCCGCGAGACGCCGGCCAGGTCGGCGGCGGTGTAAGTACACCAGTTGCAAAAGAACGCCACGATGCGGGGCTGCCAATTCGAATCAGACATAAGCCAGAACTCCTTCGATTTCGCTGAAAATTTCCTCGTCCTCGAACAGGTTCTGCTTGATGGAACCGCTCGGGCAGGCGGCGACGCAGGTGCCACAGCCTTTGCACAGCGCCTGGTTGATGCTCGCCTTCTGTTTGGCGTCGTCGAACAAAATCGCCGTGTAGGGGCAGAGCGGGAGGCACGATTTGCAGCCGGAACAATCGGCCTCGACGATGTAAGCCGTGTTCGGTTCCTGTTCGATAAAGCCCTTGTCCGCCAGCGCCATCGCCTCGGCGGCGGCGGCGCCCGCTTGGGCGACGCTGTCGGGGATGTCCTTCGGCCCCTGGCAGCAGCCGGCGATGAAGACGCCGTCGGTGAACGTGCTGACGGGCGCGAGCTTGGGGTGCTTCTCCAGGAACCAGCCTTCGGTGCCGCAACTCATGTTGAACATGCGCCGCACCGCCTGCGCGTCGGCCTGCGGCTCCATGCCCGCGGCCAGAACGATCATGTCCACCGGAATCCGGCGCACGAAACCGGCCAGCGTGTCCTCGACGCGGATGACCAGCTTGCCTTCCTCCTCCGGCGCCATCGCCCAGTCGGTGACCTCGGCCACGCGGCCGCGGACGAACTGGATGCCTTCCTTGAGCGACTTGTCGTAGAACTCCTCGTAGCCCTTCCCTGGGGCACGAATGTCCATGTAGAACACCGTCACGTCCGCGTCGGTGTGTTCGCGGACCAGTTGGGCCAGTTTCATCGAGTGCATGCAGCAGGTGCGGGAGCACCAGCGGTTGGTTTTCATGTCCCGCGAGCCGACACAAAGGATCATGCCGACGGACTTTGGATGTGTGCCGTCGCGCAGGACGATCTCGCCGGCCGTCGGGCCGGAACTGTTGACCAGGCGTTCCAGTTCAATGGCGGTGACGACGTTGGGATAAAGGCCGTAGCCGTATTCGGGAATCCGCTTGGCATCGAAGAGTTTGAAGCCCGTGGCGACGATGATGTTGCCGACTTTGATTTCGACCAATTCCTCCTTCTGTGTGAAGTCAATCGCCTTGCGGTCGGCGCAGGCTTCCAAGCATGTCTTCTTGCACTTGCCGGTGCGGACCTGAAGGCAGCGTTCCGGGTCAATCACCACCACCGGCGGGACGGCTTGAGCGAAGGGGATGTAAATGGGCTTGCGCTTGCTCAGGCCGACGTTGAATTCGTCCGCGAATTTACCCTCCTTGAAGATGCAGGCATTGATGCACTCCAGGCAGCCGACACACAATTCCTCGTTGACATAGCGCGGCTTGCGTTTGACGGTGACGGTGTAATTGCCGACGTAGCCGGAGACCTTCACGATCTCGGAGTAAGTCCAGAGCGTGATATTGTCGTGCGCGCGGACGGCGGACATCTTGGGGGTGAGGATGCAGGCGGCGCAATCCAGCGTGGGGAACGTCTTGTCGAACTGCGCCATGTGGCCGCCGATGCTCGGGTCCCGTTCGACCAGGAAAACTTTCTTCCCCGAATTGGCCACCGTCAGGGCCGCGTGAATGCCGGCGATGCCGCCGCCGACCACCAGCACGTCGGGGTTGATTGGCACGCGCGTGGTCTCCAGCGCGCGGTGGAAACGAACGCGGCAAACCGCGGCGTGCGCCAGCGACTTGGCCTTCGTGGTCGCTTCCGCCCGGTCGGTATGCACCCATGAATCGTGCTCGCGGATGTTGACCATCTGGAAGAAATAAGGGTTCAGCCCGCCCGCCGCGACAGCGGTGCGGAAGGTGTGCTCGTGCAGCAGCGGCGAGCAGGAGGCCACGACGACGCGGTTGAGCTTGTGCTCGCGGATGTCCTGCTGGATCAACTCCTGCCCCGGGTCGGAGCACATATACTTATAGTCGCGCGACACCGTCACGCCGGGGAGCTTGGAGATGTATTGCGCGACGGCGGAGCAATCCACCATGCCCGCGATGTTGTGGCCGCAGTGGCAGATGTAGAAGCCGATGCGAACGTCGCCATTCCTGTTGTTCGTGTTCATACGGTGGTCTTTTGGGCCGGTTGTTGCGCGGGCAGCGGTTTCATGGGAATAAAGTTGCGATTCAGCCCGAGCTGCTCCGGCGCCAGGCCGAAGGCCAGCCCCATCAATTGCGAGAAATAAACCGTCGCGACCCGCGCCGGACCCCAGCGCCGGTTTATCTGGTCGTGATAAGCGTCCAGGTTGAACTGGCAAAGCGGACAGACCGTAGCGATCACGTCCGCGCCGCGCCGGACGGCTTCCTTGAGCAGGATGTAGGTCAGGCGCAGCCCGGCTTCCGGCACTGTGCCGGTCAAACTTCCCCCGCAACACTTGGTCTTGAGCGGATAGGGAACGACTTCGGCCCCCAGCGTGGTCAGCAGCCGGTCCATCGTCGTGGGATTCCATGCGTCGTCGAACGTCGCGTAAGGGCGCACCACCTGGCAGCCGTAGTAGGGCGCCACCTTCAGTCCCTTCAGCGGGCGGACGACCTTTTCCTTGATGACGTCCAGGCCCACATCGTTGATGAGCATGTCGAGGGGATGGCGGACCTTGACGGTGCCGTTATAGGCCAGCTTGGCGCTCCCGAGGGCGCGGCGGACGGTCTCGTTGATATCAGGATAGTCGGCGATATTGTGCTGGGTCTTGTTGAGCACCAAATAACAGGCGCTGCACGGGGTCATCAGGTCCTCCGGGCCGGCTTTCTCGGCGATGGCGAGATTGCGCGCTGCCAGGACGGCGGCTTTGCCCTCGTCCACCGACATGTAGGCAGTGGCGCCGCAACAGTTCCAATCGTCCAGTTCAACCAGTTCCACGCCGAGATGCTTCATGACCGGGAGCAAAGATTCCTCATAAGAGCGGCCCAGGCCTTTGAGCGAGCAACCGGGGAAATAGGAGTATTTCATGCGGCCTCCTTCGGTTTGCCGCCGCCATTGCCGGCGCTCTCCAGCATCCCGGCCAGTTCGGCGCGGCGTTTGATGTGTTCGGGGCGCAGTTCAAACCGCCCGGTGCGCATCATGCCAATTCCCAGGCGCCAGGAACTCAGCGCGGCCAGCCAATCGGTCTTGAGGAACAGCCTTATTACCAGAAGCATCTCGGTGATGCGGCCCTGGCTGCGGACCATCTCGTAAAACTCCTTCGCCAGCACCGGAATCGGGAATCGCTTCGGATAGATGGCCTCCTGGATCGCCCGCTGCTTCAGCGCATACATGATATCGGTGATCCGGATCTGGCGCGGGCACTCGGTGGTGCATGCGTAACAGGAGGCGCAAAGCCAGACGGTGTGGCTGCGGAGCACTTCGTTCTTGAAATCGGCCCGCACCAGCGCCATGACCTGGCGCGGCGAGAAATCCATGTAGATGCTCAACGGGCAGGCGCCGGAGCAGGTGCCGCACTGGATGCAACTCTGCAATCCTTCGCAGCCCGACACGCCCATGATCTCCTTCCCAAAGCCCCTGACCCGGTCCCCTTCGTATTTGATCGTCCGGTTAATTCGCATCATAAAATGTGCCTTGGTCTCTGGCGGTGGCCCCTGTGCTCAAGCCGCGCTTATTTTCCCACTTCCTGCCAAAGGTAGATTAGCAGGCAACATGAAGTCTCACCCTGTCTTGGCAAAAACCGGCCATTATTTGCACAGGCCATGCCGTGACGCGCGCGCAAATCTTCGTCTTCATCCTGAATTTCAAACCAACCTGTTGCCGGCGGCTGGCAAGCGCCGTAGGCGCAGCATGTTTGCCGGTCAAAGATTCCGCTTCCAAGGAACCTCGTAGCGGCTTTCGGAAGAAAGCCGCCATTGTCGTTTTTGACGATGGCATCCCGAGTGGAACCCGAATAGTGCGGCGCTCTGCCGAGCGCCGCTACGCTTTCAACGCAGGCGTCCAGGCAATCTCCAATATTTAGCTGAGGCGCATCGGCATGACGACGTAGAGGAAGGGGCCGTTGATTTTTAGGACGCCGGGGCTTAGTTCGTCTATTAACTCGAGGAAAACTTCGTCCTCGGTCAGGACGCTGAGGGGGTCAATCAGGTACGCGGGGTTGAAGGCGATTTGGAGGTCTTTGCTGTTGAAATTGATCGCCAGGGTTTCGCGCGCTTCACCCACATCCGGCGAGTTGGCGGTGATGGCCAGGTTGTTCCGGCTGATGGCCAGTTTCACGGAGTTTGCCTTGTCGCTGGTCATGATTTGCGCGCGGCGCAACGCGGCCAAAAGTTCCTCGCGCGGCAGGGCCACCCGCTCTTTGCACTCGCTCGGGATGACTTGTTTGTAATTGGGATAATTGCCTTCGACCAGCTTGGAAATGACGACGGCGGAATTGCCTTTGTCATCGGTCAGCGACAGGGAAACCAGGTTGTCGCTAAATTTCATTTGCACATCGCCTTTGTCGCCCAGCAAACGGGTCATTTCGTTGACGGCTTTGGTGGGCAGGATGAATTCGCCCTGGCTGTTTTCCGGGATGTCCACTTCTTCGTCCACCAAGGCGAGCCGGCGTCCATCTGTGGCCACCATGGTCATTTTGTGCTCCTTGAGGATGAGGAAAATGCCGTTTAGAACATAGCGCGATTCGTCGCTGGAGATGGCGAAGGAGGTCTTGCGAAGCATGCTCTTAATTTTCTCCTGCGGCAGGATGATTTTCTTGTCCTCCTTGAACTTCTGGACGGGCGGAAATTCATCGGCGCTCAAACCATGAATTTTATAAAACGACGCCCCCGCACGCACGCTGCAGGCGAACTTGTCGTCCACTTCCAATTCGATTTCCGGGCTGGTCAATTCGCGCACCACTCCGAAGAACCGCTTGACCGGCACGGTCGTGGCCCCCTTCTTTTTCACATTGGCCTCCACGGTGCAACTGATGGTCACGTCCAGGTCGGTGGCGATGAACTCCAGTTTGCCGTCCTCCGCCTTCATCAGGACGTTGGAAAGGATGGGCAGGGTGGTGCGGGTGCTTACGACGTTTTGCACGGACTGCAGCCCGTGGATCAACTTTTCTTTTGAGATGCTCAGATTCATGCGATCCTCTTAATATGATATTTGTTTAAAGAAAGAAAGACTATTATTAAGGGTGGTGAATAAATCGAAGAAACGGCGTTGTCAAGGCTGAGATGGGGCACTTGCAGATAAAAAATGGGTGTGGATAAAGGCGGCGCGGAAGTCGCGAAAAGGAAAAAGGCCGGGTTGTTGGCAATGGGCACAGGTAATTCACAGACAATTCAAGGGCAACGCGCCCGTTTGATGACATGGAGAAAGGCGTCCGCAACCGCTTCAACTTCCTCCAAAGTTGAAGCGCGGCCCAGGGAAAACCGAACCAGTGAATTTGCCAGCCGCTTCTCAACTCCCATTGCGAGCAGAACATGCGATGGTTCCAACGAGCCGGCGGAACATGCCGAACCGCTGGAGGCGCATATTCCCATCAAATCCAGGCCGGCCAGCAGGGTAATGCTGTCGCAGCCAGCCACGGTGAAAGCCGCCGTATTGGCGAGCCGCTGCCGCTGGGAACCGCGGAATACAACGCCCTCCAGCGAAATCACGCGCTCAATTAGGCGGGCCGTAAGAGGGCGCAAAGCCCCGGAGCAAAATACGGGCGGCTTGACAAACCGGGTCAGCGCCTCCGCGAAACCGGCAATCCCGGCCAAGTTTTCAGTCCCGGCACGGCGTTCATTTTCGTGGCTGCCGCCGAATAGAATTGGGTCCAAGTGCAGGGGAGGGCGCGTAAACAAAGCGCCTGCGCCTTTGGGTCCGTAGAACTTGTGGGAGCAAACGGAAACCAGATCGGCGTTAAATTGATGAATGGACTCAAACCGTTCCTTGCCGAACCACTGCACGGCATCGGTATGGAAAACGACGCCGCGAGACCGGCAAATTTCCCCCAAAGCGGCAACCGGCTGGATGACGCCGGTTTCATTGTTGGCCGCCATGATGGAAACGAGGATTGTTTCCGGTCGAATGGCCTTCTCCAAATCGTCCGGGGAGACCAGGCCCTCCTCATTGACGGGAAGGTAAGTGACCGAAAACCCCTCCCGTTTCTCCAGATAATGAAAGCAATGCAGCACGGCGTGATGCTCGATACGAGAGGTGATCAGGTGGCGTCCCTTGTCGCGCAAGAGCCGGGCCGCGCCGAAGATGGCCAGATTGTTGCTTTCCGTGCCGCCGCTGGTGAAGATGACTTCGCTGGGTTTGCTTTGCCAGACTTGGGCCACCCGATCCCGGGCATCATCCAGAAAAGATCGGGCCTGCCGCCCGACATGGTGGACGCTGGAAGGGTTGCCAAAGACATCGCCCAAAAATGGCAGCATGGCCTCGCGCACCAGCGGATCCAGCGGCGTGGTCGCGTTGCAATCGAAATAGATGGTTCCTGGCTGCGTCACAGCGGCGATTCAGGAAGCCCTTAACAACGGACAAAGGCAAGATTGAAAATCTTGATTTTTCGCGGGCGCGTGGCAAGTTGATGGAACTAGAAAGGAAACTTTATTTATGCCTATACAACCACTCGATTTGACTCAGCGTCCGCCGCGCAGTCCGCGCGTGAGGCTGGGCGGTTACGTTATCCTGCCCCGCATGCTCGACAAGGGGCGGGCCGCCATCAACAACAAGGCGGGCGAATACCACTTCAATTGCCCGCTGGATCAGCGGTTTCTGGAGTTTGCCGGCATCAAGGCCGAGGCGCTGAAGAAGGTGCTGGCGCAAGGCAAGAGCGACAGCGAGGTTCTCGCCTGGATCGAGGCCAACGCCAAGTTCAAGCGGTCGCCGGTTGAAATCGCCGCCTGGTCGGCGTTTGCGGAACAGCGCAGCCCGGCGGATATGGAAACACGGAAGTATTTCAGTGAAACGCAGGCGGCCGTCGCCCCCAAACGCGAAGACTTGGCGACCTGGTTCGACTTGCTGGACGTGGATGATTACGTGACCTTCGGCGGCAAGGCGTGAGGGGAATTGCGGATTGCGGATTGCGGATTGCGGATTGTCTGATCCGTCGGATCCGTCTGATCGGTCCGATCTCGTCAATTACAAATCGCAGATTGCGGATTCCCTTCACGGTAGGGCGAGACTCTGTCGAGCCGTGACTCGATTGCGGCTTGCAGCTTGCAGAACGGCTCATGTTTCGGCCAGCTTTTGCAGGTAGTCGAAGGAAAAAATTCCGCTGGCGTGGCCGTCGGCCCAGACGGGCTGGATGGCGTAGCCGCCGACATTGACGATGCGGGCGAGTTGGAAGGACTGCGGCGTGAGCGCCTCGTCGGGGCCTTTGTAGAGGTTGCCCATGATGTCTCGCTCGCCCTGGCATCCGGCGCAAGGACAGCGGCGGCGCAGGGATTCCAGGGGAATGAAACTCTCGCGGCCATCGTCCCACTTGATGGCCAGTTCCGAGCCGATTTGCTGAATGTCCGCCGGATGCACAGTTGCATGATACGGCAGCGGGCGGCGTTGGTCATCAGGGAAATCAAGGGAAAATGCAATGCTCGGGAAAAAGGTAGGGCGAGACTCCGTCGAGCCGTGATTCGATCTGACCACTGACCTCTGAATCTAGTCACGGCTCGACGGAGTCTCGCCCTACCATCCACGAATCAAGCATCAGGGAAAAAGGGCGGCGATGGTGGCCTGGATTTCCTCCGCCTTGGCTTTCGGATCGGCGGCGTTCTTGATGGGACGGCCCACCACGATGTAATCGGCGCCATTGCGGAAGGCCTGCGCGGCGTCCACGGTGCGTTTTTGGTCGTCGGCGGGTTTGTTTTCCACAGGACGAATGCCGGGGCTGACGATAAGGAATTTGCCGCCCAAATGCTCGCGGAGCTTGGGGGCTTCCAAGCCGGAGGAAATAACGCCGTGGCAGCCCAGTTGCAGGGCGCGTTTGGCGCGGGAAAGGACCAGTTGTTCCACATCGCACGCAAAACCGAGGTCGTCCAAATCGCCCCGGTCCAGGCTGGTCAGCACCGTGACGGCGAGGATTTTCACCCCGGTGTTGTCGCGGACGGCGGCTTCGAGAATGCGGTCGTTGCCATGCACGGTGGCGAACTCGGCTTTTCGGCCGCGCAATTGCGCGACGGCGAGGCGGACAGTTTCGGGAACATCGAAGAACTTGAGGTCCACAAACACTTTCTTCCCGCGGGCCGCGAGCCACTCCATCAACTCGTAATAACCGCCGGCCATGAAGATTTGCAGGCCCAGCTTGTAGAAGAGTACGGAGTCGCCCAGCTTTTCGACCCAAAGTCTGGCCTCCTCCACCGTGGAGACATCGAGCGCGAAAATAAGCCTTTCCCGTTTGGGAATGGCCTTTTGAGAGAGCATCGTTTGATTCATCATATTGTCACCGCGAAAAGTGTGGTCGTTGCGCCCGATTGTCAAAGGCAATTGAAACTATAGCGTGGCAGTCGAGCGGTTTCGGGCAGGGCAGGGATCGAATGCACATTGACAATCCGGTGACAAAGTGGCACGCTACAGTCATG
>Ga0182027_10002987_pt1 | contig 27102 bp, 27 predicted proteins | sample 712E1DmetaG_FD_121300 | JGI IMG/M metagenome (GOLD analysis project Ga0182027, IMG submission 121300) | Permafrost microbial communities from Stordalen Mire, Sweden - 712E1D metaG (Illumina Assembly) | ecosystem: Environmental > Terrestrial > Soil > Wetlands > Permafrost | place: Sweden...
AATATCACAATATCCTTTTAACGATATTTGCTTCGCGATATTAATAGATATTTATTGATATTAAGAAATTGCTTTAAAAAACCCAAACGTGGATTATTAATTTCCCTAATTATAACTAAAATCGCTACTTTTGTAAATAGCCCAAAAAGGCCTTAACTACATTAAACTTTGTCAGTTCTTCAAAACTTTTTAGACCCGGAAAGCGGTTAACTTCAAGAATGTAAAACTTTCCTTTAACTTCCAGGATATCCACTTTGGCAAGTTCGCGTTTGAGCAGGCGCGATGCCGATTCGGCGAGTTTGGCCACTTCTTTTATGGCGTCATCCTGAGCGGAGCGAAGGATCTCATCTTTGTAAAGAGATTCTTCACCCCTAGAGTAGCATTTTGGGTTCAGAATGACGCTGTGGGAAGAAAAATCCGTCCTAAACCCACCATCTTTTATCTTAAATCTTAATATTATCGGCAAAGCCTTGTAGCCGACAGTAATGACTTTATACTCATAATCCGCCTGAATAAATTCCTGGACCAACCATTCTTTCTTGGAATGCAGGGGCAGGATTTTTTTAAGTTGTTCCTGATTTTTTATCAGGAAAACGTTTTTTGCCTTAAAGCCGTAGGTCCATTTGAGTACTAGTGGGTAGGAGGTCCGCCTCGGCTCGACCCGCTTCGCTCTCGCGAAGACGAGGCGAGCCGCCGAGTCGAGACGGGTAGGGGGTAGGAGGTAGCCAGACAACAAATGGGTTTTTGGGATGGGCAAATCAGCCTTTTGAAGTTGTTGATAATCCGCCCACTTGCCTTGGCCGAGCTCTCCGTCAGCAATGGCCGAATCTACAACTTTCTTGCCTGCGGCTTTAAACCTTTTGGCAAGTTTGATGATTTGTGGGAGATATTCGGCGTTGCCCTTTAAGTAAGGATCGCGAATATACAAAACATCAAATTTTTTTAGGTCAATTTTAAAGTTGCAGTTGACCAAGTCCTGCATATCCATAATTCGTAATCCGCAATTCGCAATTGCGGCCTCTTTTTTCAATCTTTTAGCCGCGTAAACTTTTTTGGATGAAATAACCAGTATCATGCATAAATGATAACAAAAGTTAGTAGCGGCGTCATCCTGACCCCGCACTTGATGCGGGGGAAGGATCTCTTCCCCAAGACGAGATTCTTCGGACTCGGATGCACTCGTCCTCAGAATGACGCCAGTTGTTTGGTGTCGCATAACGAATAAACATCAAGGGGACTTCTTACGTTGTCGTAATAACCACAGTGGATACTGTGGATAACCATCAGGTCGCATAATGTGATAATATGCTACATTATAGATGTCGCATATTACACCAACATTGCGCAACATTTTCAATATCGCGCAATGTTGGTCCCGAATATTATGGAAAATCAGGCTAAAAAACCAGCGGGAGCCCTCACTCCCCTGCAGACCTATGTTAATGACTTTTTGGAGTATAGTGAGATCGCGAAAAACCAAAGCCGCAACACTGTTGCGGCTTATTACCGGTACTTAAGCAAATTTTTACGCTTTGCGGCTACTTTAAAAGTCACCGATCCGAAAGATATTACCTTGCAACTGGTAAACAAATACCGGCTTTATTTAAACCGGCTGGAAAACGACAAGGGCAACAGCCTTAAGCTGATTACGCAAAATTATCACTTGATTGCGTTGCGTGCCTTTTTAAAATACCTGATGAAAAATGACGTAAAAACTTTAAGCCCGGAAAAAATTGAACTGCCGAAAAATCCCCAAAGGCAGGTGGAGTTTTTGGGGAGAGATGATTTGCAGAGACTGTTTGCCGCCACGGCCCAGGAAAAAGAAGAGCTCCCCCGCCTGAGGGATGCCGCGATATTGCAAACGCTCTTTTCCACCGGCTTGCGCGTTTCCGAGGCCGCCGGGCTTAAGCGGGACTCCATTAATCTGGAAAGAAGGGAATTTACCGTCCGCGGCAAAGGCAGCAAATTGCGCCTGGTGTTTTTGAGCAACGAAGCCGCGGAAGACATAAAAAAATACCTGGCCAAAAGAAAAGACAATAGCAAGGCTTTATTTATTGGCCACTCCACAATCGGCAAAATTTCCGCAAAGCCCGAAAAGACCGATAAAAAATCCGTTGAGGCACGGCAAAAAAGAATGGAAAAAGAAATCCAGAGTCAATCCTCTACTTCCCTCCCCCTTCCTGTCCGCCATAGCTTTAGCGAAGGCGGAGGGGGGAGGGCCAGGGAGGGGGCGCAAAACATTCCCGGGCTCACGCCGCGGCAAATCCAGCGCATTATAAAAAAATATTGCCGGCTGGCCGGAATCGTAAAAAAAGTTACGCCCCATACCCTTAGGCACTCCTTTGCCACCGACCTTTTGCAAAACGGCGCGGATATCCGCTCGGTGCAGGCCATGCTCGGCCATTCCAGCATTACCACTACCCAAATCTACACCCACGTGACCAACGAAGGGTTAAAAGAAATTCACAGGAAATTCCACGATAAAAAGGAATAAATTCGAAGCACGAAGCCAGAAATTCGAAACAAATTCAAATATTTAAATAATAAATTCTAAACCTTAGGCGTTCCCGTTTAAATATTAAGTATTTAAATTTAAATATTGTTTCGGATTTCGGTATTTGAATTTAGAATTTATTAAAAGCCCCAACCTTTCGATCGGGGCTTTTATTCTATTCTGATATTCATCTTTCATTAATTCTTAATTCTTAATCAAACATACCACTTAAACATACTCTGCGAGCGCATAGCTTCTTCCATATCCACCTGATACTCCGCCTGGTCTTCCTTGCCGTAAGCCGTCAGCGGAGCCTGGCAGTACGGGCAGATTCCCGGCTTTTCGCGCGAAAAGCCGCAACTGTCGCACAAGTACATATAAAAATTCTGCATAAATTTCACCTTTTCCTTTCCTTACCGCTGCTTTTAGCGGATATTAATTGGCGATGCAGAACAAGTTAATTGTCAAAATACTTTGGCCTCCTTTCTACTTTCGGTTTAATCCTTTTTTGGACGGATGTCAACCCCGTTAGAGATTAAACTTTCGTAATCGCAAATTTTTCCTTATTTATCAGATTTTACTCTTTTTTTGAATAAAATCTCTAACGGGGTCAAGAAAGGTTATGCACTTTTTGGATACCCAAAAAACGGCTTGAAAAATATAAAATTTTATGGTATTCTTGATTAAGTTTTACATACAAAGGGTTCCCAAAAACTCAACCTAGAATTGATCCGCGAAATTTTTGGGAAAGAGGAGCAACAACGAATTGAGTGAAAGTTTTACAAAATAAAACTTAAACGATAATGAGTTTGTTGCGACGAGGTCGCGTAGCTCAGCTGGATAGAGCGCAAGCTTGCGGAGCTTGAGGTCGCAGGTTCAACTCCTGCCGCGATCACCAGACTTCGCCAAGGCTTCGTCTGGCTTACGCCAGAAGTAGGTTTAGCGAAGCTTGTAAAATTTGAAAAATAGAAAGTAAGCGAAGTCTGCGCGCCGAAGTCTGACGAAGGCGGGCTATATAGCTTTGCAATTATTTTTTTAGGTTCCGTAGCTCAATGGATAGAGCAGTGCTCTTCTAAGGCATTGATGTTGGTTCGATTCCAACCGGGACCACCAGAGAAAAATCATATACAATCAAACCCCGCCTCCCTAAAGAGGCGGGGTTATTATTACCCCTAAATTTTTACTTAATCTTTACCGTAGTCAAATACTGCCTGTTTATTTTTACCGCGTAATACCCCACCACCATAATCACCAATCCGGCAATTACCAAAGCCAGCGGCCAGCCCAATCCCGAGGTAAAGTATTCGCCGGTCAGTTTTAAAATGTAGACGATTAAAAATATGGTACCAAAAACCAAAAACGCTTTGCTTTTGGCATAGACGCTCAAAAAAATCATTCCGAACACCACTAACGGATAAATCAGTTCCCAAAAAGCGTTCTGATTCGGCTGCCAGCCGCCCAAAGCCAAAGCCGCTCCCAAAAAGAACAAACTGCCAAAGCCGTACAAAACCCCGACCAAAGGTTTTTGCTCCGTAAAAAACAAATAACGGCCGGCCAGCATATAGACCAAGCCGATGACCAATATCTGGTATTCCCAAACTTTGGAATAATCTGTAATACTCAAATTTTGGCCGACCAGCCAGGCGATTACATAATGGAATAAAATTGTGGCAAAAGCGATGCTAAAAAACAATAGTATCGTTTGCTTCTTAAAATACCAAAATACCCCGAAAAATACCGCGGTCAGCATGGCATAAACCGCCGCCCACAAAATGTTGCTGGACAGGTCAAACCCCGCTTCATTAAATACCACGCCTACGCCCAAAGGAGCCAGCATGCCGAACAATAAAAAGAATGCTTGGGATGGTTTTTGCAGGTTATCATATTTGTTCAGCAAAACAGCAACCACAAAACAGGCTAAGCAACTACCAAGCGTAATAAAAATGCGCAAAAAACTGTTAAAATTGTCCCAATTCTGGTAGCACAAAACGCAAATACCCAAAAACACAATGGCTCCGCCTATGTAATAAAGAATTTCCGAGATGGTTAAATTTTTGGCGGCGCCGTCCGGAACCGGAACGATTACGGATGACATCGCTGCCAAAACTTCAGCCTGGCTAAGCTGACCGGTTGCCGACATTTGCCGGACTTCTTCTAACAATTGTTGTTTGTCCATATATGCAAGATATTAGGAAATTTGGATATTAAGAAATTAAGGACAAGCCCGAATTTCCCAATTTCTAAATTTCAATTAATTTCAAATGTGTTTATTCTGTCCATCCTAAAAACCTAAAATTGGAATAGTAAGCGCCGGTAAGTTTAAGGTTGAGTTTAATTGCGCGGTTGTGCCCTTTAATGAACCAGCTTGTGTAATCACCTCCCCCGCCGCCGAATAAAAAGTCTCCGGAATTCCCATTGCCCTGCTGGATTGTATAGCCGTCCGAAGAGGTATTGGACGAATCCAAATTATAACCCTCGGCTTCGGCTAAGGTTACTTCTTTGGCCTGATTGTTGGCAACATCGTAAAGATAAAAATGAACGTCGCCCGAAGCGGGATAGTTTGGTTGGTTAGGAGCCGGAGACGCCGGAGGATTATAAACCAAATGGCCGCCGTTTACTTGATAACCAATGTTATTGTAAGCGTAATCGTAAACATTGTTACCGGTCATATATAAAAAATTGTGGGCGGGCTTTTTGCCGATGCCGGGCAAATAAATAAATGCCGCCACTAAAATAATCATCAATACCGGAACGGCCAAGGCAATATATAAAGGCAGGTTCTTTTTGTTGAGCATAATAATAGTTTAATTGCCTTGATTATAGCACTATTGCCCCAAATAAGGTATGATACATCAACAATGGGCACCATTGGTCTTGGTAACATCTTAGTCCAATGGTGCCCATTGTAACGCAAGTTACGTATATTAAAGAGATTTATGCAAGAACGCGTGCAAAAGTTCATCAGCAGTGCTGGAGCGGCCAGCAGGCGGCAGGCCGAAGAATTTATAAAATCCGGCCAGGTTTTTATTAACGGGCGCAAAGCCAAGCTTGGCGACAAAGTTGATCCTTCAAGCGATGTGGTAAAAGTTTACGGTAAAATTATAAAGGCCGCCGAGGAAAAAATTTACATCGCGCTTAACAAACCCAAAGGCGTCGTGGTGAGCAAAAGCGACCCTAAACACCGCAAAACCGTATTTGATCTGTTGCCGGAAGAAGTGAGAGGCAAAGTCTGGAATGTTGGCCGGCTGGATTACGATACCGAGGGACTGATAATCTTAACCAACGATGGTGACCTAACGCAAGCCCTGGCTCATCCAAGTTTTGAACACGATAAGGAATATGAAGTAACTACGCAGGAAGCGCCGGAAGAATCCCAATTGGAAAATTTGCGCACCGGCGTGGAAATTGCCACCGGCACCACTTACCCGGCCGAAGTCAAAATGCGCGATGGAAAAGTCAGGATAACCATCCATGAAGGCAAAAAGCGTCAAATCCGCCGGATGTGTGACGCAGTCGGACTAACCGTAACAAACCTCAAGCGCATCCGTGTAAACAAACTCCTGCTCCCCGCCGACTTGCCCATAGGACAATACAGAATGGTAAAAAAAGAAGATATTCTTTAAAAGCTCCCGAAACAGGGAGCTTTTAAATTTATTTAGTCTCAAAATTTCTCCAAGTGCTAATTCGTGCGAATTAGCACTTACTCAATTCCAAGCCCAACCCTTGATGATGGCAAAGTATACGGGGGTGGAGCTTTCCCCGCTGTAGCTGGACGGTCGTCTCTATATAAATTTAAAAATTCTCCCATCGTCATTTCTTCTGCCGGCAAATTTGCAACATCCCTCTCGGTAATTGTTTCTTTTCTTAATTTAAGTTTTGGAAGTTCTATTATTTCTTCGGAATCATCTATAACACCCTTTAAAATTTCTTTATCCGATTCATCTTCATAAACAAGCGAACCATCATCAACGAAACGTATAATAGTCTCTCCGCTCATTATCCCAACTCTGATTAGTTCCCTAAAAAGATTGCGGCAATTAAGGCAAGAGTGTAAAGCTTTGTTATTATAGATTTTATCATGTGCATCTTCTCCGATTTCTTGATGATGTGAAGCCACAACTATTCCAGAAATATACTGAGCACCATCTAATATCGCCGTAGTACAAGTATTATTTTCAGCACACAATTTATCCCACTGATGTTGCCGGATTCTCCTTGGTTTAAAATTGTGCCCCCAGGTAATTTCAAAACCATATTTGTCGCCTAAATCCGCTAAGGCCGCACTGCCAACCCTAAAAGCTCTATAGGAAACTGCTTTTACGTGTTGCAAAATTGCATCTACTGTTAACTCATCTTGCCTTTTTCTAAACTCCTCACGACCAAGTGCCTGCCTTTCGGGGCTGACCTCAGGCCTATTTATATGTTCCGTTGTCGTAGCCAGGCTTTCTAAATCAATTGGTTTGAATTCTTTCATATAAATTTAAATCTCTTCCCCCAACCCCAAGGCCGCGTATTGGCGCTGGGTTTGGAGGTTGTAGATGCGGGAATATTCACAGCCTTTTTTCAACAATTGGTTGTGCGTGCCGCGCTCTTTTATTTCGCCGTTGACCAGTAAAATTATTTCATCGCTGTCTATAACTGTGGCAAAACGATGCGCCACGGTAATTGTAGTTACGCCCTTGCTGACTTCCAAAATGGATTTGCGGATTTCTTCTTCGGTATGGCTGTCCAAAGCCGATGTTGCCTCGTCAAAAATTAAAATGTCAGGGCGCTTAATTATGGAACGCGCGATGGCAACCCTTTGTTTTTCCCCGCCGCTGACCATTAACCCGCGCTCCCCCACTTTGGTTAACAAACCTTGAGAAAGTTTGGCCAAAAATGGCTGAAGACTGGCACGCTGCGCTGCGTCAGCCACGTCAGCGTCCGGCGCCTTAAACGTGCCATAGCGAATGTTGTCGGCAATAGTGGTATTAAATAAAACGTTATCCTGTAATACCAAGCCAATCCGCTTATGGAGGCTTTCTGTATCATAGTCCTGAATCGGTTTGCCATCAAGCAAAATTTCCCCGGCCGTGGGTTCGTAAAACCTTAAAAGCAGTTTTATAACCGTGGTTTTGCCGCTGCCGGTTTGCCCGACCAGCGCCAATTTCTTGCCGGGTTCCACCTCAAAGGAGATATTTTTTAGGATGGGGCGCGGCTGGTTTGATCCGTGTTCATCTGTTTTTGCCTCTGTGTTTATTTGTGCCCTACCATAATCAAAACTGACATTTTTAAACTCCACCCTTCCCAAAAGCTTATCTATTTTAATCGCGTTGGGCGAATTTTTAATGGTCACCGGCTCGTCCAGCACGCTTTGCAAACGATCCACGGCCGCAATGCCTTCGCCGTATTTGGTATAAATATCGCCCAAATCATACAAGGGCTGGTACACCGCAAAAGAATAAAAATTAAACAAGATGGCGTTGCTGAAACTAAGCAGGCCGCGGAAGCTCAAAACCGCGCCCCACCACAAAAGGACCACGCGCGCCAAATTAACCACCGTGCCCTGCGCAAACGCCAGCCCCTGGTAAGCCACAGTTTTCTTTTTCAACCTTAAATGCTGCATGGCGTTATCATGCCGCAAATGTTCTTCTTCTTCCTTTTCCGAAGAAAAAGCCTTAACCAGCTCAATATGGCTGACGGCTTCAAAACTGGAGCCGAACATGTTTTCATTAATTTTGTTGATTTAAATCTGGGTTTTTTTGATGCGCTTGGTAAATATCCAGGTTACCAAAAAAAACAGCGGGATAAAACCAAACAGCGCCACGCCCATGCGCCAGGATTTCCAAAACACAATGCCGAACACCACCACAATGGAAAAAGCGTTTTGGAAAATTTTATCAAACAAAACCGAAAACAGCGCGGTAATATCGTCGCGCGCCTTGCTTAATTTGCGGAAGACTTCCCCGGCTTTTTCGTGGCTATGGAAAGACATCGGCAACGCCAAAACGTGGCTGTAAGCGTGCTCCAAAACACGGATGCCAATCCGGTCGGCCACGGTTCCGACAAAATATGACTGCAGGTTTTTAAACGTGCGCCCGGCAAAAGCCACGCCTATCCAAGCCACGACAATCAAAGTCAAACTTTTAAAAAATACCGCCTGGCTGGGAAAACTCTGCGGCTGGCCCAAATATTTGCTGACAATGGTGGCAAAAAAGAACGGCTCGGCCAAAGAGAAACTCTGGCTCAAAATTACAAACACAAAAATCAGCGCAATTTTGCCCTTTTCCTTTTGCCAGTATTTACTTAAGAATTTGAGATAGGGAAACATATAGTATTCGCAAATATACAAATTTTAACAAATATACAAATCGTCACAAAATGACTGCTGGCTTTATTTGTATATTTGTATTGATTTGTATATTTGGGATTACTACTCCAAAAACTTGTGCTTTAAATTCATTATATCGCGGTATGGGATAACGCCCAAAATTTTATCGCCTTGGTCAATAATCGGCAACGCCTGAAAATTATAATGGCGAAACATCCGCGAAGCTTCTTTCAGCGAGCTGTCAGGGCTTAAACTGGTTATGGTCGTATCCATAATATCCTGGAGCTGCAAATTATCGTCGGCTAAAAGCAAATCTTTTAAATTAACCACGCCGAGCAGCCGGCCGTCGTTGCCGGTAACATAAATATAGCTAATTACGTCTTTGTCCTTGCTGACCGCCGGGAACAGTTCTTCCACTTTAGCCACGGATATTTCGGGGCCGAAACTGATAAAATCCGAGGTGGCAAAATCCATAATTTTGGCTTCCTGCTGTTTAAGGATGGCTTTGACATTTTTAAGGTATTTAACGTCAAGCAGGGATAAAATATCGTCCGCTTCGTTGGCCGGCAAAGCCGACAGCACGTCCGCGGCCTGCGCCGGCGTCATTTCGTTAATCAACTGCGCCACCCGCTCCTTGCGCAATTGCGAAAGCAGCTGCCGCTGAACGCTCGGGTCAATTTCTTCCAGCGTGTCGGAGGCGTGCGCGGTATTAAGTTCGCCGAATACGGCTACGCGCTGGGCCGGGTCCAATTCTTCCAAAATGTCCGCCAAATCCACGGCATCAATATCGTGTAAACGCTCTTTAAGGATATTCAGCTTGACCTCGCCTTTAAAACTGCCGATGTCGCTTGGCAGCGACTGAATGTAAGTCCAGGGGATAATTTCCTGGTTGGGACGGTCTTTGGGGCGGTAAATTAAGTCCGCCAGCCACTTCAGCCCCATTCGCCTAAGCAGGCCATATTTGCTCAAGTCAACATCGGTAACAAATAAATGGTTATTAATTAAAGTCATCTTGACGTCATAAACCACTTCCACTTCGCGGTCTTCCACGTCCAAAACTTTTTTATCCAAAATATGGTCTTTTAGCAGCAAGGCGTCGGATTTCGGGGCGCCTTCATAAAGGTTTACGTTTTCAATACCAATAGTGATGCGCCGGGCATCCATGGCCGTAACCTTGTTTATGGGCACAACAAGCGGCGGATAGCCAAAAGGCCTGGCCACCACAATATGGGTGACCTCGGCGAGCTTGCCTTCGTCAATAATAGCCACGTCGGCCAGCCTGCCGATTTTTTTACCCAGCACCTTCCTACCTGACATTAAATTTCGCATAAAAGGTAACTTTCCTACCCATCCACCCGATCTAGCCGCGGGGTGTTCTGGGAAGGTGCTGGGTTTATTTTGCCACCAGACTTTGCTGTCCAATATCTGGCTTAAAAAATAAACTTTGCGCAGGTTGCTTGACAAGGCCGCACCGTTTTGTTGGTCCATAAAAAATAAATTAGCGATTAAAACTTAATGTCGTACTAAGGTAATAAATTTATATATAATTAATAAAACCAAAAACAATAAATAAAAGCGCAAAAACAGCAAAGTTCGGCGCACGGCCGGCGTCATAGTCAGCCGCGGCTGTTTGTATTTCCGGTTGATTTCAATTATTGCGCCAAACCAGCGCTGGGGCAGATTGCGGAAAGGATTTTTCATAGATTTATCGAATCAACGAATTAGACGAATCTGCGAATGTTTTACGAATCAACGAATTCGCATATTCGTAGTCCTTCGTAGATTCGTTCCATTCGTAGATTCGATTTACTTAAACAAATTAGGAAACATGGCGCTGACGCCATAAAGCGTGGACAATAAAACAATAACCGAGACAATGGAAATATTAATGACATTTTGCGTTCTGGTATTGCAATAATCGCCCATGAGTTCCTTGTCGTTCAGCAGCACAATTAAAAATACCAGCGCTGCAGGCAGCAGCGTTACGGCAATTACCTGGACAAACAGGGTAATTAACACCAGCGGCGCGTGGGGAATTAAAACCACGCAGCCGGCCGTCAGCAGCATCAAAAAATAACTGGCGTAAAACCACGGCGCCTCGCGAATTTTTTTATTCAGCGAGTGCGCCCAGCCAAAGACCTCGCCGAACGCCCAGGAACTGGCCAGGGAAATGCAAATCGCTCCCAAAAAGCCCGCGTCAAACAAACCAATAGCCAAAAGGGTGCCGACATATTTATTAATGCCTAAAAGCTGCCGGGCAGCCTGGTCCGCGCTTTGGATGTCAACGCCTTTTAGCAGGGTGCCGGTGACCATAATGACGAACGCGGCAATCAGCACGGTAAACACGGCGCCCATAGCCGTGTCGGCTTTGCCCCAGGGAATGTCTTTTTCCTGCATGCCTTTGTCAACTACCGAGCTTTGCTGGAAAAACACCATCCACGGAGCAATGGTCGTGCCGATGTTGGCCATTAAAAAGAAAAACAGTTCGTTGTTAAAGCCGCCCGGAAAATTGGGAATCAGCCCGTGTGCAACCGCGGCCACGGACGGATGCACCATAAATGCCGCCGGAATGTAAACAATGTTAAAGGCGGCAAACAAAAAAGCGATTTTTTCCCAGGTCCAGTAGCGCCCCTGCAAAACCATGGCGCCCATGACGACGCAGACAACCAATACGGTCAGCCAGGCCGGAATATGGAAAATGCTCATGGCCGCGGTCATGCCGATGAATTCGGTAATTAAAGTCAGCCAGTCCGAAAGCACCAAATCCAGCAGGGAGAACCAGCCCCAAAACGAGCCGAAAGCGTCAAAAATCGCTTCGGCGTGGCCGCGCTTGGTCACCGCGCCCAGCCTGACCGTCATTTCCTGGACAAAATACGCCACCGGCCCCAAAATTACCAAAAACCACAAGAGTCCGTAGCCGAACTTGGAACCGGTGGCGGCATAAGTGGTAATCCCGCCGGCGTCGTTGTCGGCAATCATAACCAAAAGCCCAGGACCGGAAATAATTAAAAAAATCTGAACTATTTTAATTATCCTGCGATAGCGGTAAAAAAATTTTGCCCAAAAATTCATAACTAGGAATCTGTTCTCATCAAAAAACAGGGTTTAAACCTGTACCTGTCTTAAATATTTTAACATGCCAAATTAAATTTGGCTATGGTAATTTTGCCCCGATCCCCTAACCAAGCGCCTTCCCAACATAGAAATTATTGTCACTATCAAACTGCCAAAAAACGCCGCCCAAAACCCGGCCACGTGAAAACCCTTTATAAAGCTTGCGGCCCAAAACATAAGCGCGTTAATAACCAAAAAGAAAAAGCCAAAAGTCACAATGCTCAAAGGCAAGGTCAGCAGCTTTAAAAGTAAACCGATGGTCACATTTAATATGCCTAAAATGACGGCCACTAAAACCGCGGTCCAAAACCCGGCCACGGAAATGCCGGGAACAATGCTGGAGGCCAATAAAACCCCCAAAGCTATAAATAGTATCCTAAAGACTATTCTCATACTCCAATATAATACCACTTTATATGTGATATTTCCATATTGATAATATTGTAAACTGATGTTATTATGAGATACTCGCTCATATCGGGCAAGTCTTCGGTTCCGAAAGATTCGGACGCGCCTCTGGCGCATCTTGTAGGAGGACATCTGCTTGCGAAAAGTGGCAAGCTCTTTTCCTGCTCATGCGCTACAACATCTTACGCTAAGCGCGGAAGATTATGGCATCGGAGAAATTAAATGTCTAGCAAAAAGAAGGATGAGGTAATTGAGGAAACCCCGATTGGATGGGGTTGGCTTGGAATCCTCTTTCTGGCGTTCGTGGTTTTAGGTTGGTTTGGAGGGTCGTCCTGGTGGTTAAGTAAACACCCGAGCTCAACTTATGGCAACTTGCTCCTGAGGGAAATCTTGTTTTCCGCAATAGCCCTTGGTTGTCTCAGTCTCACCGGCACCACCGGCAAGGTGTGGAATTTCGTCTGCGCTTACTGGCATCGGAACGTGCGCGGCCGGGTAGCCAACTTCACGCTCAACGGAGATAAGGTAGAAGTGTGGATTCAGCGTGAGTTGCACGGTTACGGCTGGACCACGGGCGCGCTGGTTTGGAGGGTTCCACTGGGAGGTTGGTTTAAGAAGCGGCCCCAGCTGTTGATGTTCTTCGGCTCCGACTGTCTGCGTAAAGGGTGGCAAAACCCAGGCTGGAACTTCCTGCATTGCGGTGCAGAGTGGTACTGGTATTTGAAGGAACCTGACACAGCCCGCGTCAGAATCAAGGACAGGGAGGGTAACATCCTGAGTGCCTTTCTGCCTTCTGCCCTTCGCTACGTCGGCGCCCACACCCAAGGTGACCTCCGTTCGATGTTTATGGAATGCGAGACCTTGAAGAAGTTTTTCGCATTGCACGAACGTGTGACCCAATCTATCATGAAGCTAGTCTTGGAGGTCCCAAAGCGTTACCCCAGATTCGCAAACTCAGCTGGTGGAAGAGAGTTTCTGCAAGAGATAGGGGCGCATTTTACCCCCACGATCTTTGCAGACTGCACTAAAAGTACACGCACTATCTTCTGAGCCTACTGGCGAAGCAGGCGCTGAGTTCACCCGGCTCTAGGTGGACAAGACGACCAGGGTTTTGGCCGTCTTTTTTGTTTTTATCAGTGGGAAAAATAGTATATGAAAATTTAAAATTCCCATAATCATCCTTTTTTGCTACTATGAATATATGGACAACATCGGCAAAAAATCCCTAAAACTGCACGAAAAATCCAAGGGAAAAATGGAAATTAAGATGAAATTGCCAAAACTGACCAAAAAATTGACCAGGAAGTTTATAAGCTTTATGGCTTAACGGATGAGGAAATCAAAATTGTGGAAAATAAAAGTGTTGTTTAACTTATGCCGGACACGCTTCTTAGACAATTATTTCTTAACCGCGCGATACAGACACCTGTATATTTTTTTGATGAGACAGGGCTGCTTAACAATGATACAGACAAATTTTTTATTCTTGGGATGGTAAAAAGCCTCCGGCCACATATTTTAACCGACTATATTAGGAACCTGCGGGACAAAGCTCATTTTTACGACGAAATAAAATGGAAAAAAGTTAACGCTAAAAATTTGCCCATTATGAAGCAAATCGTGGACGAATTTTTTAGGAGCGCTAATAATTCCTTTGCGTGCATCGTGCTGGATAAGGCTCATATGGATTTCAAAAAACATTTTAACAATGATTTTTTTAGAGCTTACAAAAGTTTTACGGTGCTATTATTAAAAAAATCCATTACTCCCAACGAAATAGTAGCCATTATAGCCGACCACTACTCAACTCCCCCAAAAGATGAATTTGAAGCAACCGTTCGCAATTTTGTGAATGACCATACAAAAGAACTTCTTATCCACAGCATTATAAGAATTCATTCCAAAGGTTGCGACATGATTCAACTGGCGGACTTGCTTATGGGAGCGGTAAATTACGCATTTAAATTAAAGAACAAATTAATTTTAAACCCCAATTCGGCTAAGGTGGAACTTTTAGAACATATAAAAAACGAGCTCAAAGTAAATGACTTGGCTCGCGCTTTATATAAAGATAAGTTTAATATTATTTTGTTTAGTCCTGCAATAAAAAAGAACCTGCAGGCCATGGGCCCTACGGCCAACGCCTTACAAGTCCATTAGTATTATAAAGCGAAAATAAAAGTTAGTCAATCACAAATAGTAAAATTAACAAAAATGCCTTTAAATAAAGCCTACTTTAAGATATTTACTCATAAAACGAAATGAAAAACATCGGCAAAAAATCCCTAAAACTTCACGAAAAGTCCAGGGGCAAGATGGAAATAAAAAGCAAAGTTCCTTTGGAAACTTGCGATGATTTGTCCTTGGCTTATACCCCAGGCGTGGCTGAAGTTTGCAGGATGATTGCTCGCGATAGTAAACTGGCTAACAAATACACAATAAAAAACAACACGGTAGCCATAGTTACCGACGGCAGCGCGGTTTTGGGTTTGGGCAACATGGGGCCGCTTGCGGCTTTGCCGGTTATGGAAGGCAAGGCGATTTTGCATAAAAAATTCGGCGGGCTTAACGCCTTCCCAATTTGCCTTAACACGCAAGACACTGAAAAAATTATTGAAACCATAAAACTCATTGCGCCGGCGTTCGGCGCCATCCATTTGGAAGACATTGCCGCGCCCGGATGTTTTGAAATAGAACGGCGCCTGCAAAATGAGCTCAATATTCCGGTTTTGCACGACGACCAGCATTGTACGGCCGTGGTGGTATTGGCGGCGCTAATAAATTCCCTGAAATGTAGTCAGCCCATCCCGTGTCGTAGCACGGGACAAGCTTATGGGCTCAAAAAACAGCCGATAAATCGGCTAACTACGACAAAGATCGTCATTAATGGCGCCGGCAGCGCAGGAATTGCCATTGCCAACCTGTTGTTGGCTTATGGATTTAAAAATTTGATGATATTAGACAGCCAAGGGACAATTTTCAGCGGCCGTAAAAATTTGTCTTCCGAAAAAAAACAGCTTGCCAAAATCACGAATCGTAAAAAAATAAACGGCGATTTATTGGTTGCGTTAAAAGGCGCGGATGTGTTTATCGGAGTAAGCAAGGGCGGCCTGCTGCATCCAAAGATGATTAAGCTGATGAACAGCCGCCCCATAATTTTTGCCTTGGCCAATCCTATTCCTGAAATTATGCCCGCGGCGGCAAAAAAAGCCGGGGCTTTTGTTGTGGCCACGGGCCGCGGCGATTTTCCCAACCAAATTAATAACGTCCTTGTCTTCCCCGGCGTATTCCGCGGCGCTCTGGATCACGGCGTAAAACTGATTACACAGGCCATGCTAATTAAGGCGGCCGAAAACTTATTGCGCCTCGTAAAACGTCCTGCAACAAATAAAATCCTGCCCGGTGTTTTTGATAAACGGGTAATGCCGGCCGTAGCAAAAGCCATAAAAAATTAAACTTTTGATGACAACCACCCTAACGAAATTAAAGGGCGGTTTTTTCAACAATACCTTTGTAAGCATAAAATGCTATAGCATTTTATGCTTACACCATGAATTAGACTTGACAACCGGGGAATTCTGCTATATTATTAGATTATCTAATATTTTGAATATCTAACCATAATAAAATGCAGCAAAATCCGACGGAAAAAATCAATACCCTGTTTTTTAGCCTTTCTAGAAGCCTTAAACGCAAACTGGATTTAAGCAACCCCTTATTCCAAATGCCTTTAGCCCATACCGAAACGCTGCGGCTGATAAACGAGAAAAAAAGGGTGACAATGAAGGAAGTCGCGGGATTTTTGGCCATCACCCCCCCTTCGGCAACAGCCTTAATTAACCATTTGGTTAAAGCGGGGTATGTGGCCAGGAGCTCGGATAAAATCGACCGCCGGGCGGTGCACCTGGTTTTAACCAAAAAAGGCGGAGCTGTTTTACACAAAAGCCAGGCCGAGCACTGTAAAACATTTACAAAACTCTTAAAAAAATTAAGCTTTAAGGAACAATCGGATCTGATAAATATATTAACCAAATTAGTAAAATAATATGACCATGAGCAAACACACAATCTTTGCCGCCGCAGGCATTGCGGTAATATTGATAGCCGGCGTTTTTATAAGCCTATCGCTTAGGAAAACCCCACAAATCAGTTTTACTGCCGTAAAAAAAGCCGATATTACCCAGGCGGTTAGCGTAGACGGCACGGTAGACGCGTCGCAAGACTTATCGCTTTCCTTCCAAACGGGCGGCGAAGTAAAAGAAATCGAGGTCAATGCCGGAGACACCGTAAAAAAAGGCCAAGTTTTGATTAAGCTGGATACCGGCGCGGCGGCTGCGGCGGTCAGCCAAGCCCAGGCCGCGTTATCCGCAGCCCAGGCCAGCTACCAGAAACTTTTAAACGGCGCCACCGGCGCTCAACTTGCCGTGGCCCAGACTGCTTTAGACAACGCCAAAAAAACCCAAGTTGCCACCGTAGCCCAGCAAAACCTGATAGTCAGCAACGCGCAAAGCGCCTTGCTTAATTCCGGGCTTGCGGCCACGCCGGGGTCCGGCAACCTTTCAAACGCCAGCCCCGTAATTACCGGCACTTATACCGGTGCTGCCCAGGGTGAATATGATATAAAAATCTTTAGCACCGGCTCGGGTTTAAGTTTTTCCTACACCGGGCTGGAAAACGGCAGCAATACCGTAAGCGCCACCGGGCCAACCCCTTTGGGCACCAAAGGACTTTACATCCAATTTCCCGCAGGTAACATTAATCCGAGCGACACCTGGACGGTTTTCATTCCCAATACCAAAGCGGTTTCGTACCTGACCAATATGAATAACTACAACGCCGCCCTGCAAACCCAAAACCAGGCCACAGTCAGCGCCCAGGCAGCAGTGGATAGTGCCCAGCAAAATTTACAGCTGGCGCAAACTCCGCCGAGGCCGGAAGACATTCAGGCGGCAAAAGCCCAGATTGACGCCGCGGCCGCCCAACTGCAGACCGCGCAAAACAATTTAAGCGACGACGTTTTAACCGCGCCGATTGACGGCATTATAACTTCGGTGGATGTTAAAATCGGCGAAACTACCCAGACCGGCACGTTTATGCCGGGAGTGGAAGTTATTAAAATGATTTCCAACCAAAAGCTTCAAGTGGTTGCCTTTCTTTCGGAAGCCGATATAGGGAAAATCAAACTCGGCGACCAAGCCCAGATAACACTGGACGCTTACGGCAGCAACGCGCCTTTTGCCGCCAGTGTCATAGCTATTGACCCGGGCGCCACGGTGCAAAACGGCGTATCTATGTATAAAACCACGCTTGAATTCAGCCAGTCCGATGACCGGATAAAAACCGGCATGAGCGCCAACGTGGTCATTACCGACCAAACCCATACCGGAGGATTGGTTATCCCACAAACCGCGGTAATTAAAAAAGGCGGACAGGAATTTGTGTTAACCGATGCCGGTAACGGCAAAACCCAAGAAACGCAAATCCAAACCGGAATTTTGGGGCTGGACGGCAATGTGGAAGTTACATCGGGTCTAAGCGAAGGGCAAAAAGTAGCTTCTTTTGGCAATCAATAAACTGTATCCATGTAGCGTGCCGATTTATCGGCTGATTAATATCGTTCAAGACAGCCCATAAATGGGCACGCTACACTGCTCAAATTTATTATCAATAACAACCAATATTCATCATCTATGGACAACTCTATCAAACAAACCGAAGAGCGAATAGTAAAAGCCGTGGAAAACCTGGAAGGCAAAATTGAAAAAGCCGAGCAAAGCATTTTACACAACAAATGGGTAAGAAGCGGCGGCGCTGTTGCCTTGGTTCTTGTTATTGTGGGCGGTCTGCTTTACTGGCAAATGTCCGCTACACGAGTGGGCATAGATACTTCCTTAATTACCGCGCCGATAATAGACCTCTCCCCCACCGCGCCCGGGCAGCTGCAGGAAATTTACGTGAACGAGGGCGATGAGGTGGCGGCAAATACTCCTGTAGCCAAAGTCGGCGATGAAATTATTAAAACCAAAATTGCCGGGGAAATAGTCAGCGTACAAAATAATATCGGCAAAAGTTTTAACCCCGGACAGGCCGTAGTCAGCATGATAGACCCGCTCCAGCTTAGAGTGGTAGGGACAATTGACGAAAATAAAGGGTTAAGCAAAATTCATGTTGGGCAACTGGCGAGTTTTACCGTGGACGCGTTCGGCGGAAAGCAATACCAGGGCGTGGTGGACGAGGTCAGCCCCAGTTCCAACCAATCCGATGTGGTCTTTAATATTTCGGACACGCGCCAAACCATGCAGTTTGACATAAAAGTCCGCTTTGACCAAAACCAATACTCGGAACTTAAAAACGGCATGTCGGCAAAGCTGACGATATTCACTAAATAGTAAAAAGTTATAAGGCATGGCGGCCAGTATGGTTTTTGGTAGTAAGTCATAAGTTACCTAAAACCATCAACTTATAACTGTACCGGCCGCCACAACCTAAAACCTATTACTATCCAAATGGACTCCATTGCATCCAGCAAAAACGAAGGGCAATCAGAATCCTCCTCCCTCAAATGGTGGATTCTTTTAACTGTAATCATCGGAACCTTTTTGGGCAGGCTGGACCAGACCATTGTCAATTTGGCGCTGCCAAAAATTATTATTGATTTCAGCATCAGCGTTTCTTCCGCCGGCTGGATTGCCACGGCGTACATTTTAGCCAACGCGATTTTTGTGCCGATTTGGGGCAAGCTCGGCGATACATTGGGCAGGAAAAAAATTTATATTTTGGGCTTTTCCATTTTTATTTTTGGCTCGGTCCTAGCCGGCCTTTCCTGGAATTTAAGTTCCATGATTTCTTTCAGGATTATCCAGGCCATTGCCAGCTCGGCCGACTATCCCACGGCCATGGCCATTTTAGCCGTAACTTTTAAGCACGGAAAAGAACGGGCTCAGGCCCTGGGCATTTGGTCCTCGTCCTTTGCGGCGGCGGCCGTGTTCGGGCCGCTTATTGGCGGACCGCTAATAGACAACTTCGGCTGGCGGAGCGTATTTTTGGTCAACCTCCCCGTAGGAATTTTGGGATTGTTTATGGCGTTGACTTTCATTAAAGAATCCGTATCCGAACAAAAAACCCGCTTTTTTGACTGGTGGGGCGCCATAACTTTGGGCTCGGCGCTTTCCGCGCTGGTGCTTATTTTAGACCAGGGAATTACCTGGGGCTGGACTTCCTGGCAGGCATGGCTCTGCTACTTTGCCATAATCCTGTTTACCTGGATATTTGTCCAAATTGAGCATCGGGCGCCGGAGCCGATTGTGGATTTAAAATTTTTCAAAATCCCGGCTTTTGTCAACACTTTAATCAACAACTTTATTGTTTTTATGGGTATGATGGGCGGCGTCTTTTTAATTCCCATTTTTGCCCAAACTTTTTTGGGATACGACGCCACGCATAGCGGCTACTTATTCATACCGATGGCCGCGGCCATGATGCTGGCCGCTCCCATTGGCGGCAATCTGGTCGGCAGAGTTAAGCCAAAATATGTTATCGCGGCCAGCACTTTTGTCGCGAGCATCGGCATTTACCTGTTTTCCTATTTGGATCCCCGTTCTTCCGCCATAAACGTTATTATTCCGCTTTCCGTTATGGCCTTTGGGCTTGGCTTTGGTATGTCCCAAAGGACCAACGTCATTGCCTCCGTCGTGCCCACGGAAGAAATCGGCGTGGCTTCGTCTATTTTGGCGCTGGCCCGGAATATTGCCGGCGCTTTTGGCATCGCGCTGTTCGGAACTCTTTTGACCAATACCATCAACTCAAAAGTTCTGACTATTGCCCGGCAAAGCACGCTTAATCAGTTCAGTCCGCAAAACTATAAAACCTTCATCGGCCTGATTATTTTAAAAGCCCAGGTCTCCTCTTATGCTTATGTTTTTTTGGTTGCCAGCGTTATAGTATTTTTGGGCAGCATGACCGCGTTTTGGATAAATGTTGATAAAGAACGGGATGATGTGGAAATTATGATAGAATAATAATGTTGACAAGAATGAGCAAGATTGACAAGAATGACATGATTTAAAAGATTGTCGCGCGGCAATCCCCGCCATTCCTTAATCTTGTCAATCTTGTCCGCCTCGGCTCGCGCTCGCCTCGATTCGACAATCGAGTCGAAGCGGGCCGAGCGAGACGGGTCATTCATTTAATTCATGTCATTCTTTATATGCGCCAAACCAAGCTTCTTATGGGCATGCCCATTACCATAGAGATTATTGATAGCGATGCCCACGATGATGACATCAGCAAAATTTTTGATTACTTTACTTATATAGACAAAAAAATCAGCACTTACAAACCGGATAGCGAAATCAGCCTCATAAACCAAGGCAAAATTACCGAGAAAGACTTTAGCTTGGAGATGAAAATGGTCTTGAGACTGTCGGAAGAAACCAAAAAACAAACAGACGGCTATTTTGACATCTCGCACGAAGGCAAGCTGGATCCTTCCGGGTTGGTTAAAGGCTGGGCGATTTTTAACGCCGCGGAAATGTTAAAAAAAGCGGGCTTTAAAAATTATTTCGTGGAAGCCGGCGGCGACGTTCAGGTCAGCGGTAAAAATCAAGACGGCCAGCCCTGGCAGGTCGGCATTAGAAATCCTTTTAACCGAGAAGAAATAATCAAGGTGATTTTTTTAAATCACGGTGAGGGGATGGCTACTTCCGGCACATACATCCGCGGCCAACACATCTACAATCCCAAAAACCCCGGCCAGCCGATTACGGATATTGTCAGTCTGACGGTAATTGGCCCGAACGTTTACGAAGCCGACAGGTTTGCCACAGCGGCATTTGCCATGGGTAAGGCCGGCATACATTTTTTGGAAAAGCTCCCCGGTTTGGAAGGATATGTTGTAGATAACAAAGGGATCGCGACGATGACGGGCGGGTGGGGAAAATATACTGCAGGATATTAATAGATATTATAGAAATTGTTTGATATTGGTTGTACCAAATAATATCCATTAATATCTACCAATATCCCAATATCCTTTTATTGCACCTATTTCCCCTATTTTAGCGTATAATATATAAAAGTCCTTTTATCTTTAACATTAAGAAACAACACAAATGAACGACAACATGAGCAAAGAACAGGGACCGCAAGAAGGCCCTAAGCCTTTTAACAATGACCAAAAACCCTGGAAAATGCACGGGCACGGTATGTGCGGTTGCGGCTGCGGCCATCGCCATTTTTGGCTTAGATGGCTTTTGGGCATAATAATCCTGGCCGCGGTATTCTGCGTCGGGGTGAAGGTTGGAGAATTTAAAGGCGCCTTTGGACGCGGCTTAGGCGGCTCCAGAGGTCGTCAAATGATGCGCTACTACCCCGGGCAGGCTTATCCCTTGGGTGCGCCCGGCAGCCGAATGATGGTAGTGCCCAACACCGCCACCACTACTCCGGCTAAATAATCTCTGATCAAAGTTTTTATAAAAGCCTCCGCCTTAGGCGGAGGCTTTTTGATATTATGATATTTCCTAGTTCTTGCTTAGTGTCATTGCGAGGAGGCCGGGGCTTTATCCGGCCGACGCGCCAATCTTTTTACGTGTATAAGTTTGCTTCGGCTGCTACTGCAATGACAAATACCATGGCGCGTTTGATAATTTATGACTAACTTATCTCAAACAGTTTTATCACTTCCGGCTCCATCTGACCTTTTTTTACCAAGCTCTCGCAAATGGGTTTGAACTTGGCAAAATTTATATCACTTATGCCGTCGGGGCGCTGTTTGTTTTCCAAAAAATACAGCAAGCCGGAAATGCTGTTTTGCAAGCCAAGCCGAAACTCCATGGTATACATGGTTGTGGATTTGTCCAGGGATTTGTGCCTTTTGTAAGCCGTAGCAAGAATATCTTCCTTGTCCAAATATTTTACCGAATTTAAAAAAACGTCAAAATCGTTTGGCATAGCACCCGCCCTCTGGCGTCATCCTGAGTCCCGAATGCATCTGAGGGACGAAGGATCTCTTTCCTAATTAGAGATTCTTCGTCTGCCTAATACCCTCCAGACTCAGAATGACGCCGGTGAGATTATTAAATCTAAATTAGTTGTTAGCCGCGTACCGCTTATACATTTCCTTTTCCGCTTTTTTGATAATATCCCTTTTGCCGTTTTCCATGAGCACACTTCTAAGCAGTTCCACTTCAAACTTCAGCGCGGCAGTCTCCCCCACTTCGCGCTCAAAAGTTTTATAATCCTTATCAAACGGAAAAACCATACTTGACGCAAACGCCATATATTCCTTTCTGTTAGTAGTAGTATTATAGTCTTTTATGGCCAAAATAGATATAGGTCGCCCAAAATACGTTTTTTTGTTTTGCAACAACTAATAATCACTAAAGGTTTGACGTTATTTATTTAACGTCTTTTTCTATTTGTTCAATTTCATCGGTTAAAAATTCTTCCATCCCGCTCAAATCTTTCTTTATTTGCTTGATAATATTTGCTTCTTCATCGGTCAGCTCGCGCTTGATTTTGGTTTTTTCCAGCAGCCTGATTTGCTTTTCCATGTTTCCGCGAAGTGTGCGGAAGACTTCGTGCATGGCGGCCTCGGTTTTGCCGGCGTCGCGGCGCAGTTTCTTTTTGAGCATCCCGAACTTGCGCCAGCTATACCACAGTACCAAGCTTAACAGGATTATTAAAGAAACCAAGGGTACTGCCACCTCCAAAAAGTCTACTACCGCCGTGCCGGTTCTGGCCAGGGCCGATTGGGTTACCACAAGCGTCACAACATTGGAAGACACGCTCTCGGCGCCGCGGCTGTCTACAACCTTTGCCCACAAAGTATAAACGCCCACGGTCAAATTGTCATCCGCGATTAAGCTAAAATTGCCGCTGCTGTCGCTTTGCACGTTATGGGTTATCGGATCCTGCTTTTCTTTCTTTATCCAAACAGTCACATTGCTGTTTGCCTCAGCCGTGCCTTCCACGGCCAACAAATTATTTTGATTTATGATGTCGGGGTATTTTGTTATCGCGGGAGGTTTTAAAGCTTCAACTGTAAAATCAACCGTGTTCACAAGATAGTTGCCGGCCTTGTCTACCGCCTTGGCGATAAGCGTATGCCGTCCGCTCAACTGAGCCGGAGCAGAATAAACATTATCAGCGGCAGGCTGCCAGATTTGGGGTTGCCCATCATCAATTTGCACCACATAATGGTCAATGCCCGACATTTTATCGGAGGCGTCAAAAATAAATTTAGCAACCGGATCGGTTAAATCCGCGCGGGGAACTTCTTTTATATTAAAATGATCCGGATTTTGCGTATCAATTTGGAAGCGGAAATGGGAAACCGCGCCCCATCCCATGCTATTTTTTTGCTGAAGGTGGAAATAATAAATTCCGTCGTCAAGCCCGGACAAGGATTTCTCGGTAATGGCCGGCGAGTAAAGCACTGACGGCTGGGTATTGGGATTTTTATCATAAAGCAGCCTGACGGCCGTGACTCCGCTGCTTAAAGTCCAGTTAAAAGACGGGCTGGGATTATTGTACCAGGAGTTTTGATCCGGATTGGTCAGGGAAAATATTTGGGCGGCCGCGGGAGCGCCGTTGTTGGCCGATGCGGGCGCCGCCTGGGCGGACGGGACAACGGCCGGCAGGGAGTTTTCGGAGCCTATCAAAGTATACTGCGCCTCGCCTTTGGACTGCAAGACGTCGGTCCCCAACCCGTCATTGGCCAGCACCGAACCCGAAGAAACATAAACCGATGCCGCACCCTCGCTTTTTGCGCGAAAAACAATATTTAAAATACTTCCGGCGGAACCGTTATACCCGGGAGTGGGCAGACCGCCGTTAAAAGTTATGGCGCCGTCATTATTGGAAAAGGCCGGGTTTTCCACCCACAAGGAAAAAATGGAACCGGATTGGGAAACAGAAACGACTTCCAGTTTGTCCGAAGGAAAACTGATAACCCCTTCGGCATTGTTAATGGCCTGCCCCTGGGTGTCAACCAAAATTCTAACGTTAACAATGTTGCCGACATTGAGCTGCTTGGAACCCGGCGAAAAATATAAAGAGGCGGCTTTGGCGCCGGAAGCAAAAAAGCAAAAAAATACAATACAAAAGGAGAATGTCAAAACAAATTTTCGAAGCATATTATTGTAATTTTTTTAATTTTTTAATTGCAAACGCCGCAATTAACAAAACTATTAGCCCGGCAATAATGAACCAAATTTTATAGCCGATACCGGTGGGGTTGTTCTGTTTCAGGTTTAGGGATTTTATTGATGCGTTTCCGGCTTTGTCCACGGCTTTAACGGTAACCGTACCGGACAGCGTCTGGTCTTTTAATACATAAGGGCTTTGCGTTTGCGCAAAATCCCCTCCGCCTTCCGAGGCAGCGTAATAATCGATTCCGGATCCGCTGTCGGTAGCGGAAAAACTAATAAAATACTTGCCGCCAAAAACCGAAGGGTCTCTGCCTAAAGAAATATTTAAATTTTCGGGGGGAGTTTTATCATCGGCCAAAATTTTATCCCACTGGTTTGTGGAAGGCTGGTTTTGGGCCACGTCTGATATTGTAATCTGGCTGCCGTTTAAAAGCGGAGATATTTTTGTGCCTTTACCGTCGGCTAAATAAATGGCCGAATCTGCGGCAAAACTTAACGCCGTCTGTCCTTTTTGTTTTGCGTAAAACGCGATTTTTAAAATATTACCCAAGCTTCCGGAAAAACTTTCGGTTGTGCCGCCGGTAAAAGAAATATTGCCGGCTTGGTTGTCGTAAGAAGGGCCGCTGGCCCACTGGTTAAAAATTGACCCGCCGGTACCAATGTTTTTGACTTCAAGCGCTTTGCTGTCAAAATGAACGGCGGCTTGGGCAACGTTTATTTTTTCGCCCGCGCTGTCCAGGTCAAGCTTGGCCACAAAGACATCGCCGACGGAAATTTGCCGGGAGTCAACGGAAAAAGACAGCGTTGCCGCGCGGGCGGCTTTGGGCAAAATTAAACAGGCAAAGATAAATATTGTTGAGGCAAAAAAATTGTAAAACTTTTTCATTTTATTTTAGATTTACCGGAATTTTTAGCCTTATGGTTTTCTAATTGGAAGGTTTGTTGCTCCCCAATAGTATAACAGAATGGAAAAATCAACGGAATCAACTTTGCCGTCGCCGTTTATGTCTACATATTTATTTTGAAATGGCGGTTTGGCTCCCCAATAATAAAGCATGATGGAAAAATCAACGGAATCAACTTTGCCGTCGCCGTTTAAATCCGCTTTAGCCGCCCCCGTAACACCTGTCGGTTGTTGGGCGGGCGGCTGGATTATATTTGGTCCTCCGCCACCTCCTCCACCGCCTCCACCGGGAGGATTAACTGGTGGAGTAACCGGAGTTTCCGCCACAGCCGTAAAGGACTGGTATGCTTGCGAGGATTTTGAGCCATATTGCACGCTTAAATGAAAATAGTAGTTTCCCGGAGTTAGGACTAAAGATTTTAACGAGATGTCAAAAATATTGCCGGGCGCAATCCATTCTGTATCCATTGAATTAAATACATCGGCTCCGTCTCCGTTTCCGCAAAGGTTTGCATCGGAATCGGTGACACACCATGTGTAGCGGTAGTCATATCCGGAACTTCCATCATTCTTAATCTGTACTTCTGTCAAAATATCTGGAACTGATAAATCGCTAAAACCCAAAATTTTCACCCGTGAAGGCGGTCCGGGCGTGGCGCTTACTACGTTTGACACGGGCCCTTGGCCGACGGCATTTTCTGCAGAGACGCGGAAGTCATAAGCAGAATCGTTGGATAAATGCGTTATGGTCGTTAAAGTGCTAGTTGCATGTAAAGGTACCCAGGTACCGCCAACGTGAAGTTTATATTCAACAATATAATCAATGATGTCGGAGCCGCCGTTGTCCGGAGCGGTCCAAACAAGATCCACGCTGGAATCCTTAACGGTTACGGCAAAATTTGTCGGCGCGCCCGGGACAGTAGCTGAAACGGCCGGGGTCACAATATTGCTGGGATCCGAATTGGGTCCGATGCCGGCGGCATTGATTGCTTTAACCCTAAAATAATACGGGATGCCGTTGGTCAGGCCGGTTACAATGTGCGAAAGGGTTGTTGATCCGGCATTTGAATCTGTCCCCCCGCCGGAAGAAGTGACGGTGTAGCCGGTAATGGCTGAACCATTATCAGCCGGTTTTGTAAAAGTGATTGTTGCTTGACCATCTCCGCCGGTAACTGTACTAATAGTGGGCGCATCGGGAACAGCGGCAGGAGTAACCGGACTGCTTGGGGTTGAAGAGGCGCTCTGGCCGGCGGAATTTATGGCGACAACTGTGAAAGTATATGGTGTGCCGTTAGTCAAACCGGTGAAGATATATGTCGTGGTGGCTGAACCGACATCCCGGGTCGTGAGGCCGGAGACTTGGGCTGCCGGAGAAACCCCGTCACCGCCTAAAACCGAAATCTGGTAGTCGGTGGTGGTTGCGCCTCCGGTTATGCCGGAAGGTGTCCAGGAAACCGTGCTTTGGCTGTTTTGGTAGGAAGTTCCGGACACGAAGGTTGGATATCCGGGAACCGCGGCCGGGGTAACCGGGCTGCTGGCGGTGGAAGAGGCACTGGGACCTAGAGCATTGATGGCTACAACTTCAAAAGTGTAGTTTAAGCCGTTGGTCAAACCGGTGAAGATATATGTCGTGGTGGCTGAACCGACATCCCGGGTCGTGAGGCCGGAGACTTGGGCTGCCGGGGAGATGCCGTCACCGGCTAAGACTGAAATTTGGTAGTCGGTG
>Ga0182027_10002988_pt1 | contig 27099 bp, 35 predicted proteins | sample 712E1DmetaG_FD_121300 | JGI IMG/M metagenome (GOLD analysis project Ga0182027, IMG submission 121300) | Permafrost microbial communities from Stordalen Mire, Sweden - 712E1D metaG (Illumina Assembly) | ecosystem: Environmental > Terrestrial > Soil > Wetlands > Permafrost | place: Sweden...
GCGTCGGAGACGTCATCGATCTGCGTGTTCCAGTTGGAACCGTAGAGAGCGACGGCGGCAGCTTCGCTGGCGACGGGGCGGAGAACGCCACCCTTGGAGATGGCATAAACCGTCGGGGAGGTGGTGATCTTGACCATCTTCACGCCCGGGCGGTAGGTAACGTTACCACCGATCTGGAGCGCGGCGAGGTCAGCGTCGGAGATCCGGACGACGGACGAGAAGTCCGAGTACCAGGTCATGTACGTCTTCTCGTTGGGGAAGACATAGCGCTTGCCGTCGCTACCGCAGTAGTAGACGGCGGAGAGGGAACCCTTGATCAGCGAACCAGCGGTGCAACCAGCAGCGGAGGCCGAGATCGGGGCAACCAGGGTGGCAGCCATCATCGACCAAGCGATGGTCGTGGCGGCGACGCCCACGGTGAGGGCCTTGCGACCCATCTTGAGCATATCAGTCATACGAATCTATTGCCTTTCTTACAGTGATTAGATCATCGTATCGGCCATGTTGGGCCTCGACCGTTTTGATACGACGCGTGGACTTCACAGCTCGTCCGATTGGTCTGCCGACGTTTTGTTATGTCGGAGACGTTGACCGGACTGGTGTCTGGCCGCATGAGCTTCATGCGAACGGGCATCAGTCCGGGGACGGGCGTGGAGTCTTGTTAATGAAGGGAAGTGGTAGTGGCGCTGGTTTCGGGAGTGCTGGTGGCCGAAGTGGAGGTGGCGGTGACGGTGGTGTCCGCGGGCTGGTTCATGAGGCTGGTGCCGAGGGCGACCTTGAGGACCGCAGCTTGGAAGTCCCCCGCCGTCAGCAGCGCCCGGGCTTCTTGGACGGCGGCCCCGGCCTTGATGGCGTTGGGGGCGTCCGGAGCGGCGGCGACGTGACTCGCGACGGCTTCGATGTTCCGGCCCAGGACCGAGGTCAACTGGGCTTCCGGCAGGGTGTTCGAGGCCAGGCTGGACTTGTCGACAAGCGTTTCGAGGGCGGAGACCGAGGCTTGGTCGAGCGAGAGGAGCGCGAGTCGGAGGTTCTGCCGCCCGGCGAGGTTGCCTTGGGCGAAGCGCTGCTGGTAGCTGTCGGCGCGGCTGTCGACCAGGAGCGCGACCTTCAGGGCCTCGGCGCTGTCGCCGGACTTGAGGGCCACTAGGTCGGCACGGACTTCGGACATCGTGGTGGTGAAGAGGGCGGCGACTTGAGAGAGCTTCTCGTCCTTGGCGGTGTCGGTGCTGGCGGCGATCCGGACCATCTCGTCGAGTCGGCGGCCGGCGATGTCCAGCTCGCGCTCGGCCTTGTCAGCGTGGCTGGTGAAGATCAGGCTCACGCGCTCGGCCACCAGCTTCACATTATATAGGGGGTCGCCCGGCAGGGAACCCTGGGCGAAGGAGACGGTGGCCGCGGCGCCGAGGTGCGAAGTCAGGAGGAGCGCCAGGATGGCGACCGGCACGACCGCGACGCGGGTGATCTCGCCGGAGAAGAAACGGCAAGTTGCCGCAAAAGCGGACCAGCCCGTCTTGGGCGCGTCCTCCGTCACGGTGTTCCGCACCTGCATCAGCAGGGTCTCGCGAGTCGACGAAAGCCAAGCCGCGTCCGGGCAACCGCCCGCACGCTCAGACTTGAGGCTCTTCAATTGGTTCGCGGTCATTTTCGGCATGGGTGTGTTTTTTGAGCGCTCCGAGAGCGCGGTGGACCAGGACCCGGACGTTACCGGCGGTCTTGTCGAGCGCCTGGGCGATCTCTCCCACGGAGAGCTCGTCGAGATAGCGCATCACGAGGACCTCGCGGTACTCATCCTTCAGGTCGCGGAGCTGACTGCCGAGCAACTCGACATCCAGCTTCGCCTCCACCTTCTCGTTGGTGCGGCGGTCGTCGGCGATTTCGTCGCCCAGAGCTTCCGCCAAGGGAACTGTTTCCTTGGTGGCGCGCGACCGATAGAAATCGATCACGCAGTTCCGAGCGATGCCATAGAGCAGGCCGGGCAAGTGACGGACTTCCTTTCCCTTCTCGTCCAGCAGGTACTGCCAGACTTTCAGGAAGACGTCCGCCGAGATGTCCTGCGCCTCCTCTTCCGACGACACCTTGAAAAAGACGAAACGATAAATCCGGGGGGCGTAGGCATCGTAAATCTTGCCAAAAGCCTCCGGATCTTTTTTCACCCTCACGCGGTACAGAAGCAACTTTTCGTGGAGCGACCGTTGCATGCTTATAGACGGCGTTTTAAGGCTGGCGTTACACCTTGGGCTCGTCTTGATAACGGAGGCAACACTATCATCAAAGCGGTCTCCGGTCAATCCTATAGGCTTAAATAAGCTTATAAAATTTTGAAGCTTTGGGGACAACCTCTCGGAACATACTTCCTTTACGCACACCAAGACCTTAAAGTTGCACGGTCAATAGCTCCATTCATTCCCACAACAGACCCCTCCGTCCAGAGCTAATAGCTCTGGCCACCTCCCCTTTCAGGGGAGGATATAAGGTAGACGTCTCTTTCCAGCTTGACAAAAACCCAGTTTTTGTCTACACTAAGGTGGACAAACATCGGGCTTTTCCACATATGACTAATGTCGCCAAGATCATCCGAGTCTCGGTCTCCGAAGCCGCCAAGCTCTTCGGCGTCTCGACCCGCACCGTCCGTCGCGCCGTGGCGGAAGGTCACTTGGGTTACGTCGTGGTGCGTGGCCGCTACAAGATAAACTTCGAGAGTCTGGTAAAATGGTCACAGGGGCGGCCGACGGTCCGCAACAAGCTGGCCTCGACCGGAATCGGCCAGTACGTCGAGCGCTGGAAGATCCGCAACAAGCTCTTCTCCCCCAACCCGAAGCTCGTCGCCCAAAAGGATGACGAGGGCGCGCCGACCGACGGACATCCCGAAGCTCGGTGAGACCGAAGGCACAAACATAAAAAAGCGGGGCGACTCATTGAGCCGCCCCTTTCAGACTGATTCTAGATCACCCCCTCTCTACTTGTTGTTGATCGGCGCGACGCAGTTGGAACCCGCTGGGCAGGTCACGACACTGTGGAGGCATCCCCTGTCCGTGCACACCGCGTTGGATCCGCAGGTCGAGACGCGCGTGACGCCGTCGTAGGTGCAGGTGTCAATCGAGCATTTCAGCGCTTCGGGCATCGTGCAGACGGGCGGATTCCGGACGCAACCCTGGGTCACGTCGCAGGTATAGCCCGATTGGCACTTGCCGTTCTGCGGGACGTGCTTGCAGGTGAAGTCGGAGCCGTAGGCGTCGAAGGTGCAGTCGATCTTGTCGTCGCATACTTGGGCCTCGTTCGCCGCCGTGATCTGGCTGTGGCACCCGGTCGGCGCGTTGGCCAGCGCCGGCAAGATGGTGCTGCCGATGACGCAGGTGGCTCCAGCCTCGACGGCGGCACAGATGCCATCGTCGGGCGTGTACGCGCACTTCCCGCTGACGCAGGCGTCTGCCGTGCAACCGACGTTATCGTTGCAATCGGCGTCCGTCACGCACTCGGGCGCGGGCGGCGGAGGCGGCGGGACTAGGCAGCCCGAAGCTTCCAGAGTATCCGCGATGGTGCACTTCTCGCCGACGCCGGTGCAGAGGTCGTCTTGGACGACCCGGGTGCAGACCTGGTCGAAGCGGCAGAAGGCGGGGGCGCACGCCGGACTGTTGCAGTCCGCGTCCGTCGCGCAATTCGCGGCGAGCGGCGTGGTCGTCGTCGGGTCAGTTGGGATCGGGTTGAACTCGGCCTTCGTACAGCCGCAGTAGGCGGCCAGGGCAAAGCTGGCGATGATGACGTAGCCAATTCGCAGTCCGGTCGTGGGCGTAATCTTCATTCTGGATCTCCTTTGCTCGGACGTTGACGTTTCGAACCCTAATCTTAATCTCTCCTCCTTTTCTTTCTATCGAGTTGTCAGAGGACTGGCGCGGCGCCGGTGGTCTGGTAACGAGAAGCGCCTGAACCGCCCGACCGACGAGAGAACGAGGAGGAGTCGTTCCCTGGCTGTCGGGCGATTCAGGAACTCCTGACAGACTCGGCATTAAACCACAAAAGACCTAAATCGTCAAGAGCCTTGGCGAGCCTGGCGAGCCTAAAAACACAAAGCCCCCATCGCTGGGGGCTACGTCTTTTTGAGCTTATTTAAGGGTAACGTCGAGAGTCAGATGTTCGCTCCCCCGAAGCAGTTCTAGGGTGACCCGGGCGCCGGGGCGGTAGTCAGCGAGGATCTCGGCCAGGTCACGCCCGGCGAGCAGGTCCGTGTCGTCGAGGCGGGTCAGGATGTCCCCTTCCTGGACGCCGGCCATCGCCGCCGCGCCGCCAGTCACGACGGCCGGGATGCCGCCAGACTTGGAGCCGGTGACGAGGAGGCCTTGGGCGGCCGGCGCCGGGCCAGAGAGCGTCGCGGTCGAGAGATCGATGTAATTGACGCCGAGAGTCGGCCGAGTAGCCGCCTGGCCGCGGAAGAGGTCCGCCAAGCTGGAGCGGAAGAGGTGCATCGGCAGGAAGGTGGCGGCGCTGCCGTCAGTCGAGGGCAGGATCACGCCCGCCAAGTTGCCGCCGACCGTGAGCACCGCGCCGCCGACGGCCTTGGGGCCGACGACGCTGTCGAGCCGCCAGGCTTGGGAGAACTGGTCGGAGCTGGCAAGCGCGAGGGGCCGACCGGGGCGCGCCAGAGGCGTCGTGCCGGCGAACCAGGTCTTGAGGAAGCGACCACCCTCGTCCTCCATATACAGCGCCGCGCCGGGCTTGAGGCGGTTGGTGTCCTCCAGACCAGCGACGGTGAGGGAGTCGGAGTCGATCTTAATGAGGGCCGCGCCGGTGGCGGGATCCAGGACGACCTGCTTCGGGTCGACCATCTGGCCGTCCAAGGCGATCTGGAACGCGCCGCCTTTCACGACCGAGGCATGCGTGATGAGCCAGCCGTCGGAGGTCAGGACCGTGGCGACGCCGAGGGCCGCGTCCGGGTTCAGGATCCGGTCGACCTCGGTCCCGGTGGCGGCGCGCTTCGGGTACACCATGAGGTTCATGGCCTGAAGGCGCGAGGCAATCTCGGTCTCCGGCAGAGGCGCGGTCACGGCGAAAGTCGGACGGCCCGGGGCCTGAATCGGGACGTCGGAGAGCCCCGCCAGGTAATAGGAGAAGGCAAACATGCCGCCGACCGCGCCGGCGAGCAGGCCCAAAATGGCCGGGATGATCAGGAACCGGACGATGTTCGAGACGTGAGCGCGGATTTCCTTGGTCATATGTTTGAGGGCCATTTTTGACTCACTCGATCCAGCGGGCCGTGACGTAAATCAGCGCCAGCATCACGGCACCCATGAGAGCGTAGCGCCGGGCGCGCTTGCCGACATCGGGGTCGGTCGAGGCGCCGAGCGGCAGGAACATGGCCGCCAGGTAATAGGCCAGGGCCACCGTCGCGCCGCCGACGAACATCGAGACCGGAAGCCACATGACGACGAGGTAAGTCTCGAGGACGGTGAGGGCCGTGAGCGCGATGCGCAAGCGCGAGCGGTCGCAGTCGGCGACGCAGGCCAGGCAGAGGTGCCAGCTCCAGGCGAGGGCCACGGCGGCCATGAACAGGACCGTCGACCACCATGGGATCGGCGAAAAGATGTCCAGGCCACGAGCGGCCGTCGCGACCAGGAAGAGGCTGCCGATATTGACCGCCCGGGCGTACTCCGCCAGGTATTGGCGCTCCTCGTCGCTCGAGGCCTCGACCTCGTGGCGCACGTGCTCCAGGAAGAGGAAAAGCACGGCGGCGAAGAAGACGACGAACCAGCGACGCGGCGAGACTAGGTCCAGGAACAGGAGCGAGGTCGTGGTCGAGACGGCGATCATGACGACGGCCGGGATCGAGACGGCCAGGAAGCGGCCCTTCAGCTTGCCGCGCGCCAGGACGGCGAAAGTCAGCAGGATCCAGGCGACGGTCGCGAGGCTCCAGAGCAGGAACCGGGTTGGCTGGTGCAACGAATATTCACAACCGACAATGAAGCCAGCGGCGCCGAGGAGCGGAATGAGAGAGGCGAGCTTGAACTTGAAATGAGACATGTCAGCGCGATTTCTTGAGTGCCTGTAAAGCGTCGCCCACCGGGACCGAAAGGACCGTCGCGACCGGAATCGCCAGGAACGCCCCGACTAGGCCAGCCGTCTCGACGCCGACGAGCAGGGCAAAAATGCACACGACGGGATGCAGGCCCGTGGCCTTGTGCATCACCTTGGGAATCAGGAAATGACTCTCGGTCAGGTGGATGACGTAATAGACGGCGGCGGCGGCGAGAGCCACGGTCGGTGAAACCGTGAGCGCGATGAGCACCCCCGGCACGGCGGCGGTGAGCGGGCCGAGGTACGGCACCGTCTCCCCCAGCGCGGCGAGGACCGCCAGCACCAAGGCGTACTTCACGCCCAAGATCGTCAGCATCAGATAGACGGCCGTGCCGACGATGAGCGAAAGCGTCAGCTGGGCGCGAACCCAGGAGCCCAGCGCCTTCTCGATGCGATCGAAGAGGTCAGCCACGTAAGGCCGATGAATCGCCGGGGCCAGTTCGCTAAAGAAGCGCTTGATAAGCTCGTCGGACATCAGGAGCCAGAAAGTGACGACCAGCACGACGACGACCGAGGCGACGCCAGTGAAGAGACCGCGAACCGTGGTGACCAGCCGGCCGGCGGAACCGCCCAAACCCTGGACGGTGTTGGCGGCGAGCGTGTTGAGTTCGGCGGAGAGCCCGTGGCTGGCGACGAAATCACGGAGGGGCCCGAGCCAGGTGAGCACGTCGGACCACATGTCGTCGGCATTGGCGATGAGGTCACGCGCCTCGGTGACGACAATCGGGATAATCGCCCTAAGTATCAGCCCGATAATCGTGAGACCGACGAGATAAATCACGGTCACGCCGAGTCCTCGGTGGAGGCGATGACGCTCGAACCAGGCGACGACGGGGTTGAGAATGGAGGACAGGATGAAGGCGATGAAGAAGAGCGTCAGGACAAAGCGAATCTGCCAGAAGAAGGCCAATCCCAGCCCAAAAACAAGCACCGTGACGATGGTCGCGGTGCTGATCGAGAAGACCTTGGGAGTCTCGCGCATGTCGGGCATATCCCTAGGAATATAGCAAAAATACGGCGGAAAAACAACCCTATCCCCTTCAATGATTCACGACGTGCCAGAGGTTGTCGGTGCCCTTGATGTCGCCGGGGGCCTTGTCGTCGACGAAGTAATAGAGTGGCATCCCCCGCCAGGTGAACTGCGGGCCGAACGGGCTCATCATGAGACCGAGGTTCGTCGGCAGCTTGGCCAAGTCGGCGGGCTTGTTGTCGCCGGAGGGTGGCCCATAAACCGGCCGTTGGAGATGGCAGTTGTAATCGCACCGGCCGAAGCCCGGCTTGTCGTGCGTGGACTGATAAAGAGTCCGGCCGGCGGCGTCCGTGAGGTAGCGGCCCCAGGTCGGACTGACGCTCTCCTTGAAGTAGGGCGACTCAACAAGCGGCAACGTGGAAGCGGCGGGTCGGGCCGGAGCGGGACGAGATGAACTGGCGACGACCAGCCAAGCCACGGTCACCAAAATCACGGCGACGGTCAGGATGTAGATTGTCTTCTTGAGGTTAATTTTCTTTTTCATGGTCTTGGAGATTGAATGCTTAGTTAAAATACATCAAAACGGGCGAGTCAGGAAGGAACAGGTACCTGGGTCGAGCTTTTTTGTTGTATACTTATAAGCGTTAACTCTTACAAAGACCATATGGCCAAGGGAAACAACCGCCAGCAGCACGAGAAGAAGAAGCCGAAGGCCGGGAAGAACAAGAAGTAAGCGACGAAACGCCCCGAGATGGGGCGTTTTTGAATTTCAGACCGGTAAAAACTAGGCGAGCATTATGGGGGTGGAGCTGGCGGGATTCATCCTCCCCCGGACCTCGCTGGCCGCCTGCGGCGGCATTGCTCGGTCCTCCTCCGTCCCCGGGGTTTCCAGAAGCATGAAGCAGTTCATGTTTCTGGATAACCCGTGCGAATCCCTCATGACCTTCAACTAAAGTAAAACGGGCGACTGCGAGAGTCGTCCGTTTTTCTTTGGTGGAGATGATGGGATTCGCACCCATGTCTGGAAGTGAAAGGTCAATCAGCACTACAGGCATAGTCAGCTCAATTTGACCGGAGCACATGATAAGGGCTGACGAGAGCCACGTGCCCGTGCCGAGAAGCCACTGGGCATGAACGCCTCAGCGAACGCTCATGTTGGGCCTACGAATGACGCCAGTGACCGGCCAGTAGGCACCGCCGGGTGACGGGTTCTTGCTATTAAGCGAGGACCGGAGCGTACGAGGGCGTGAACGCTTTCGCGATCATGCTCTTGACGCTGGAGATAACATTGGCAGTTATCGATCGCTTCATTTTGATATCGCTGGTTAAAGCGCCAGCGGCCTGCGCCGATTGTCGAAGACCTCCGTCGAGTCTATGCATCCCCCGGGCTCGATTGCCGCTGGTGCCATTGTGGGCATGGCCCGAGGCCGTGCCCACAGGCTACCAGCGCAACGAGCCCCCTTCGCGGATACGCCTACGGCGTATCCTTGATGGTATTCAATGTGTTTTGCGCCGTCGCGCAAAACTTCTCTTAGCAAGCAAGCTCGGGGGACGTTTTGATTATATCCTATTCCTCTTGAGATGGCCTCGGAGTTCGCGGTCGAGGTCGCGCTTCTTGATAGTCTCGCGCTTCTCGTATTCGCGCTTGCCGCGGGCCAGGCCGATGTCAATCTTGATGCGGCCACCCTTAATGAAAGCACGCAGCGGCACTATCGTCAAGCCCTTGGTCTCTAATTTTCCGCGAAGCTTGGTCAATTCCTTGTTGTGCAGGAGGAGCTTGCGCGAGCGTTCGGGGTCGTAATCCGGGAGCGGACCGGCCTTGGGGTACCTCGCCACGTGAGCGTTGAGCAGATAGGCTTCCTTGCCGCGAAAGACGACGTGCGCCCCCTTGAGCTTCATGAGCCCGAACTTGGCCGCCTTTACTTCCTGGCCGGAGAGCACGATACCAGCCTCGAAGGTCTCGAGGATCTCGTAATCGTACCGGGCGCGGTCGTTTGAGGCGATGACTTCGGGCATATATCCAGCAGTTTGACACATGGAGGGCAGTTCCGCTAGAACCAGGCCGTTAAGTCCTAGCCCAAAACCATGCCCAAACGCAAGCTTCTGTTGAGCCTCGCCTGCCTAGGCCTCGTCGCTCTGGTCAGTTCGGTCGTGCTGTACAAGTTCGTCTGGCTCCATCCTGACATCAACGGACCGGGCGTCCCCGTCGTCCGTGACATCGACGGCGACACCATCGTGGTCGACATCGACGGTCGCCAGGAGAAAATCCGGTACCTCGGCATCAACACGCCGGAGACCGTCGACCCGCGCAAGCCGGTGCAGTGCTTCGGGCACGAGGCCTCGAACCGGATGAAGTCGCTCCTGAAAGGCGGGCGCGTCGTGCTCGTGGCCTCGCCGAACCGCGAGGACCGCGACAAGTACGGGCGCCTGCTCCGCTACGTCGAGCTCCCGGACGGCACCGACCTGAACCTCAAGATGCTCCAGGACGGCTATGCCTACGAGTACACTTTCGGCACGCCCTACTCCCGCCAAGATGCCTATCGCGCCGCCGAGGCTTCGGCCCGCGCGGCTAACCGTGGCCTCTGGTCGCCCCAAACCTGCGACGGCCGGTTGTAAAAACCAAAACCTCCGCATAGGGCGGAGGTTTTTTATTCAAACTCCCAGCATCTCACGCAGGCCCTCGGGCGGTTCCCAGGGCGGGTCGAAGACCACCTCGACGTCGACGACGCGGGCTCCGAGGTCGAGAACAGCCCTCTTGATGTCGGCGACCATCTGCGGCCCGTAGGGGCAGAGCGGCGTCGTAAAGGTCATGGTGACCTCGACCTGTTCCTCGTCCTTGCTAACTTCCACCTTGCGGATGAGACCGAGCGTCCAGAGGTCGATGTGAAGTTCCGGGTCAGGGAGCTTCTGCAGCGCCGCGACGACTTTTTCTTTCATGGTCATAGGAGAAACCCGTTATGCTCCGCCACGTTCATGGCTTCCTCGAAGCACGGCTCGAAGTCGAACATGAAGTCGCGAATCTCGACGGGTGTGAAGAGCCTGGACTCAAACGATTCCGAGCCGGCAGGAATCGGTCCGATGGCAAGGATGGGAGCGGTATACCACATGCCGTAAAACTCCGGGAACGGGTACGGGCGACCGTTACGCTCATGAGGCTTGTCCTGGTGCACGAGTTGCACGGCTACCAAATGCAAGTCGCCGACCGTCATGCCGGTTTCCTCATACATCTCGCGCCGAGCCGCGTCTTCCGCCGACTCCCCCGGCTCGACGTGGCCGCCGGGGATATCCCAGCCTCGATGGTGCCGCGTCAGTGCCATCTTGCCGTCCTTGAAGCCGAAGCAGTAGGCGGTGGAGCAGAGTTCGCGCGGCGGCACCGGGCAATCGGCCTGCATGTGCCAATACTCGTCGGGCGACCACCGCTTTTCCATGATGAGCCTAGGAGCCATAACCTTCGGCTTCGATCTTCTTGGCGAGTTCCGGGCCGCCCGAGGCGACTAGCCTGCCGTCACGGATGACGTGGACGTAATCGGGCTTCACCAGCTCGAGCATCTTGGCGTAGTGCGTGATGAGCAGGACGCCGAGCTTCGGGCCGCGCAGGCCATTAATGCCGTCAGCAACGACACGCAGCGCGTCGACGTCGAGGCCGGCGTCGGTCTCGTCGAGCACGGCGTACTTCGGCTCCAGGACGGCGAGTTGAATGATCTCGGCACGCTTCTTCTCGCCGCCCGAGAAGCCCTCGTTCAAGCCGCGGCGGGCGAAAGTGGGATCCATCTTGAATCGGGCGAGCGCGACGTCGAGCTTGGACTTGAACTCCAACGGCCCGACCTTCTCCCCTTTCACGGCGTTCCAGGCGGCGCGCAGGAAACTGCCGAAGGTGAGGCCGGGAATCTCGGGCGTGGACTGCACCGACAGGAAGAGCCCGAGCTTGGCGCGCTCGTGCGGCGGGAGCGTCGTGACGTCATGACCATCAATAACAATCGTGCCGCCCAAAACGACGCACTTGGGATGGCCCATGAGGGCGTTGGCCAAGGTGCTCTTGCCGGAACCGTTCGGCCCCATGAGCGCGTGAACCTCGCCGGGGTGAATCTCCAACGAGACGCCCTTCACGATCTCCTTGCCCTCGCGGGCGACGCGCAAATTCTCGATTTTCAGGGATTCCATGATTTTCATTTTTGAACCTGGCCGCTCTCGAGCGCCTGGTGCATGGCCTTGAGACCCAGGAGGGCACACTTGAGCCGCGAGCCGTGGACCGGCACGCCGAGCAGGCGGAACATCTCGGCCTGGTCGATCTTCTGGACTTCCACGACTGGCTTTCCCTTGATCGTCTCGGTCAGGATCGAGGCCGAAGCCTGACTGATGGCGCAACCGTGGCCCTCGAACTTCACGTCCATGATGCGGCCCAATCCGTCCACCTTGAGCGTCATGTCGATGGCGTCGCCGCAAGAGGGGTTGAGCTCGCGGTGCGCGTGCGTGGCGACATCAAGACGCCCGGCGTTCCGAGGATTCTTGTAGTGGTCGAGGATGATCTCGCGATACAGGCTATCTTCCATATCAAGCAAACATTTTTTTCACTTTCCCCAGGCCGGCGACCAAGGCATCGACGTCGGCCTGGCTGGTTCCGACGTAGAAACTGGCGCGCGTGACCGCCTGGAGTCCGAGCGAGGTGAGGAGCGGCATGGCACAGTGATGGCCGCCGCGGACGGCGACGCCTTCCCGGTCGAGCAGGGTGACGATGTCGTGCGGGTGGAGACCGGCGAGCGTGAAGGAAAAGACGCCCAAGCGGTTTTCGGACGAAGCAGGACCGATGATCATGAGGCCTTCGACGGCCGCGAGCTTCTCCAAGGCGTAAGTGGTGAGCGCCTTTTCTTCCTCGACGAATCGGCTCATCCCGTACTTGGCGAGCTCCCGAACGGCCGCGCCGAAACCGATGGCCCCGGCGATGTTGGGCGTGCCAGCCTCGAAACGTCCGGGCACCTCGTCCCAGGTCGCCTGCTCCGTAGTCACCTCGATGATCATGCCGCCGCCGTACTGCCACGGCTCCAGTTTCTCCAGCAGTTCGGCCCGGCCCCAGACGGCCCCGACGCCGGTCGGGCCCCACATCTTGTGGGCCGAGAAGACCAGGAAGTCGCAATCGAGCGCGCCGACCGAGACCGGCAGGTGCGGCACCGACTGCGCGCCGTCGACGACCATAAGGGCGCCGGCCGCATGAGCCAGGTCCGCAAGGGCACGGACGTCGTTCACGGTGCCGAGGACATTGGAGGCCTGGGTGACGGCGACGATCTTCGTCTTCGGGCCGATGAGATTGCCGGCGGCCACGAGATCGAGGCAGAAGTCCTGGGCGAGCGGGATGAACTTCAGGACGAGGCCGTGACGTCGGGCCGCCATCTGCCAAGGCACCAGGTTGGCGTGATGTTCCATGAGCGAGATGACGATCTCGTCGCCGGGCTTGAGATTCGCCGTCAGGGAATTGGCCAGGAAATTCAGGCCCTCGGTCGCGTTCTTGACGAAGAAGACCTCATTGGCGGCGCCGCCGATGAACTTGGCGACGTCGGCACGAGCCGACTCGAAGGCGTCCGTCGCCCGCTCGGCCGAGGTGTACATCCCCCGGTGCACGTTGGCGCGGTAGTCGCGGTAATACTCGTCCATGGCCAAGATCACGGCTTCCGGGGTCTTGGACGTGGCGGCGTTGTCGAGATAGATTTCCTTCATAATCAGGCTAGATTGGCGTCCGCGAGGAAGCCCTCGGCGTAGAGACGGGTCGCCCCGTCCGGCGTGAGGCCACGACTCTCCATATAATACAACTTTTCGGGATTTGGGCGACCGATGGCGGCGGCGTGACCGCACTGCACCTCGTGGCTGGCGACTTCCAGGTCCGGCATGGCCGCGACCGAGGCCCGGTCGGAGAGAAGCAGGATTTCCTCCTTCTGGCGGCCGACGCAGCCCGGCAATCCGGGTCCGATGCGGATGAGGCCCCGGACGACGGCCCGAGCCGAGCCGTCGAGGACGCCACGCAACCGCAAGTCCGACGAAGTCCGCGGTGCCATGTGCACGGCCTCGTGGCGCAGGTCGAGGAAATCCGAATCGCCGCCGCTGAAAGTCGTCTGGGCCGAAACTTGCGCCCGCTCCCCCGCTAGGGTCGTGACCGTGAAGACGCGGGCGAACGCCGTCTTCCGGAAGCTCTCGCGCCAGGTCAGAGAAGCGTCAGTAGCCAACGTGGCTTCGCGCTGCGCCACCAGCGTGCCGACTCCATTTTGATTCGAAACGTAAGTCACGACAGCACCCTGGGCCAACTTGAGATCAATCGCCACCGCGCGATCACTCGGCAATTCCTCGATCAAAGTGGCGCGAACTCCGGCGGCGACGTCAATCACCAATTCCGTGACGCCAGGCGCGAAAATAATTTTCGTTTCACTTGCTTTCGTGACATCCAGGCTTTCCGATTTCCCGGGCACGACGAAGCTCACCGGGGTTTCCGGCGCGTACACGCCCAAGCCGTATTTGAGCATTTTGGCTGGCATATCAACTGACGCTCCCGGTCATCTCGAGCTCGATCAGCTTGTTGAGCTCGATGGCGTATTCCAAGGGCAGGGACTTCACGATGGGCTCGATGAAGCCGCTCACGATGAGGCGCGTCGCCTCCTCCGGCGGCAGTCCCCGGCCCGTGAGATAGAACAGCTCGTCCTCGCCGATGCGCCCGACCGTCGCCTCGTGGGCGACCTCGACGTCAGGGTTGTCGATTTTCATCGTCGGGTGCGTGTTCGAGACCGAGTCGGCGTCGAGCAGCAGGGCGTCGCAGGCGACCGAGCACTTCGAGCCCGTGGCCGTCGGCGTCACCTGGACCAGCCCGCGATAAGTCGAAATGCCGCCGCCCTTCGAGAGGCTCTTGGCCCGGATGGTCGAGGTCGTCTCCGGCGCGGCGTGAATGACCTTGGCGCCAGTGTCCTGGTTCTGGCCGGGGCCCGCGAAAGCGACGCCGAGGCTGTGCGACTGGGCGCCCCGGCCGCACAGGACCGAAGCCGGATAGAGCATCGTCACGCCCGAGCCCATATTGCCGTTGACCCATTCGATGACGCCGTTCTCGTCGACCACGGCGCGCTTGGTGTTGAGGTTGTAGGTGTTCTTGGACCAGTTCTCGACGCTGGAATAGCGCACCCGCGCGCCCTTCTTCACGATGATCTCGACGCCGCCGGCATGGATGGAATTCGAGACGTAGCGCGGAGCCGAACAGCCCTCGATGTACTGAACTTCGCTGCCCTCGTCGGCGATGATGAGCGTGTGCTCGAACTGGCCGCCGCGCTCGGCATTCATGCGGAAATAGGCCTGAAGCGGCACGTTCACCTTGACCCCCGGCGGCACGTAAATGAAAGTCCCGCCGCTCCAGACGGCGGCGTGCAGCATGATGAACTTGTGGTCGTGCGGCGGGATGCACTCGGTCATGAAATGCTTGCGGACCAGCTCCGGGTGCTTTTGCACCGCCACGTCCATGTTCTCGAAAATGACGCCTTTGCCTTCCCACTCCTGCTTGAGGTTGTGATAGACGATGTCGGAATCGTATTGCGCGCCGACGCCGGAGAGCGAGTGCTTCTCGGCCTCGGGAATGCCGAGCTTGTCGAAGGTGACGCGAATCTCCTCGGGCACGTCTTCCCACTTCTGGGCTTCGCCCGTGGCTGGTCGGGAATAGTAGACAATTTTATCAAGGTCGAGTGGCGTGAGGTCCGGGCCCCAAGTCGGAATCGCCGTGCGCTGGAAAAGTTCGAAGCCGCGCAAGCGAATCTGGAGCATCCAATCCGGCTCCCCTTTCTGCCGAGAGATCTCGCGCACGAGCTCCTCGCTCAAGCCCAAGCCGGACTGATATTTGATGTCCATAGTCAGCGGACCACGTCGGCGAGGGTGGTATTAAGCAGGGTCGTCATAACCTGGCCTTGGACTCGCTCGATGATGGGGACACAATCAGAACTCGGGCGGCGAGCAGTACAGGCGTCACGACTCATCGGGCCCTCAATGGCATCAAGAACTTCGGCGATGGTGATGGCCTTGGCCGGCCGATTCAGGCGGTAGCCGCCAGTCGCGCCACGCTGTGATTTGATTAGCTCGGCTTTCCGGAGCGACCCGGCGACCTGCTCCAGGAACTTCCGCGAGGCACTGGCTTGCTTGGCCGCCTCCATAAGCGAAAGAACCTCCCCCTCCTTCAAAAGGGCCAGGGCGTAGACGAGTTTTAGGCCAAGCTTGGCCCGGCTGGAGACCTTAAGAAGTGATTTCATACTAATACGCTAGGAATTAAACCACACTCCCCCACTGGGGTCAAGAATGGCCCTTATAATCTTTGTCCACTACCCTTGACAAAATGTCTATTTAATGCTATTCTTAAACTTACCGAAGTGAAACTTTCCCAACCCCGGAGGATTCCAATGTCCATGAACAAGATCATTCTCGTCGTCTTCGCTCTCACCGCCGTCATCGCATCCACCTACGGAAGCGTCTCCATGACGAGCCACCATCAAGTCGCCCAGCACCGCTCGCTGGCGATCCAGATGGTCGAGAGGTCGATGCAGTAGTCCCCTACCCCAACCAAGTCCTTTCCAAAGAAAAGAGAAAATCATGCCGACCAGCAAGCTCTTTCCAAATGGCATCAAGATCAGCAAACCGAGCTTCGAGGCAATCAAGTTAGCCCTGTTCGCTGACCGAACAAAAGGACCGTCCCTAATCGATTTCGTCACGCAAGACGGGCACGTGATCAGCGGCTGTGTCATTTCACTCAAGCGCCCCTTGGGAGGCGATACGCTCTGGATCGTCGCCGGCATCACCACCATGGCGCAACACTATGAGCTCTGGTTCGACCTCGCAGAAAACTCCGAGTTGTGCGAGATAAAGCTCACCGACCGCTAGCCCTGCTCGGTCAACCCAACCATCAGTCCCAAGCCCCGTAACCCGGGGCTTCTTTATTTGGAGCAAAAGTCTTGACCAAAAAACCAAGAAGAGGCACGCTCTGGGAGCGTTAACGCGGAATTTCCCGCCACACAGGAGGAATCGATGAAGCGAGCGCTGTCCGTTCTGTTCGTTCTCTGTGCTCTTGGACTAAGTGTCACTGGTTGCACGTCATCGGCCGTGGCCAATCGCACGATCGCCATCGATTGCAGCGGCGGGAAAGACGTCTACCTTCCCAAAGGGCAAAAACTGGTGTCGACCAGGCAGACAAGCCTCATGAGCCGCGAGGTCATCTGCACCACTAGGCCGATGGGCATCTTCGAAAGCCCCCAGCAGCAGGAAAGGTCTCTTTTCGTGGATACAGGCGAAGGCATCGAACTGCGGCAGCAGTGCACCATCCACGAGACCAAGTAGCCCGCCCCTCAGCCCAAGCCCCGCTAACCCACGTAAAGGACTTCGTCCTACGTGGCACAGCCGGGGCTTCTTTAATTTGGGGCAAACCCCTTGCTTAATTCGCCGTAATCCGCTAAGATAGCCTACGTTATTAACGAGACCTGCCAATGCGCATCCACCCCCGTCGAAACCGCAAGCCTGTCGACCTCGGCCCGCAGTTCCGCATCAACGAACATATCAAAGTCGACAAGATCCGCCTGATCGACGAGACGGGCGCGAACGTCGGGATCGTGGCGACGGAAAAAGCCGTCGCGATGGCCCTGGAACGGGGCTACGACCTCGTCGAAGTCTTCCCGAAAGCCGAGCCGCCGGTCTGCAAGATCCTGAACTACGGCCAGTTCCGCTACGAGCGCGAACGCGAGGCCCGCAAGCAGAAGTCGCAGAGCAAGTCGGTCGAGGTCAAGGGCATCCGCCTCTCCCCCCGCATCGGCGCCCACGACTTGGAGACGCGCCTGGGCACGGCCAAGAGCTTCCTCGACAACAACGACAAGGTACGCGTGGAGATCATCCTCCGGGGTCGCGAAAAGGCCTTCGCCCACCTGGCTCGCGGCGTCATCGAGAACTTCATCGCCAAGCTCCGCGAGAGCTACGACCTCAACATCGAGCAGCCCATCCAGAACGCCGGCGGACAGTTGACAGCCATCGTCGGTAAGAAGTAAGGTAAAGGCCAATTTCACGAAAATCCTATGAACAAGACTCATAAGTCCGTCTCCAAGCGCATCAAAGTCACGAAGAACGGCAAGATCATGATGCGAGCCGGTGGCCAGGGCCACTTCAACTCCCGCGAGTCCAGCAAAACGACACTCAACAAGCGCCGCGACACCCAGATGTCCGACGCCATGCGTCGCAACCTCAAGGCGCTCCTCCCCAACCACCGGGTCTAAAATACTCCCCTAGCATCAACCGATATGCCGCGCGTCAAACGTGGTCTCCTGCGTGCCCGCAAGCGTCACAACGTCCTCAAGCGGACGAAGGGCATGAAGTGGGGCCGCAAGAGCAAGATCAAGGTCGCCAAGACCGCCGCCGTCAAAGCCGGCGTCTACGCCTACCGCGACCGCCGCGCCAACAAGCGCAACTTCCGAATGCTCTGGAACGTCCGCCTGAATGCCGCCCTGCGCGAAATCGGCTGGACCTACTCCCGGTTCATCAACGCCCTGAAGGTGGCCAAGATCGAGCTCGACCGCAAGGTCCTCTCCCAGCTGGCCGCCGAGCATCCAGAAATCTTCAAGGCCATCGTGGCCGAGCTGAAGAAGTAACTTGTCGGAATCTAAGATCGCGACCGCTGCCGACAAGTTATCCTGAGCGAAGCGCAGCGAGTCGAAGGATCCGTTCCCAACCAGACCAACAAACGCCCCAACCCTGGGGCGTTTTTGATATTGACAGACAGCTTGGGTCATGTTAAGAAACTAGCGTTCTTTCAACCCCAGCCAAGGAGTTTCGAATGAGTGGAAGTATCCCGATTCGTGACGGCAGCAACCTAGGGCTACAGCTTCGAGCCAGATCCCGATGGGAGAAGCCGATTGTCGTCCTAGTGGTCTTGCTAGCGGTCTTGGGATGGATTGCGCTAGTCGGCTTCTTGATACACAAGTCGCCACCGAGCCCAGTCGGTTTCGGTCGGATGGCCGACGACTCGGCCGTCCAGACGACCGCCACGCCCGTCGCCGAGGTCCAAGCGCTCCAAAGCCAACTGGCCGTGGCGAACCGGACCATCGCGGTCCAGCGTCAGGAGATCGTCCAGCTCCAACGGCAAGTCGAGGGAACCAAATCCATCGCAAATCACCGATGGTATCCAGACAATCCCCTCGCTTTCTTGGGCACCTTCCTCCTGGGAGGATTGCTCTTCGGCGCAGGCCCTTATTACTGGCGCATCCGCCGCGACCTGAAAGGGCCGAAGAGACAAGCGAAACGCGGGCTTGAACTCCCGCCACCGCCACCGGGCTCCGGCAGCCACTATTGGCTCGGCGTCATGGCCATCATGGGCGCTCTCGCCGTCCGTGACCTGATCAGGCTGATGGTAGGCTAAGTTCCTCAGCCCCTCTCGAAATCCCCCGACAACGGGGATTTTTCTTTAGTAGCGAACTACCCCTCCGGCCTTTGGCCACCTCCCCTTAAAAAGAGATGGCTACCGATAGCCCTCCCCTGAAAGGGGAGGTGACCGGAGCTATTTAGCTCTGGGCGGAGGGGTAGTCAGGGGAGGGCAATATGATTAGTGACGATGGTTGTGGGAACGCTCACGAAACCTCCGGGCGGCAAGCCGGCCCGGTAGCGGAGGCCGCCCTCGTCTTCTTCCAAGCGACCGACGAGTTGGCCTTCAAGATCATAAACGGCCCAGAGCGCGCGGCCCCGGAACTCACGGGATAGCGGGTCGAAGGCGGCGTAACCGACGTGCCGGCCCGCGGCATCACTGATGGCCCACACCCGAACTTGGCGATCAGCCTTGCCGGACACGACCGGAGGCACGGCACCGCGCGGCGCGGCCTCGTAAACCCGACTGCCCTGGGCCAGCGGGCCTTGGGGCGATACGTCAGCCGGGAAACCCAGGTGCTCGGCCAGTGACTGGTGCACGTTGGCAGCTGGAACCAAGGCTTCAGCCAAGCCGCGAAGTGCCTCGGATAAATCCTCATCGTCTGCGAACTCCACGGCCAGTTCCTCAAGACGTCGGCGCGCGGCCGCCGGAGTCAGGTTCTTGATGCGGGCGAAAATATCGTCGGGCAAATTTACCGCCACCGATCCATCAAGAGCCAGTACGTGGTTCTCGCCGCTCTGGCCCTGATGCGAAACCGGGCTCACGGATGGAGACGCGCCCGCGACGGCCAGGCCGACAAGTCCGGCCGACTCGGGCGTCACTTCGAGCAAGTCCGCGCGCAAGCGCCCGTGTCCGCGCACGACCGCCACGGTCGTCGTCAGCAAATCACGCTCCGCTTCCGTCTCGACGTCCTCTGGCTTAACAGGTTTCAGGAAATACGCGGCGACGGCCCCAAGTTTGACGGCTTCAGCGTCGAGATCCGACGTCAGCACGGAGGCGAGCGTCGCGAGGGCGACGGCGGTCTCACGGTCGGCCCCGGCGGCGCGCAGGCGGCTGTAAGCGGAAATATCTTCCGTCTCGGCGAGAGTCTCGTGGATCGCGACAGCCAAAGTCTGGGCCGCCAAGCGACCGTCAAGCACGAGCGCCGCCGGAATCGTTTCGGAGATTCCCATTTTTTCCAGCACTTCCGAACCCAAGGCTTGGGGATTACGCCACGGCGCCAATTCGCTCGCGGCCTCGGCCACGGAGCGCCAATCCCGGCCCTGCAGGTCACGCCGCGCGATGAAAGCGCGGTCACGCCGCTCACGGTCGAGTACGGACCGCACCACCGCCGGCCACAGCCGGTTGGCGCGGCGGGCGATTTCCGGGGCGGCGAAGGTGAGCCGCTCGGTCCAGTCCTCGTGCCACTCGCCCGCCAGAGCCAGGACCATTCGTTCCCAGGTCTCGAAAGTCCCGCCGGTCGCGGCGAGGTCGAGCAGGTCGGCGTCCCGGAGGTGCGGGCGGATTTCCCCGGCAGTGACGTTCATAGCGAAGAGGCACTCCGAGCTTCCTCGGCGGCGCGGACGACCTCGGTTGCGAGACCAGACAGCGCTTTCTGGGCGTGCGCCTCCAAATCCGGCACGCGGACGCGGAAGAAAGCGGCCACTTCGTCTTCAGAAGCGTCAACTTCGGCCAGCCGACGATATTCGGCGAGCGACAGGTCATCGAGGTGCGCAATCAGCTCCAAGCCGATGCGCTGGTAGGCTTCGGCGGTGAGCGCCGCCGCCGCGTCGGCGCGATCAGCGAACGACAAGTGCGAGAGTCCGGCATCGGTGAGGGCGCGCTCGACGCAAGCGCGGACCGGATTGCCGAATTGGGTGAGATTTTGGATTGGGTTCATAGTCAAGCGTTATTTGGTTTTCCTTGCCGAAGCCTCCTCGAAGACCAGCCGCGCCGTGCCGAGCCCGGTGCCGTCGTAGGGCACCTGTTCCTCGATCTCGAGGCCGGTCCGGCGGGCCAAGATGCCTTTCATCAGCCCGTCGCGGATGATGCCGCCGTCAATCACGACTTTCTTGGGCCTGACCGGCAGGCGCTTCAGTTGGACGTTTATCTTGGCGGCGAGTTTTTCCAAGTAGCGAATGAGCGCTGGCGTGTCACCCAGGAGCTTGTCGACCGTGGCGGCCGAGCCCTCGATCTTGGACTCCAAGACGTAAAGAGATTGTTTCGGTCCGGGAGCGAGCGTCGTGAAGAATCCGGGGTGCCGAGCGAATTTCGACCCCACGGCTTGGGCTACGAAAGTGCCAGTGCCCATCGTCACTTTGGTGGCAGCGCGGGGCGAAGCAAAACGCTTCAAGGCCGCGTAGAAGCTGGACTGCTGGTCGCCGCAGACGGCCAAGACCGGCAGCTTCACGCCGAGGATGTCTCGATTGAGAACCCCAAAGTGACTTCGCGACGAGCGGACTTCCGGCAGGAGGTCTTCCGGCACGCCGAAAATCGAAAGCAACTCGCTCCCCCAGCGGCGGGCGCGGATGTCATAAAGCAAAGTGCGCGCGGCGTTGGTGTCGTCGGTGAGATGCGGACGGCCCTCGCAGATGTTCCAGAGCGTCCAGGTGTCCACCGTCCCGAAGGCCAAGCGGCCTTTTTCCAAGAGTTTTTGCGCCGTGGGCACATGATCGAGGATCCAGCGGATCTTGGAGGCGGAAAAATAGCTGTCGACGACGAGGCCGGTTCGTTCAGCGATAAATTTTCCATGCTGGCGGCGAATGCCTACGCACCACGCTCGGGTCCGGTGATCCTCCCAAACGATGGCGGGGTAGACCGGCCGACCGGTCTGCCGGTCCCAGAGGATCGTCGTCTCGCGCTGGTTGGTAATCCCGACGCCGAGGCAGTCGGCCAGGCGGAGGTGATTTTCGGCCACGACCTGGCGCAGGACGTGTCGACAGGCGGAGGTGATTTCTGACGGTCGCTGTTCCACCCAACCACGGCGGGGCGAGGGCTTGCCGAGGCGAATATAGGTCTTGGCGACGGCCCGCAGCGATTGATTGAACACCAAAGCCTTCACGCCAGTCGTGCCGATGTCGAGGACCAAAACGTAATGATTACGCCGCATGGAGGAGCCGCTCGAAGGCCGTTTTGACGTCGACTTTCCCATACAAGACTTGATTCAAGGTCATGAGAATCTGGAAATCTGGGATGCGCGCGCCGACCATCTCGATGATTGATGGCAGGGAGACGCAACCCTCGCTCTTGAGATTGCAAGCGCCGGTCGCGACAATCTCATGGCCGGACTCGCGGTTCCGGGAATAGGGGCTGAAGCCGGTCGCGATGTAGTCACCGACGCCGGAGGAACCGCAGACCGCGTCGGGCACGCCGTGCAGTTCCATGATGATGGCATCCATCTCGCGGATGGCCCGGGCCGTGAACCAGCCTTGGGCGTTCATCCCCCATTTCAGGCCGTCGACGATGCCCAACCCGACGGAGTAGATGTTCTTGAGCACGCCCAGCAGGGCCGTGAGCCGTAGGTCCGCGGACCATTCCAGGCGGATGAACGGCGCGCCGGAGAAGAGGGCCCGAACTTGGTCGAAGGATTCCTGGCGTTCGGTGGCGAGGACGGCGACGCCGACCATGTCCTTCATCAGCTCCTCGGCCAGCATCGGGCCGCCGAGCAGGGCTGGCGCGACTCCGGTCGGCAGGGACTTGAACATGACTTCGTCCATAGTGTGGCGCGTGCCGTGCTCGATGCCCTTGGCCAAACTGACGACGACCGTGCCGGCGGTGAGATATGGTTTGAGCGACTCCAAAGCCGGTCGCATGGCCCAGGACGGGACGCCGAGAATGACTGCCGAAGCTCCGGGGATGATCTCGGCAAGCGGTTTCTGATTCGGCACCTTCGCGGGATCCTTGTCCCAAAGCTCCACGACACAGCCGGACTTGCGGATGAGATAAGCGAGGGCGGAGCCGATTTCGCCGGCCCCGACGACGGCGACCCGATTGGGAGTGTTGGGCATATTGGCTGGGATTACCGTGACTTAACCTAAGTATAGCAAAAAATCGCCGATAACGGTTAAACTCAAGCGATTCTGGCTTGTCAACAGTTCTTGAATAAGCAAGCCATCCGTGCTACAAGTGAAGCAAGGTCATTGTCAACCAACGTTCTTTAACGCGAGGAGTCGAACCATGAAATCAGCGCTTTTCCTTGTCCTGACCCTAGGCGCGTTGTGCCTGGCGCCGTCCGCCCAAGCCAACGTCTTCGAGACCCAGACGATCGTGAGCGTCGGCGGTCCGGTGAGTTCGGATCCGGGCTATCAGCCGCCGGGATATGATCTCGTCACCGTCCGCATCGCCCAACAGCTCCGCTTCCCGAAGTTCTCCAGCGTCGGGCTCGAAGTCAGCGCCATCCCGCTCGGAGGGCGCGGCGTCGGCACCAGCCCGTTCATCGCCGCCATACACACCAAGAACTTCCGGTTGCGCGCGTACGGCCCCGGGATCTTCTGGAATATCGGCACCCCGCTCTCGGCCCACGAGATCAAGCGCGCCTGGGACGTCACCCTGGGCACCGGGGTGGAATTCAAGGCCATCGACGGCTGGAGCGTGACCTGGGACTGGCGGTGGTTCCTGCCGGAACCCTGGTCCATCCTGCGGTACGGCGATTATTCCGCGCCGGCCTACGAGGACGCGCTGAAAGGAGGACAGCTATGGTTCGGATGCGCTCATACCTGGTAATCGCGGCCCTCGGGACGACGGTCGCCGGATGCGGCATCACCCCGGACCTGCCCCGCCACTTCAGCATCGACGACCGATTCGCCGACGACGAACAGGCCCAAATCCGCGCCGCCGCCGAAGCCTGGAATGTCGTCGGGCGGGAATACTTCGGCAGCGACCAAATCTTGATCTGCGACGGCACAATCGGCGTGCCTGACGGCTTCAACATCAGCGACTTCGCCGACGACCGACATGTCGCCTACCTCGGCATCAATGACGCGAACTACCAGATGCTGACCAGCTCCCTCGGCCCTTATGCCTGCGGCGAAGGTACCCTGGAGGACATCGTCCTCTTCACCTTCTACATGCACTACGACGGCCAGACCCGCGAAGAGTACCTCAACTTCCTCCGGATGCTGGCCACGCACGAGTTGGGCCACTTCCTGGGGTTGCTCCACGTCATGGACGACGGCCAGGCCGTCATGGCGCCCTCGACCGTCATGAGAGAACAGGGTGATCATCCGAACACCTTGGATACTCGCGACATCCAGGACTTCTGCCGCTTTCACCATTGTCTCAAGGAGCCCTGACCCCCTCAGCCGCGTCCCGCAGTCCGACCTTTGGACTGCGGGCGCTTCTTTTTTTATCCACAACCTGCACCAAACGGTTTCCCAATGCCGTATTTTAAGTGCCGACGGGCAGGACGCCGACGTACCTCGGCTAAGGCCCGTTAAGCTAATCTAAGCACTTAAATACCGCATTTCGTCACTATGCCCAAGAAGCTCTCCAAGAGGTTCGTGTCCGCGGCGGGGCTGGCCCTGTCCGCCTCGCTCATTCTCGGTGGCCCGGCCCTAGCCGCCGCACCGAAGCCCCATCAACCAGTTACCCATCACCCTGTGGGAAACCTAGCCGCTCACGCCATCAAGACGCCTCACGCCAAAACGCTCAATACGACTAAAACGACCAAGAATGCCGCGCGACCGGCGGGCCAGATGGTGACCGGCACCGTCGCCTCGGTTTCCGGTAGCGTCATCACCCTGACTGCCAAGAACGGCGGAAGCTACGCCGTGAACGCCGCGAGCGCCAAGATCATGAAATCCGGCGCGGCGGTCGACGTCTCGACAATCCAAGCCGGCGACCTCCTGATGGCCCGCGGAACCCTCTCCGGCCTCTCGATGACCGCCACGACGATTGTGGATGGCGTCGTCCAGAAGCCCGTCAACACGACCGAGCAGAAGACTGAAGCCAACAAAGGTACGCATCGAGTCATGGGCGCCATCTCCGCGATCAACGGCACGAGCCTGACCCTGACGCTCCCTGCCCGCCAGGGCCAGACGGTCGTCAGTCAGACTGTCCAGACCGGCGGCTCGACGACCGTGACCAAGGACAAGGCGGCTGCGACCTTCGCCGACCTCGCGACTGGCCAGAACGTGATGATCACAGGTGCCAAGGACGCCGTCACCGGCGACTTCACCGCCAGCCAAATCGAGATCGTCACCCATGCGCCGACGGCGCGGACGATGCCGGGGCGCAGTTGGAACCATCAAAAATAACTCTTAATCAAGAAACAACTGACCAACCAAACCGACCATCATGAATTACGCCAAGCGCCCCTCTAAGGGGGGGGGGCGTTTTGGCTTAATCTAGCTAAACAGCCAGGATTTATGCTAAAATGTGGGTAAGCATTGCTTGATTAAAATCCCTTACTTATGGAAAGCCCCGTCGCGCCACCCCAGGCCGTTGCCGATAAAAAAACTGGACTAGCCGTCGTCGCGGTCATCCTGATTTTGGCTGGCGTGGCCGCTGTTCTGGGTTATAAATACTGGACTTTGGCGCAGGCGACCAGTTCCGCCAACCAAGTGACCGGCGCTTCCGGCCAGTGGTGCCGGGGCGTGAACCTCGACTTTTTCGGCGGCGGGAGCGAGCAGGACCCATTCTCCTCCGTGGTCTATAACGGAGCTCAGACGGCCCAAAAGGACTTGGGCGCCAACGTCAAGTACATCTGGTCTGGCTGGGATTCCGGCAAAATGGCGTCCCAGTTCAAGGATGCCGTGGCCGAGTCACCCGATGGCATCGCCATGATGGGCCACCCCGGTTCTGACGTCTTGGGCCCCCTGATCGACGAGGCCGAGCGGCACAACATCATCGTCACCCTGATGAACGTCGACCTGCCGGACATCCGAGGCAAATACTTGAGCAACGGTTTCGGTTATGTCGGTCAGAACCTCTACAACTCGGGCCTGCTGATCAGCAAGGGCCTGGTCCAGAAGTACAGTCTGAAGTCCGGAACCGAGGCCATCGTCTTCGGCGTAGACCCCGCCAACAGCCCCAGCCGCTACGAACGGACCAAGGGTTGCGTCGACGGTCTCCAGGCCGGCGGCTTGGTGGTTCACGACATTCCCCTCCCACCCGAAATCGACAATGACACCAATTCGCCGGCGGCGCTGAAGTTCTTCACGGACGCCCTGGCGAAATACCCCGACGTCCGAACCATCATCACCGATCATGGCTCGATGACCGCCTCGGTTCCTTCCTATCTCAAGTCGATGGGCAAGAAGCCCGGCGAATACGTCGTGGGCGGCTTCGACCTGTCGACCGCGACCGTGAACGGGATCGAGAGCGGCTACATCGGCCTGATCCACGACCAGCAGCCGTTCCTCCAGGGCTATCTCCCGGTCCTCCAGGTCTGCTTGACGAAAAAGTACGGTTTTGCCGGCCTGAACATCGACACGGGCGTCGGCTTGATCGACAACACCAACGTGAACGTCGTGGCTCAATTGGCGCAGAACAAGTTCCGATAAGCGAGATCCCGGAATTGCTTAAGTAAAAGACCAAACCAGTGAAGCTGAACACGAAAATCGCCGGATGCTTGATGATCAGCTTCTTCGTCGTTTCGGCGTCATTGGCCGCGATATCGGTCGAAAACCTCAAGCGCAACCAGGAGGAAAACTTGGCCACGTTCAAGAATGAGTTCCTCGAGCTCGGTCGTGAGCTGTTCGACAACAGCTCGGCGCTGTTCTTCGACAACCTGTCGCGCGCGGTCGCCCAAGCCCCCGATCCGGCCGCGCGTCTCCAAGCCGCGATGAAACTGATCCAGGCGATTGACCCGCAAGGCGACAACGTGATCGTCATCACCACGGGCGACAAGCAGTATTCGGACGTTTACCGTCGCGCCGAACTGGCGTCGCTGATCAACGCCGCCGGGGTAGACAGTATCATCAGCCAGAACCTCCTGGACCAAAAGACCAGCTTCGATTTCGACAATTTCCAGAGCTTCATCGACGACCAGACCGGTGCCATCGTTCCGGCCCGGATCCAGCTTCAGGTGTACAACGACCTCGGGCTGATCGTCGGCTACGGCAAGGCTTTCACGGCGGGGAAGGTCCGGATCCAGTACGTCCAGCGGGAGAACGACCGCTACTACAGCGTCTATCTTCAGCAGGCCATAATAGCCTATGTGCTGGGTTCAATTCTCGCTATTGCCATCATGCTGCTTTTCATGCGGCTGATCGTCGTCGTCCCCATCAGGAAGATCACCGCCGGACTGAAGCGCGTGCGTGATGGGCACCTGGACACCCGAATCGCCATTCATGGCAAGGACGAGATGGGCGAGATCGCCGAGACCTTCAACACCATGACCGGGGAGATCGCGCAGTCGAGGGAAAAACTGGAAGAGCACAGCTTCGATCTGGAAAAGCAGGTCAAGGAGCGAACCGCGCAATTGAACGAGAAGATGACCGACTTGGAGCGGATGAACCGGGTGATGGTGAACCGCGAGCTGAAGATGATGGAGCTGAAACAGCAAGTCACCGAACTGGAAACCCAGATGATCAAGGACGCCGAGAAGAAATCCTAGGGCGGTCTCAACTATTTAACGCAACGAGTTTGTTAAAAGCTTGTTCGGGCTTCTTCCAGCCGAGCGTCATCCTGGGGCGGCCATTCAGGAGCCGCTGGACGCGCTTGATCTCGCGAGGCGCCA